>AMFJ01024919.1_pt1 | contig 10110 bp, 3 predicted proteins | sample 427208 | NCBI WGS metagenome assembly AMFJ01 (sample SAMN02954298, study PRJNA114691) | groundwater metagenome | biome: aquatic; feature: subsurface aquifer; material: sediment; isolation source: subsurface aquifer sediment | place: USA: Rifle, CO | collected 2008-08
TCAAACCCAAACATACCAACTGATTGCTGAATCTCTTTATGGCGGCACCAGATTAAATACTGCAGCCATTTACGCCAATGATACTTTGGTTGTGACTAATGGTTATTATACCAGCCAGCTCACAATAAATTCGCAAGTCTGTATCCGACCACAGGATCAAGTGAATTACCAAAACAACAACTATCAGGTCGATCTCTATTCCCTTGACGGAGGGTCTGATCTCCCCATGACCGGTCCTGAAGTTACCATTATTATGTCAGGGAATCGACGAATCGATTTCCGATACTCACATATACCTACGCCTCCTTGACTTCCAACTCCAAACCAAAAAGCAGAGCGTCCTCCGACTAACCGCCAAATTCTGGCGGGACAAACTCAGGGCGCTTTTTAAATACCCAGACTCTTGACAAGAATTGTAGCTAAGATTATATTAAAGCTAGATATTGCTGATGGTGCCAAAATATCTTTTCTACACAGGTGGAAGGGATTAATAAAATCAGCAACACTCAAGAGTATGGGTATATACCTATGCTTGCCAATTTATCACAGGCTCTGATTACTTTTGACCTGTGACCAATGTCTGCAAGACAAAAATTGCATTTATTAGATATATAATTATATCTTAATTAAGGCGGGACTAAAATCAGGAGATTTATGGATCTTAGACGTAAGTTGAGGTTCATCTTTACAAGTCAATTAATACTGGCCGGTTTTTTAATTATTTTATCGTTTTATAATTTTAATCAAAATAACGTTTCTAATATTAATAATGCTGTAATTGCCAACAATACACCATCAGATAACACGGTTGATAATAATAAAGTAGAAAAATCTATTGATATTAATGGTCAATCAATTGATGCTAAAAGTGCAAAATTAGTAGACTCATCCGTTAATAATTTAAAAAAAGAATTAGTAATTAATAAAACTTTAAATAATATAGATAGCCCAAATCCAAAAATTGATCAAATTAATAATACCACTTTGGTTACTAGTCAGCAAACAAATAATTATTTAACTTCTAACAATCAAAACCCAGATAACCAAAACTCTAAAACATCAGTTTCTGATGAGGAGGTGATCTACCATCTGAATGCGGCTAACCCCAATCCATATATTAGCAGTAATAGCGGAGAGGATTTTACTCTAGAACAAGGTGGTAGTTTAACTATTACCTTTTATGTTAAAAATTATAATAGTAATGCTAATGCAGGGGATAGCTATATTGACTATAGCTATTCATCTGGTTTAAGTAGTGATAGTCCCACAACCCCAACTGGTTTATCGGGTGGTTGGCAGTTATATGGTCCAAGTCGTCCATACCCTGATGATCATGTTTGGGACAAAAATAGAAATTTCATTTTGGCCCCTTATAATTTATATAGTTTTAATACTGCAAGTTTTCCATATTCATCAAGTCAAAAAACATTTACAGCTACTTTTAGAGCTAAATCAGGGTACTCTGGCAGTCAATGGATAAAATTTAGAATTGCGATGAAAAAATCTGATAATAGTGGGGATTATTTTCGTTATCCACCATCTTCTACACCTACTACTGATCAACAAGGGTATAATGTTTTTGTAATAAATGGATCGATTTACCAAAACCCATATTTAGATAAAACTCAAACAACTTGTACTAATGGTAAATATGAAATTGGTGATACTTTCTCTTGTAGTTATCGCGTGACTAATCCAAATAATAGTAGTGTAACAATAGGCCTTGGTGCTAGTATACGAAAAATTGGTACTAGTGGTGATGGTTTAAGCGATACATCTAATGATAAAACAGTCACCATTAACGCCAATGCAACTACAACGGTTTATAGAAATTATAAAATTCCTAGTGGTGCGCAGTATGGTGATAATGAATATATACTGGCTATTTGGTCTGGTTGGCCTGGTTCTAGTACAAAAATTGATCAAATCAATAACTGGAAATCCGGTATCAACATTAATCATCGACCAACTCTTTCTGATCAAACAATCGAACCATTAGGATCAAAGAATTTAAGTTCCAATCTAACTTTTCGAGTTAAGTATACTGATTTAGATGACGAAGCACCAACTGTGAAAAATATTACTGTTGGTGGCAACACTTATCCGATGAATCAAACAGATTGGCCGTTTGATTGGCACTATAATGATGGAATGAGATATGATAAAAGTTTAAGTGCTTCAAGTTTGGGGCGTGGTACTTTTTTAATCAGCTATGCATTTACTGATGGCAATTTTTCTAATACAACTCTCAGCGATTCTGTAACCATCGAGAATCGCCCGCCAACTGATCCTTACTGGGGTTCTAGCGCGGTTAATGGTAATGGAGCTAATTTATCTTGGTGGGCAGCTAGTGACCCAGATGGTGATAGCATTACTTATAAAGTGTACTATGGTACAAATCAAAATAATTTGAATATTTATTCTGGGTGCAATGGGATAACTGCTACAACTTGTAGTATGAGTAATCTATTATATAGTCAGAAATATTATTGGCGGGTTGATGCAGTTGATTCATACAATTCGGCCACAACTTCAAGTAAAGAAATATGGAATTTTACAACTCCCGCGCCTCCCAGAGGTGATTTAGAAGTGATCGCGCAAAATGTTAGCTATGGTTTGGCTACTGTTCCAGGGAGTAATGCCATAATTAAACTGTATAAATCAGATGGGGCCCTGGCAGGTACTGACGATCAAATTGATAATGTTAACGGTAAAGCTAGAGCTTATTTTGCTAATCTTGATATAGGAAACTATTATGTGGATGTAATACATACTGGTAGTCCTTGGGGATGGGAGAATTGGGGTCAAAGCAATAATTTTTCTGTTACTGCCCGATCGGATAATAGTTACATTTTTACTCGTCAAGAACCTACTGTTAAGGATATAAGTTTTACTAGTGTCAGCAATGGTGGAGTTTTGGATATAGATCACCCTCTTACTTTGGGCCAAAGCGCCAAAGCCGTGATTATAATAAAAAACAATCAGAGCAATGATTTATCTAATATTTGGGCTAAAGTTCGCGTAGGTCCCACGCAGGGTAATTTTGATACTTCTGGCGACTCAGCTAAATTTTCCTTATCTGCAAATCAAGAAAAAACTTTTGAGGTGACGTTTACACCCACGATAGTAGGAACTTTTGGTAGAGATGTTGGTCTTTACCACGATGGTACCACCTATGGTTTAATTGATGGGTGGTCGTGGTTTAGTGGGGCATTCAAAGTAGTCCAACCATCTGCTCGGGTTACTCAAGTTCGCACTATTGATTCCAATGGTAACGAAAGATCAGTTTTTAACCCCAATGAGTTTATGACATTTAGAATTTATACAGATCATGGCGAAGACCCTATCACTGCATACTGGCGTAGTTACACAAGTATCGGCAGTTCATATTTACCATTAACTCATGTGCAGACTATTACTGGAGCATCAAACCAAACTTCTTTTGATTGGCAAACTTGGTTAGTAAATATTATTGCGGGAACATATAATTTTACAGGTGAGGTGAATGGTACAACAAGTACTGTTGAATATCGCATCAATCAAGCCCCTTACTCATTTAATAATATTAGCCCAACTAACGATGCACAAAGCCAAAACGTTTCAACAACTATTAGTTGGCAAAGAGCCAATGATCGAGATGGAGATAATATCATCTATGATATTTATCGCGGTACTGATGAAAATAATCTTTCTAAAGTTGCTTTTGTAGATCAAACAAGCGTAGGAGTAAACCCATCTTATGAGTTTCAATATTTATCAAATGATACTAATTATTGGTGGCAAGTTAAGGCCGTAGACAGTTATGGATTATTTTCCCAAAGTGAAAAATGGAAATTTAAGACTATCAACCAACTAAAGATAGAGAACTTGGGACTGACAAATTATGAAGGTGGTGCTGAATCTAACAATATTAGTATAGATGTAGTACAAGATAGAAGTATTAGAGTAAAAACAAATCAAGCGGCCTTGATAAAATTTAATAATACTGAATTTGTACCGGTAGCTAACCAAGAAAATACATATGAATGTTTATTATCAAAAAGCGATATTAGTAAATGGGGTAAATCAGATACTGGTGATTTAAATGTTCTCCCAATTACTGCAACCTCATTGGTAAATGCCAATATGCAAATTACTAAAAATTTGGAAATTATGGCAAGAGATTTATCATTTTTGGAGGTTTCAGAAATAGTCGTTGGAGCCGAGAGTAGTTATAATTATATCTTAGTTCGTAAACCGGGGTTAATAAGTGAATTGTCACAATTAATTAAGAGCGGTTCTGTGCAGCTAGAAAATCAATATTTGACTAATCCAAAAACAGGATTACAATTTTTGGGTAAACTTAGTGATGGAAGTGAAATTTACGCAAGATTTTTTAGATATGAGGAGAAAATTGGTAATGTAGTAAAATATAGTGCAAAAACTTTTGAACTTTCAATCTTTCCGAAAAATACTTTTTATCATAACTCCTTAATTTATGATACCAATATAAACAAATGGTTATATGCATCACGCACAAACAGACCCAGTAATTGGGATTATTTAACACGTGCTCAAAAAGATAGTTTTATGAATGTTGAAAGAGCCGAGTATCCATACAAGAAAGTGATTGATTTATCCAAGGCAAAGAAAATTGGAATAATTTCAGAGAACACAAATAGATTGGAGTATTTTGATATTCTAATGCAAAGTGATGATGCAATCGCAGTTAAGGTACCCGAAATGACTCAAGGGATGCTTGATGACATAGAGAATAATAGAAATATCGGCAATGCTGTTAATTGGGTCGCTGATAGCATCGAAAAAGAAATAGTTCCAAATAGAATCGGTCTGCCTAAAGAAGGGATAACCGCAACTCGACCAGCACAGAGTTTATACAATAAAATTAGAAATAGTGATTCTTGGACACAAAGATTATCTGGAGAATTTTTGTCAGTAAAATTTGTAGGAGAAATTGGGTTGGGCACAGTGACATATGTTGCATTGAGTGCCGCAGATATTTTATCTTCGGCTAAAGGTGATTCTTGGTCAAGAATCTCTAGATCTGTCGGCGAAGGTTTTGTATGTTCTGCAGGAGGCGCATTATTAGGAGGTCTTGTCGCAGTAGCTTTGGTGCCTGAAAGTTTTGGTGGTAGTCTTTTAGTGTTCGCCGCTACGGCAGCTGGTTGTGGTGGCGCGGTATATATTGCAGGTGAGCCGGCAGGAGATTTGACCCAAAGCATATATAGAATGACTTTTCAGGGAAGGGATCTCGAGTGGTCATTTAATAGCATGGATACTCGATTATATGATGAATTATCCCGGGATAGTACCGTTCTAGAGCAAACGAGTGATTATATCAAATTCAGTTGGGCAGACCCAGATACAAATTTGATACATGTAGTTTATTATCGACCAAAAATAAAGGGACCAGATGCATTTGTATTTGATAATGGATCAATAATAACTAATCCTGAACTACCACTTGAAACACATTTAATCAAAGTTAATGATCGCGAATTTTATATTAAAACTTTAAAAGGATGGGATAAAGTTTATGTTGCAAATAACGGAGATTATGTGAGAACTAGTGCTTCTCCACCATTAAATGCAAGCGAATATATATTAAGCAATAAGCCTACTCAGACAAAAATAGGCCCCGGTCAACCTTCGTATCATTATTTTATGGTTAATAATTTTAATAAAAGTAATAATAATGAATACAGTGTAGATATTGACAGATCAAAATTACCGAATGGCTGGACTGCTCAGGTAGATTATGCAAATTTTTCATTGGGAGCTTATGAAAGTAAAATAATCAAATTGACTGTAACACCACCGTCAAATGTTTCTAATATAGAAACTGGTAAAGTTAGGGTTACGGTTGTAGAAAAGGTTTGCAACCCACCAATACCAACATGTAGTTTTAATTCTTTTTTTCCTATGGAATTTATTACCCAAGATGATCCACCACCTACTATTACTTCTAATAATGGTAAAGATATTATAACTAATAATCCACACTATATTTTGAATGGTACGTCGATAAGTGTCTACAATCAGGTATTGGTAAATAATTCTGAATCAGATGTAAATTATATAAAAACTACTGAGACCTGGAATTATACGACCAATCTATCGGAAGGAGAAAACATTATTTCAGTGACTGGTAAAACATCTACTGGGGTTATATCCGATACTGCGTCTACAATAAAAATAACTTTGGATACTATCGCGCCTTCGGTATCATCTAGCAGCCAAAGTGGCACCTATAATATTGCTAGAAAAATCAATTTATTATCCGACGAGTCTGAAGCTAGTATCTATTACACAACTGATGGTAGCACCCCAACAGAAAATTTAGCGAAATATTCTCATGAGATAGAAATAGCCAAATCTACTATAATAAAATATATAGCAATGGACATAGCTGGTAACAAGAGCGAAGTTAGCACTCTAAATATCAACATCAACACTTACCAAGTTCAGTTGCCATCAAAATGGAAAATGTTTTCTGTAAACTGTGAGATTACAGATTTATCTATTTTTAATAATATCGATATTCGTAGGTTTAATCATACAACTGGGTTATATGAAGTAGTAACTGACAAATTAGTGCCAGGTGAAGGTTATTGGATTAAAACTACTAGTGATCTCGAGCTTGATTTGCCAATCGGGGATTTTGATCCAACCCAGTCCGTTGCGTATAACCAAGGTTTTGGACTAGTAAGTGGATATTTCCTGAAGTACTCAGACCAACTCAAATTTAATGATGGTACCACGACCAAAAACTTATCCGAAGCCATTAATGCTGGCTGGCTTAAATACATGGCTTATTACTATGATAATGATACCTACAATGGACTAGATTTAAGATCAATAACTTCAAATGATGTTTTGGGTCGGAGCTTTTGGTTAAGATATTATAAACCGATTACTATTAGTTTCAATGGGTCCTGGCAAAATCCACCTCAACGATTAATCTCCGAAATTCCCAAACTACTGTAATAATTGTTATAATAACCACAGGCTGTTTGACTTATAATTTAATATCTGATATGTTATAGTGTATTTAGGAGTATTATATATTCCTTGCACATTAAAAAATCCCTTCATTTTAAGGAGAAGGGATTTTTTTCATAAATTTGTCCATATTTTTCTTTTTTAACCTTTAATAAGATGTAAATATGGAAAGTCGAATTTATTATTTTAATTCCGACTTTCCTGTAATCTTAATAAAGGAGCGTGGAATAATTGTCAGAAAAAAGATATATTTTTCGGCGATGTAGCGATGTAAATTTGAGTAAATATGCCTTGGCATACAAAAAAATGTTACAAATTGCCCATCAGTACACTAACAATAATTTTTTTGGGAATTTGCTATATAAAGTTGATCAGGTTGAGAATCAAATTATTGCAATCTGTACTTCTCATGGAAGCATTTTACAACACTTAACATGTGATGAGCTAGTAATAATGATGATAACAATAGTTGATGATTGTTGTTATATTGATTATACATCTCAAAATGGACATCAACCTACTTCTGAACTACCAGGGTGGCTAGAAATATTACTCAATTTTCCCGAGTATCCATTTATTAAGCATGACCATAATTGCAAGGATACTAGCGGATTATTAATAACTGATGAAGAAAAGCAGATTGGCAGTATAGACTTGGGCTACCAAGCAATAAATACTATTAATCGAGTTATTAATAACCATCCAAATGAACAACTAACAAAAATAGAAATAATTTTAAAAAATCATGGTCGGTTGATAATTGCCAGATCAATTGACGAGGTTTTGTTAATATCATATGACTAATAATTACTCAACCAACAACAGAATAACCCTAAACTCCGAATCACTTCGAGAAAAATTTCCCGAGGTATATTCGGAGTTATTTTCTTGTTCATCGGTAGTTTGTTCTGTCTCGCGTGAGTTTACTTGGTCTGGAGAATATGCTGAGATGTTTGGGGGTATGAATATTATGCAAAAAATACCTTCCCGAGTATTTGTGGGGCTTGAGCCAACAAGCATTCCCGAAATTAAAATTGGTTTATTTAAATCATTTATTCCTAATCAAAGCAAATTTATTAATAGTGTTTTTAATAACGTAGCCGAAGAAGAGATTTGTAATTTTATTAAAAAAGAAATATTACCCCAGTTCAGCTACAACGGTCATCCTAAAGGATTTAACATTCATTTGTTAACAGAATTGCCCTTAGAAATTGGACTCGGTAGTGTTGGTTCTATTGCTGCGGCATTAGCAGGTGCATTATATGTATATTTTTCTCAAGTCGAACCAGAAACTATTAAATTATGGTCAAAAAAGTCAACTCAGGATTTAATCAATGATAATAACTTAAAATTTCAAGAAATCCACCGACTTGCTTGGAAAATTGAGACTGTTTTAGACTTATTCCCAGTTTCTGGTGTTAGGTCCTTTACATCACTAATTGATGGTGATTATCCAATTATTTATTTTACTAAAAAAGATTCCAAAAAACAGGATGACATTAATGATTTAATGGCTTATACTGATTTATCAAATATTGACCAAACCAAATATTGGGCTTTTAGGATGGGAGAATTATTTAATTTTAAAAGTTTAATCCAATGGCCAGTTGATTTTGGTTTAATTTTCTCGGGCGAGGTAAGAATTAGCGGCAATATCATCCGTTCTATAACGAACACTGAAAAAGTTTTTGAAGATACTACTAGTTATATCAATCAAGAGTTTAAAAAATATTTTGAGGGTTGTCATGATGATGATTTACCATTTTTTATCAAAATCAGTCAAGAAGAAAAAGGCCGTGGCCTCTGGAATCGTTATATGATGACTTTATCAGTCGCTTCCATGATGATGCTTAAAGGTTTTAAAGATTTATTTTCTACTGGAGAATCTGATAGATCATTTTTTAGAGCTATTGATTTAGGCCATAGTATTTTAAAAATGCTTGATGTCTCTACCCCAACCATTGATTTTATTCGTTCATATATATATCGAGTTGGTCGCGAAAATTTTGATGATCCTAAAAAAATAGCTGTTAAATTAACAGGGGCGGGTAAAGGTGGAGATGTTTTATTTGCCGTACCTTACGGAATTTTTCGCAATAATATTGAGGAAATAATCGAGGGTTTAAAGAAAGAGACCAAAAAAGATATTTCATTAGATTATGCCTCATGGATTGATGGTTATGGTAGTGAAGGGTTAATTGTTGAACAACACCTGGATAAAAAAATCTTTTCCCAATATTTATTAGAAGGAATTTATAAACTCAAGCATCTTAATAAACAAGCCTATTATCATAGCGAATTAATGCCAAAAAATGAATTAAATAAAATTAAAAATGAGGTTGATGTAATTATTGATACTGAGGAAGAAGAAATCTATGTCAAGGGGCATCGTTTAACATCACAAGATATTCATTCGGCTTCTACAACTATTAGAATTGTGCGAATATTACTTGATAATTTTGGTAAAACTATTTCTAATAGCGAATTACCAGAATCTTCATATAGCTCTGATCGTAATGAATTTCAAGGAAAAATTGTTTCGCCTTTAATAAAAGCTATTGAGAAATATGCAGGCAAAAATCTCGATTTTGTAGTAAAAGGCGGATTAACTGAGTTCAAGACAGGAATATTAAACGGTCATGTAGAAATTTATGTAATTGAAGAATGATAAATCATCAATTGTTTTAAGTGGCCATGATGCATTAAGAGGCAGTAGAAAATTAGTCTATTTGTTTCTCCCCGAGCGGGGCATCTCAACCAACTTTAATAAAAAACAACGGGTATATAAAAACGAGCCCGTTGTTTTTATGTTTTCTATTTTTGTGATAATGCGTCCTAGACGTGTCTAATTTTATCCATATTATTCATAATTATAAACCATTACTATTGAATTAGAAAAAGAAAAAAGAACATTAATAATATGCGGAGGTGATTGTGACACAAATAAATTATAACACCCTTCGACTGTAAATTTGATGGAAAGGAGTTAACTAAAATGGCAGATAATAAGCCGATTGTTGCTACTCATGAGCCTAGCCAAAGAGGCGTAACGATCACTTGCAGCGGTAAACAAATTCATTATCAGCCTGACGACCGCGTCAAGGTTTT
>AMFJ01033715.1_pt1 | contig 10107 bp, 5 predicted proteins | sample 427208 | NCBI WGS metagenome assembly AMFJ01 (sample SAMN02954298, study PRJNA114691) | groundwater metagenome | biome: aquatic; feature: subsurface aquifer; material: sediment; isolation source: subsurface aquifer sediment | place: USA: Rifle, CO | collected 2008-08
TATAACTCAACCTTCTCGATACTTGAGCCGCCGGAAAGCTCCGATGATATTTCCGGGTTGCCTTTATAGGAGATGTATGTTCCGCCCGAAGCATCAACATTGAGTTTTTCGCTAACGTTTACCTCGGCAGATGCTCCGCCGGACATATCGAGACGGCATTTCTTAGTCAAAAGGGAGAAATGTTTGTGAACACTGCCGCCGGAAGAGCCAATGTTCAGGTATTCTGCAACACCCTCAATATCGGACTCCGACCCTCCGGACATATCTAATTCAAGCGATTGAAGTACGACCTTGCCAAATACTTTACCGCCGCCGCTAAGAGAAATGCTAAGTTCATCACCTGTCCAGCCGTTGTTCAGATTTATGCGTCCGCCTCCACTGGAAGATAATTTATTCAGGAACTTGCTGGATAGATGAACCTTAACTTTTGGATCTCCGGCAAAACTAATTCCTTCCTCCGGATGAACTTCAAGCGTGTTGCCTACAACCTCAGCAACAATGTATTGATGGATGTTTTCGTATGTCTCAACTGAAAGCGTCTGTAAAGAGTCCTGAGTGACTATCAGCTCGAAACCGCTTGATACAGATACATTTTCAAAAGATTTTGTCTGGATTTTTTTGGCCACATATTGCCCTGTAGGGTCAACTGAAATAAATCCAAAGTACGAGCAGGATTGTGCACCAATGAGTGATGCTGCAGCAAAAAGTAAAAAAAGTTTTTTCATAATAGTATTCAGATATTAGTTTAGGTATCGGGTACATTATTCATTTGACGAAGAACAGTGTTCAAAAGTTGCATACTTTCCATCAAAGTTTGAAAAAATATTGGATTACTGCAACATTTCGTGTTGTAATTTCGTCAAATAGAGAACTAAACAAAATATTATAAAATTATGAAAAGGCTCATCGCATTATTCTTATTTATCCTGATTACCGCTGTTTCCTCATTCGGGCAGTCCGCAACAATACCTTCGAAAACAAAAATAATGACACTGGGCGTTTTTCATTTCGCCTATCACAACCTCGACCGTATAAAGACAGAGGCAAAAGATCAGATATCCGTATCGGATGAGCCATATCAGTCGCAGATTGCCGCAATTGCCAAAGCAATAGAAGAGTTCAAGCCCACAATTATTGCGATAGAACTAGACCCTTCAAGACAACATTCCGTTGATTCTCTTTACTCCCTTTATAAATTCGGAAAACTGCCCCCCGAAAAGGGCGAGATTTACCAACTTGCCTACCGGATTGGCAAAAACCTTAATCTGCCTAAAATATATTGTGTCAATGACTGGGGGCGACCCTATGAAAACATTCAGACAATGTATAAAGACAGCGTCCGTATGGAGAGGTTTGGAAATTTCATAGACTCACTGAATAAAATTGAAGGGAAAGAATTGTTGAGCAAAAAAGTGACAAACGTGGTTGATAAACTTATTGATTTGAACAACCCGCTAAGCATAAAAGAGGGACTGGGGTCGTATTTGACCGCCGGGTTTCTTTACGAAGAGAATCCGGGCGATTTTACAGGTGTCGACTTCGAAACCGGCCGCTGGTTCAACCGTAACCTGAGGATTATCCGCAACATCCAAAGAATCCCGCGTACCCCCGACGACAGAATATTAGTGATATTTGGCGCCGGACACATGAATCTGCTGAATCCCCTTCTGGACATCTCCAAAGAATTCGAACTTGTATCGCCGCTGCCATATCTGGAAAAGGCATCCGCTTTACAAAACAATAAATAATTGCCTTTCGTTTAAAATGTCAAATTTTCCAGATACTGTAGTAGTTATCTACTAATCAGATATATTACATCTTCTAAGCGGTTTTTCTTTTTATATTTCTTTATTATCCCTTATTCTATCTCGATTTCTTTGATTTTTTATCGGAAATTTTACTAATTTTGCTGATGTTCAAAATTATTTATTGTGGGAGCGAAAGGAACTGTATTATCTATTATTGTTCTTGTGTTTTACCTAACCTCAAATATGGGTATAGGGAGGTATTCCTGTCATTGTAACCATGCTTCCGAAATTTCACTTATTGGTATCAGTTCAGAGTGCACATGTATCCAGGATGAACATAAAGAAGACCACAACCACCATTGTCCCCATTGTGGCAACGAACTTGTTGTAAAAACTATTAAAAGAACCGACTGTTGTTCGCTGAAATATCACTTCCTGGATGCGGATCAAGACTCTTTCGATAACTCATATAAAATTTCAGTATCTCATTCCCTGTGGTTTACACCCATTGAATCAATAGACTCATTTACGCAGTCAGTAATTTCACCAAGAATCAAAACATTTCAGGCACTGTTCCATCAAGTCGGTCGATCCCTACTTATTAAATACATCCAGCTGATATTATGAAATAACAGATAAGATGAGTTTGCTCGTCTTTCTGTGTTGTTGTATTTATCGTAAATAAAAATTTACGAGCATATCGAATTAAGCATTAACCCAAAACTAATTTTTTATGAAAAACACATTTAAATCTTTATTTATATTTTCCTTACTGATCTTTCAGCTGAACGTTGCAATTGCTGCTCCTGTAAAAAGAACTGTGGCGATAGTGGTAGACAAGGTTACTTACGAAAATTGCCGTCAGGCCGTTGAACTCTATTCACAGTCAATTTCGACAGAGGGACTTAACGCTATTGTAATCGTAGATAAATGGGGAGTACCGGATTCTATTAAGATCCGCCTTCTGAACTTATATCAAACACAAAATCTTGAAGGAACCGTGCTTATTGGCGACATTCCTGTTCCAATGATAAGGGATGCTCACCATCTATCAACAGCATTCAAAATGAACCCAATAAGACCTTGGCAGGATTCCTCAATCCCTTCCGACAGATTCTACGACGATTTCGATCTCAAGTTCAACTACCTTAAGAGAGATACCCTTCAACCTCTGTATTACTACTATTCCCTGGCAGGAAACGGCCCCCAGGAAATCGAGTGCGATATTTATAGCGCAAGGATAAAAGCTCCGGCAACTCCCGGGAAAACAAAGTATCAGCAAATTTCGGAATATCTGCAAAAGGTTGTTAAAGAAAAGGCAAACAGGCATAAAATGAGCCAGATAAGTTATTATGCAGGTCATGGTTACAACTCAGACTGCATGGTGGCAAGAATTGACGAGAAATATTCTCTTATGGAGCAATTCCCTTTTCTGAAAGAGCCGCAGAGATCGATCAATTATATCGACTACACATATGATGATAATGTAAAGTATAGACTTCTCTCCGAGTTGTCACGCAAGGATCTTGACCTTGCAATACTTCACCATCATGGCTCGGAGGATGGACAAATGATGAATGGTTCACCAATTTCATCGAGTACAGAAGTATGGCTATCACAGGCAAGAAAATTTTTCAGAGGAAAAATAAGAGGTGCATCCGATACAACAGCTTCCAAACAGTATTACATTGACAACTATAATATTCCGGCATCCTGGATAAGCAACACTTTTGACCCTGAAATAACAAAAAGTGATAGTATAGCCGACTTAGCCTTGGATATAAACATCCCTGACCTGTACGATTATAAACCCGGAGCAAAAATCATCCTTTTTGACGCCTGCTTTAACGGATCATTCCACTTGGAAGATTACATAAGCGGCCATTATATTTTTAACTCTGGTTCTACAATTGTGGTAAAGGCAAATTCTGTAAACACCCTTCAGGATACATGGACAAATCAGCTTCTTGGCCTTCTTGATATGGGCATTTCTGTTGGTAACTGGGCAAAAGGTCAGCAGACTCTCGAATCCCACCTGATTGGTGACCCTACATATATGTTCATAAGCAGCTCTAACAATAAACTTGACCTTAACCAGGCAGTAACTCTTCATAAAGGAGATATTAAGTTCTGGCGCAAACAAATGGCAAATTCAAATCCTGAGATAAAATCTCTGGCAATGAAAATGCTCTCTTCAAATAATGCTATTACCACAGACGAACTGCTTACTATCCAGAAAGAGGAGATGAGGCCAACAGTAAGGCTTCAGGCTTTTAATCTATTAAAGAACTATTCCGACAAAAATTTCATTAGTTCTATTAAGCTTGGACTTTATGATAACTACGAACTGCTCCGAAGACTCAGCTCTTTGTACGCTGCCAGAAATGGATCTCCGGAACTCATAGACGACGTCTTTACACTGAGGTTCCAGCCAGGAGTAAGCAAGCGCGTCGAGTTCCAGCTAAAAGGTGCAACTGAAATCTACAGCAGAGATTTAGCAATTGCAGCTTATGAAAAAGCGCTCAATGGCAAGGACGGCAAATGGTACGAAAGCTGCAGAACTAAAATTAACTCATTAAAATATAATCTGGACAATGGAGAGAAGGAATATGCAGCCTTGCTTGATCCTAAGACTGCAGTAAAGGCAAAAAGGTTCACAATCTCCGCTCTAAGAAATAGTTGCGAGTCTACTCATCTGGACATATTGTTTAAATTTTTCAACGAATCGGATAACGTTGAACTAAAGTGCCAACTGGCCGAAGCATTCGGATGGTATCGTTACTCATACAAAAAAAATGAAATCCTCCGTTTTTGCAAGGATCAAGTTAATGTACAAAACGATGACGTTCTTAAAAAAGAACTCGTAAAGACTATCAACAGACTAGAATTACCTAAATCAAAATAACCCTAATTTATAATTACAACTATGAAGAAACCCAAAATTCAATCAGCTTTTGCGTTGTTTCTCCTTATTTGCCTGAGTTTGCAGTTAAGTGCACAATCTGCAGTTAACAATTACGCAGCATTAAGGGGAGTCGTGACTGAGAAAGGATCTCATTCACAAGCGGTAGAATTTGCCACAGTGCAGATTTTACCTCAAGGCGCTCTGACTACTACAAACTCAAATGGAGAATTTTCATTTGAAAGACTGTCTCCAGGAAATGTGAGTGTAAGAATTCAATTCCTCGGAATGGAGACCATAGATACTACTCTTGTTCTGGTAGCAGGAAAAGTTACACGGGAATTTTTTTATATGAATTACAGTTCATTCCGACTTAACGAAGTATCAGTTGTTGCTCAGGAGAGCAAAGCCGGACAAGCTACCGCATCAAATATCTCAAGGCAGGCAATGGACCACCTTCAGGTTACTTCGGTTTCTGATCTTCTTCAGCTTTTGCCTGGGGGGCAGATTGCCAATCCCGACCTAAGTATTGCAAAATCTTTCAATATCCGGAATATTTCAGGTTCTGTAAACAAAGAAGGAACAGCCGGTACAGAGATGAACTCATTAGGTACAGCAATTTATGTAGACGGCTCTCCTCTTTCCAACAATGCCAACCTTCAGACTCTGAGCCCTTCAATCTCAGGTAGTGGAGCATCTGTTTCAGGAGGATCTTCGCCTAACTCTGGTCTTGACCTCAGAATGTTGTCCACAGACAACATAGAATCTGTAGAAGTTATTCGTGGTATACCATCTGTCGAGTATGGCGACCTTACATCAGGAGCTGTAATAATAAGGTCTAAGGCAGGGAAAGAACCTCTCAACATCCGATTCAAAACCGATCCAAGAATTTATCAGATGTCTGCCGGTAAGGGATTCAGCCTGGGAGAAAAGGCCGGTAACCTTAACGTAAGTGGAGATTATGCATACAGTGTCAGCCAACCTACTGAGTCTTACAAATATTATCAGAGAGCTACTGCCAAAGTTTTATATTCAAATGTATTTAAGAATTTGTCGACAAATACTTCACTCGACTTTTCACTTGGAAAAGATACACGTGAAAAAAACCCGGATGACATGAGAAACCAACTGGCTTCAGGAGCACAAGATATGGGCCTGAGACTTAATACAAACGGAACAATCAATGTGAATAAGGGATGGCTTAACAATATCAAATATACTCTTTCGGGAAACTATACGGATAAACACTCTTACAAAGAAGAGCTTCTTGGTAACGCATTTTCTGCCTACTCTATGTCAAGAACAGATGGAGCTTCTCTCAGTAACAGACCGGGACAAAAAGTATATGACATAAATGGAATAGAACTTACTAATATCCCGGATTCCGAAGGCAGTTATTATGCAACTTATTTGCCTAATGAGTACTTTAGCAAATATGACATTTATGGTAAGGAAGTAAATTTATTTGCCAAAGTAAACGCTACATTTTCCAAGAGAATCGGGAACATAAGCAATAGGATTGTTGTTGGTGCCGATTATAAAATCGATGGTAACATTGGCGACGGAAAAGTATATGACCTTGCTAATCCTCCTTTCAGGTCGGGTGATGCTAACTCTTCTCCAAGACCAAGGAAATATTCAGACATTCCTTTTGTTTCTCAATTAGGAGTGTACATAGAAGAGAACTTCAACTGGCAAATCGGGGAGAGAGAGTTCAACTTTCAGGCAGGTGCCAGATATGACAATATTGAGGGAAAAAGCATTGTCTCTCCCAGAATAAATATTTCATTTGACATCATTCCATCCAAGCTGGCAATTAGAGGAGGATATGGCATAAACGCCAAAGCACCCACGCTACTTTACCTCTATCCCGAAAATGCTTACTTCGATTTTGTTCACTTCAATAATCTGAACAGCTCTTCGGTACCTGCTGCAGAACAGTTGCTTCTTGGATCTACAAAAGTATATAATACAGAAAACAAGGATCTCAGGATTGCATCCAATGAAAAGAGCGAAATTGGATTAGACTTCAAATGGAACAAGATGCGCTTTTCGGCAACCGTCTTCAATGAGAATTTGAAGAACGGATACGATATGGCAAGTCAGTTTAAACTGGTTAACTATAAGGAGTACGAAATAGGAATTGCCAATCCGGGTTCTATTCCGACTCTGAAAGAAAAGGCCAGCAACAATATTTTCATTAGTTACTCTACTCCAACAAATACAGGGAGATCACATAACAGAGGGGTTGAGTTTGACTTCGACCTGGGCAGGTTTGATGCAATACGTACATCTTTTGTATTAAACGGAGCATACATCAGATCCACAAACTGGGATGAAACCTATACATATAGTACACAAAAGAACCTTAACCAGCTGGAGCGGAATATTGGAGTCTATGCGGCTGGTAATACAAAGGAGGAAAGGGAGAGGCTAAGTACAACACTTCGTGTTACTCACAATATTCCTTCAATAGGTTTTGTTATTACACTTACAACACAAGTGAATTTACTATACAAAGAGTGGGATAATATCGGCAATGACTCTATGTTTGTTTCATACATCTCGAGAACAGACGGTCAAATGCACACATTTGATCCTGCGATGAAAAATGACCCCGAATTCTCTTATCTGTTTAAAAGTAACGACCCGAGAAGGTTTATCGGAGAATCATGGTTTCCTACAGTTCTTTTTAACCTTCACTTAACCAAAGAAATCGGAAAAATGCTTAGAGCATCTTTCTTTGCGAACAATATGTTCCAGAGCAAACCGTTATACGAGAAGAAAAGATCACCCGGGTCATTTGTAGTTATCAATGACAAGACTCCTCTTTTCTTTGGTTTCGAATTAGCAGTAACGATTAAGTAATACTAAAGAAGATAACGATGAAAAATACATCAAAAATATTAACGGGGATGTTTTTATCCCTATTTCTGTTCACATCTTGCGAACAGTTTAAGGAGGCAGGGGAAGCCAGGGAAATTAAATCACTAAGCGCTGTTGTTACAGTTAATCTTAACATTGGTAATGCACCAACGCCAGAATCATTCAATGTAAGGCTTATTAACTATGAAGAGAGGTTTGAAGTTACAACAACCGTTTCTGCAAATAGTTCTGTTAAAATCGGAAATTTAATTCCAGGTATATACACAGTAACTGCTTCATCTGAGATGAGTAAAGATGGCTTCACATACAATTACAGCGGTAATGTTGTGAATATCGATATTGTTAATGACAACAAGGAGATTGACATTGAGATCGGTTCATCAAAATCTGGTGCTCTTATAATGAAAGAGATATTCTATTGTGGTTCAAGAACTCCTACCGGAGGCTCATACTTCAGGGATCAGTTTTATGAAATATACAACAATAGTGAAGATGTTCAGAACGTAAAAGGACTTTGCATAGCTCTTCTTAATCCGAATACGGCAACAGCAAATCTACCGATATGGCCTGGAGATGATGCTTCCGATTTTGTATATGCAAGTTCTATGTGGCAGGTTCCATTGGACAAGGACTATCTTCTTAATCCGGGCGAATCTATCATTATTGCACAGATGGCAGACAATCACAAAAAGATTAACCTTAACCCATCTTCTCCTGTTGATCTTTTAAGTGCCGAGTTTGAGACTTTAGTAAAAACGACATCACTTATAAGTGACAATCCGGCAATAAACATGCAAATGGCATTTTGGCCCAAACAAACTCCTCAATGGCTTACAACAGTATTTGGAGGAGCTTTTGTAATCTATATTCCTTCTGAGGTTATTGATCCGAGTGTGTATGTGAGTCCTATAGGAAGAACAGATCAAAACTACAAGATTCGCATAGACGAGGTTATCGATGCCGTTGAATTAGTAGGAAATGCAAACCAAGTCCAGTTAAAGAGGGTTCCGTCCGTGCTGGATGCAGGTGCTGCTACCGTAGGTGGCACTTACCTGTCAAAAAGTGTTGCACGAAAAATAAAGACAACTCTTCCCGACGGGAGGATCATTTATTATGATACAAATAACAGCTCCGACGATTTTGCCGTTATGGATGTACCAGAAATCAGAAGAAATGGTGCAATGGCTCCATTATGGAATAATTGGAAATAATGGTTAACAACTACAATATTAAAGCAATGAGAAAATTAAAAAATACATATTTGGCTGGAGTGGTAGTGTTAACTCTGCTGCTTTCCCAAAATCTAGACGCTCAGAATGAGAAAAGATCTCAGACAAGTCCTGCTTCATTAGAGCTATTAAAGGCGAAATCTTTATGGTTCAACTCAAATAACGGAGCAGGTCTCATTTTAGACGAAATTCCCGATTTCAATGAACTTCGACTGAATTACAACATCAAAAACGGTGACTTTAAAAGAAAGTTTGAAGGAGAGAGGGAACGCCTTGCCGGTGTTTCCACAGAAGGGGGATTGAACCTTGGTGGAGGTTATATTTGGGGAAAATTCGGGTTCAATAACGAAAAGCAGAAAGGAACTGTATATAATACTACTATGCTTGATCCTACAAGAGGAAATCCCTATTACGTTGTTGACAAAAACCTCAGCGACTGGGTTAAACAGGACTACAACCTGCAAATGAAAGCCTCTTCAAAACCGCTTTGGAACAAGATTCTGATTGGTATAGAGGCTCAGTATATTACTAAAACCGGAGCAAAGCAAATTGACCCTCGCTCCGAGACTGATTATTATACATTTAATGTGAAACCAGCAGTTGTTGCCATTTTTAACAACCATGCAGCAGGACTTAATTTTGACTACACAAAAATCAATCAGGAGTCTTCTACAACAAACAGCAACAGCCAGCAAAACCAGGATGTGTTTGTAATGAAGGGACTCGGGAACTTTTATTCTGCAGTTGTAGGCGGTTTACAATCACTCAAAAAATTTGTTTATAACGGGAACAAACTGGGAGGAGCAGTTCAATACTCTTTTACCGGAGAATCCGTTAAGTTTTTATTTGATGGTAATTACTCCTTTATGGTTGAAGATGTGATAAGTGATCAAACCAAGCCCAAAAAAGAAGGCACAATAAAGGAAAACAACTACGGCGCAAAACTTCAACTGGTTACAACCGGTAAAAACATAAGCAAAGCCGAACTTTCATATTCCGACAACAAAATCAGCGGAATAGAATATGTTCAGGTTCTTGACAACTCGTTTGAAGTACAAAGATGGATAACCATGTATCAAAGCATAAGATCTACATTCTCTCAGAAAGATGTAGCCTTAAGATATGACTTCTTCAAGGGTGGCGATGTTGAATACAAGTGGAGAGGAGGTATATCTGCAGTTTATGCGAACTCCGATGATCTTTATATTATGCCTGAATCTTACAGGAAAATAGAGGATCTTATTCTGGGCATCAACGGAAAAGCCAATCTGAAAATTGGCAAAACCAGCAGACTACTTGCAGGCCTGTCATTTAACTTCAAGAACAACCTTAATAAGGCATA
>AMFJ01013608.1_pt1 | contig 10102 bp, 8 predicted proteins | sample 427208 | NCBI WGS metagenome assembly AMFJ01 (sample SAMN02954298, study PRJNA114691) | groundwater metagenome | biome: aquatic; feature: subsurface aquifer; material: sediment; isolation source: subsurface aquifer sediment | place: USA: Rifle, CO | collected 2008-08
CTCAGGATCTATAAGGCTCGTAAGTTTATCTATTGAAAGCAAAATAAGAGGCAGCCAAAGCGCGGTATGAATTACGTTCCCCCATTCAAACCAAGAAACAACAAACCCCGAAAAAGAAAACGCCAGAGCTCCCAAAACGCTCGCACTTTTTTTTAGCTTTAAATTTATGAGAAAAAGATACATAAAAATCCCGCATAAAAATATTTGAATTGAAATAAATATGCTCCATGACAAATAAAATGGGCTTAAAAATAAAATAAGATTAAGCGGATAGAATGGACTAGATTGAAAATTTCCTAAGAGCGGTTTTCCGGCCATTTCGTATGGATTCCAAGTAGGTATTTCAAACTTGGATAATAAATCAATTGACAATTCTTTCCAGGGATAGATTTGCCTTACTGGATCAGTAATGAGAAAGTTTTTAAACGGAATTCCGTTGGGATAATCCTTTGCATAAACATCTCTGAAAGGATGATAAAGTCCTATAATGGTGTCAGCTGGAATAGGAAAAAGTCCATTTAGTATTTTAAGAAAGGAGATAGAAATCACCAAAAGCAAGAATATTAAGAAGAAATGTTTTCTTAAAAAGTTAATCATTTACTACTAGACTTTGTACTTCCTTACAGAAATCTTTTTCTGCAAATTTTTGTGCTTTAGATTTCGATTTTTTGGACATTTTTTCTAATTTTTCAGGGTTATTAATAAGAAAGAGGGTGTTTTTTATTAATCCGTCAAGATCTTCCCATAAAAAACCGTCAACACAGTCATCGATTATCTCTTTTTGTCCCCCAGCGTTGATAACCACCGGCACTGCTCCTCCCCCCATAGCCTCAACGGTTGAGATTCCGAAATGCTCCGCAAAATCAGGACGCGATACTAAATCTTCGCCGAATCCAGTGGCATGCCAGTAAATCTTCGCTTGTGAATATATATCCCAAAGTTCATCATTTTTCTTGTTCACTAAGAATTCTATTGGTTTTCCGCGGGCTTTTTCTCTTAGCTTTTCGAACTCCTCTTCCTCATCCTTTTTTACGCTTGTTGCTAGAATAAGCTTCCAATCCCTTAACCCTTCGTCATACATCTTTGAAAATACATCTACTAAAACACTTTGTTTTTTATAGTCAGGCATCCCAACGTTTTTCACCCTAAACCTTCCAACGCTTAGAATAATATTTTCTTTTTTTATATCTCTTGGCTTAAGCTCAATCGGGGGATAAATCACGATGCTTTTATTTTTCAGTTTTTTGTCCAAAAAAGATTGGGTAAACGTGGAGTTACAAAAGACTTTTGTTACCTTTCCAATTTTTATTGAGTCTTTAAGTGAATAACTAACGCTTGGAATTGGCTGTTGAATGTGTAAGAAAAGTTTTTTAGATAAAACCCAAGGAATGCTTCCATCAGAAAGTACTATTATTGAGTCGTATTTTTTTGATTCTCTTAACCGGTTCAAAAAACCGTAATTTTTATTAAAAATGTTTTTTACAACGTTTACTTTAGACATGTCTATCGAAAACCGCTCTGTTACGATATCCAGATCTTCTTTTTTATCCCAAAAGAGGTTTACATCATTATTCTTAGAGAGGCATGAAGCAAGCGTCAGCATGTATTTCTCTCCCCCGCCTAAATCATCCAAATATGGGTCGAAAATTCCTATTTTCACATACTAATAGTATCAACTTTTGATTTTTAATAAAAGAATGTGCTATTATAGCCTCATGAACTTCTTAAATCCATTACCTGGGCTAAATCCAATTGTAATAATGCTTATACTTCTCTGGTCTATGCTTTGGAAAACACTTGCGCTTTGGAGAGCATCGAAAGGAGATCAAAGATACTGGTTTATTGCATTATTACTCCTAAATACATTCGGTCTTTTGGAGTTAATTTATTTGTTTAAGTTTGCGAAGATCAAATTAACGCTTGAGGATCTGAAAAAAGGCAATTTTCTCCCTTAGGAAGATTTTTTCTGCATTTCCCACAGCTTTGAGTAAGTAATAAACATCGAAAATGCTTGATACATTCCCTCTACTAACCCTGCTGTGCCATTTTTGTATCCTTTTTCTTTCAAATAAGATTTAAAAAATCCCGTGGCTATAACTCTCACAAATCTCCATCCATTCATTCTAGGATGATTGGCGTTAAATCTTAATTTCGCTTCATAAACAGACCAATCGTTTGTCTTACCTAGCATTTGTGAAAGATTTCTATGAGTATAATGAAGAATTGGTTCTTCTATAATACCTATCTCACCAATAAATTTGGGCGTTTCATGCACAACTCCTTCCCAGTTAACTAATTTGTCTCTTTTAAAAACGCGTTCAACTTTATCAGTAAGTCCCCAATTTTTCCCAAAATAGAATATCTTCCTTCTTACGAAGAAAGCAGATGCGCCGTTATCATTCTTTATTTTTTCTTTTAACTCCTTAAGAAACTCCGGAGTAGCTCTTTCGTCCGAATCAATATAAAAAATCCATTCGTTTTTAACATTTTCTAATGCTCTATTTCTCTGATCAGAGAAATTTTTGAAAGGATTTTTAATGACTTTTGCTCCGAGATTTTTAGCAATTCCTGGAGTTTTGTCAGTTGAGTCATCAACAACAATTATCTCATCAGCTACAGCCTTAACAGAAAGAATACATTCTTCTATTACTTCTTCTTCGTTTTTAGTTATTATTATTACCGAGATCATATTTTTCGGGTTAGCAAACGCATTCCAAGTATACCCATTATCCCAAGAATAGAAAAGATAAAGCCCAGCTTAACGCTTAGCGGAGAGTAGATGAAATTAACAACATGGGTTCCCTTAGGCACTTCCACAGCTCTGAAAGCATAATTTGCTTTTAGGATATTTGTCTCCTTGTTATCGATAAATGCTTTCCAGCCGGGATAGTACGGATCCGTCAAAAGGAGCAATGAGTCCTCTGAATTGGTAGATTCAATCTTAATGAGGTTAGAAGAATAACTAACTAATGAAACCTTAGGATCTGTGGTTTCTTTTATATTAAGTATCGGCTTTTGATTAAGTATCACTTTTGTCTTTAAATCGGTAGATTCTTTGTATACTTCTTTTATCGTTTCTTTTTTACCGGTAATTACTTTGTAATTTCCCAAAACCAATGCTCTGGGAAACACTCTAGCGTTATCAAAAACTTGATGCTTCTCGTCTTCTGCTACAAGCTTAAAGTGGTCTACGGGTGCCTCCCATACCGGATATGCCCAGCTATTCTCGGCATCGCTTCTCTTGTGAATTACATACCTTACGCCTAAAAAGTCCAGAAGCTTTTCATTATTATCTGAAACTCTCGGAAACCTTACGATTGACCTTTCAGGGGACTTATATTTTCCATCACTTGATCCTGCCACAAATTCTCCATAGCTTTCTATATAAAGAGGGTCATAGCCTTCAGTCGAAGGAAGTTTAAGAATTCCGGAGCCTTCTAGGCCAAAACTGGCAATCACCCTATCTTGTGGAGCTACTACTTTTAAGTTTTCGAAGAGTTCAAGTTTTGGATAAGTATATTTCTTATTCTCAAAAGGTGTCCATTTTAAAGAAAATCTCAACGTATCGAAAGAAAGAATTGAAATTAAAATTAACGGTAAAAGCAAAATCAGTATTTTTTTTCTTACCATTAGCGCTCCCGTTATTGAAATAACCAAAAGCGCAAAGAAAAGAGTCGGAAGTTTCATGTTTGAAAGAGCAATCAAAAGTTTTTCTATTGGAAAATAAATTCCCTGATATATCAAAAACCAAATCCCAGAGAATACCAACACGAATCCACCAAGCCAAACAGAGATTGGTTCCCATTTTCTTTTTTTAATATCCTGCATCAGAAAATCAAATCCAAATGCAGAAAGTGCTGCGAAAGAAAAACTAAAAAGCACAATAATCCTGCTTCCCGCACTTGTTGAAAGAACAGGAATTCTTAAGCTTGTTAAGATCTCTTGCATGGGGCTTCTGAATGCAAAAAGAAGTACGACCAGCGACATTATAGAAAAGAAGTAAACATATAGATTTTTATTTCTAAGACTATAAAACCCTAAAATTAATGGTAGTACTCCAACGTAGGCATTCCATTCAGCATAATGACCAAACCAATCATTACGGGTTACGGGATTTCCAAAGAAGTCCGGAGCTAAGAATGTAAAAATATATGACCACGGAATTATTTCATTAATCATAAAGTTACTGCTTCTTGGGGAATTAAAATAAAACTCTATTGAAGGAAGAAGCTGTGGAAGAGACATCATAATACCAAAGAATACAGACAAGATATTAAATAATAAAATATTTGTTTTTCTTTCTACTAAGAATTTAAATAATATATAAACACCGACGAAAATCAAAAAATATAGACTGGTTTGAAAATGTCCGCTAAAGAAAGATAAAGGAAATGTAAGAGAAAGAATTAAACTATACTGCCATTTTTTTGTTTCATAAAATTTTTCAATAGCAAATAGGGCAAGAGGCAAAAAAAGAATGGCGAAACCGAGCGTTCCGTACATCATCCATGTAATGATGAAGCCGCAAAATCCAAAAGCAATAGCGCCAATTACACTAGCATATTCCGAACGCTTAATTGATCTTAAAAACATATACATAAAAATGGAAGCTAATAAGGGCTGGAGTAAAACTGCGATGCTCCAAGCGTCAATAAATGGAAGGATGAAATACAAAAGATTTAGGGGTGTAAGGACTGCCGACTGATAATTAGCAAGAAGAGGCGTTCCCGAGAACGAATAAGGATTCCACAACGGAAAATTACCGTTCTTGTAGGTGTCAATTACGATTGCTTTCCACGGGTAAATTTGCGTAATGACATCTGGGATTGCACTATTTTTTACCGGTCCTTGGTATAGATCATAATCGTTCCATGGATCAAAGCTATTTAGAAGATAAGTTGAGGGAAAAGGAACCTGCCCTTTTATAAAATACTGACTTGAGAATACCAACCAAACCGCAAGGATTATTATAATCGGAAAACAATTAATTAATTTTTTAACCATTTTTTGTTAATCACTACTCCTAGTATTCCCAAACCTAAAACAGAAAGAAACGATGCGATATCTACTAACGCCCTTAACTTTGTATCTTCGAACTTAACGTCAACCCTATGACTACCCTGAGGCAGTACAAAAGTCATGAGTCCCCTGTTATTAGGGTCCTGGAACTCCACGCTGGATTCTTCTCCATCGATGAACACTTTCCAGCCGGGAAAGTAAAGAGTGTTCTCTCTTATTGTACTATTCTCTCCTGAATTAATGTTATAAGAACGAGACGTTGAATTTCGTGATATTTTTTCGATTTCCGCATTTCCTCCTATAACTTCTATCGTATCTTTAGGCTTCTTTTCCATAAATCTTATTGACCAAATGGGAGCGCTTTCTCCTGTATCGGTAGTGCTCTCATAAATATTGGTAAAAAAAGACTCAGGTTTATAATTAAATCCCTGGGCCTTCCAATAATCTTTTGTTAGAAACACTGATACTACTAAAACCAAAAAAAATGTCAGTCTTTGGATCTTCTGATTAGGGATTGAGTAAACTACAAATGCCGCTAAAATAGAAACGAAAAAAACTGAAACAGATAAGAATCTCCAAGGGAACTGAAATTTCTGAAGTGTAGTTATAATTTCCCAAACAGGTTTTGATAAATGTAACATAATAAATATGCTCGATAAGAAAAACAGTAAAACAAAAGCCAAAAGGATTATGTTGTTTCTTTCTTCTCTTCTTCTCTTCTGTAAGAAATAGAAAGCTAGAGGCAAAAGAAGAATAAAAGCCCACTGAATAATCCCAAGCTGAACACTAAATACTCCTGTTCCGCCGAAACTCCAAGCACCATAAATAAGTTCGTTTAGATTTACAAATCTAGTAAGCGCTTCATTTTCTGTCACGATATCCCGGAGGGTATATTTCCCTTCCATAAATGCAGGAACCCAGAAAAAAGCGGAAATAAGGAAACCATACAAAATACCTATAATTGAATAAATAAGTCTAAATTTACTTTTATAAACCCAGAAAAGAAAAATCGTGTAAAAAGCTGCAAAAGGAAAGAACATAAGGCTGATTGCATTGTGAGACAAAATTAAACCTCCGGAAGATAAAACTAGTCCTGATAAATAAAGAAACCGGAGCTTTTTTTCCTTATTTAACATAAGCAAAAAGTAACAAACCGCCGGCATAAAAATAAACGCTACATGTTCTCCTATGGCACCTCTTACGTAAAGATCTACGAATCTATACGGAGCGTATATATAAATAATTGCACCAATAAGGGCAGGAAATTTTCCCAAGAAATTTCTTAACCAAAAAAACATAAATAGTGCGCTTAAGATGTAGGAAACTCCAAATACTGCTTTTACAGAATCAACCAGAGAAAGTCCAAATAAGTGAAAGATGGATGCGAAATAAGAAGGCAGTGGATAAAGAAACATAAGTATTGGGTGTCCGTAACCCCAATTTAGATTTCCAGCCCAGCGGGGAATAATATTTCCCTCAGACAAAGATGCGTAAAAATTAGCAATCCTTGCCACGTGATCTTGACCATCATGCGTTATCGGTAGGCCTGGATGAAGTAGAGTTAATAGGGGAAGAGCTGATGCCAACAATAGCAAAAATGTGTAATTAAGGTATTTCATTCAAGAGGATAACTTCCTTTTCCAAATTTTCTTAAATAGTAATCTATAACGCCTTTTTTTTGCCACTTTCTGCCATTTGAAATTAAATTAATACTTTCTTTGATCAACGCAGCCTTTGCCCTAACTCCTGCAAATCTCATTCCGAAAAGCAGCCTATTTCTTGTAATAAAATAGTCTTGGAGATCAGATCCCGGACCTCCTGTAGATTGTGCGTTTTTATGCCAAATTATTGCTTTAGGAACATAGAGCAACTTATATCCCTCGCTAAGCATTCGCTGGCTTAAGTCCGCATCTTCATAATATAGAAAATATCTATCATCATATCCACTCACCCTATCTATAGTTTTTTTCTTGATTAGAATACAGCATCCGGTTGCAAGCTCTATTTCTTCTTCTTGATCGTATTTACCATTGTCAACCTCGTCCACTCCCTTGTGATTCCCTATGACATTTTTCCAGTCGATGTATCCTCCCCCGTACCAGATTACTTTTCCTAGATCTTTATCTTTATACCTATCTTTATGAAACTCATATCCTTTTGCGAAGTAAATCTTTGGAACAACTGCACCTATTATGTCGTTACTTTCAGCAGCCTTAATCAGTTCTTTAATATATTCCGGATCAACCAACGTATCGTTATTCTGAAGGATCACGTAGTCAGCATTGTTTTTTATTGAGTATTTGATTCCCGCGTTATTTCCTCCGGAGAATCCAAGATTTTTTTCGTTATAGATTACATGCAAATTTAAATCTTTAAATTCCTTAATATCAATTTTTATTTGGTCCAAAGGATAATTGTCTACAACAACAACATTCATCAAAAAACCATCGGTTTTTACTTTTTGCAAGGAATTTAGAAGCTCATAGGTATCCTTATGGTCTTTATAATTAAGGGTTACTAGAAAAACTTTTTTCATTTAAGTTTATCCAGCACCTTTCTAAAACCCCGCAGATTGTTGAGCTTAATACTCAGTTCAAAAAAGGTGCTGGATTTATTTTTTAACTTAAGAGAAAGTTTCCCTAAAGGATTTTTTATGTCGTCCATTTTAATAGAGAGAAACCAAAATTTCAATTCTTTATTAAGTGCTTTAAGCTCAGATTCAGCCTCTTCTAGCGTTCTTTTTGAAGAAGCTTCCTTGAATCCCTGCTCTTCCCAAACATAAGCCAACATTACCAAATGAGATGCTGCCATCAGTAGTGATAAAAACAAACCATGAATACCGTCTTGATAACCTTTTCTTGCAAAGAAACGGCTTAAGAATTCTTTTGACGGAGTTTTTATGAGATCTCCTGGCTTCAAAGCATAATTCTCTCTTATAAGTGCGTTTGCCTGATTTTTAGCATAGATGATCATGTTTTTATGAATAAACTGAGAAATGTTTTCGTAATTATGGTGCACTAAGTGCTCTTTTAAGTACTCAGTTTCTCCATCAACTTTAATCCCTTCGTGAACGTTTTCGGTTTTAAATCTTCCTTTTCCTTTTCTAAAAAGTCTTAACTGGTGATCGGGATACCAGCCCGCGTATTCAAATATTCTACCGAAGATAATATTCTTGCGAGGAATAAAGTATCCATCTTTTAGACTAACTTTTTCTAATAAATCCGTAATTTCAATCTTTAGCTCATCGCTTACCAATTCATCTGCATCAAGACTCAAGATAAAATCTCCGGTCGCCTTTTCAAAACCAGTATTTTTTTGAAGGTCTATTTTAAAAGGGTCATTTGGCTGAGAATAAACTTTATCAGTGTACTTTCTTGCTACCTCACGCGTTCTATCTGTTGAGGAATTGTCCATTACCACAATCTCATCTGCCCATTTTACAGAGCTTAAGCATTTATCAATCTTTTCCTCTTCATTGTACGCAGAAATAACAACAGACAATTTTAATTTCATTTAACAAGCACCTTTCTTACATCTTCAAATATTTCTTTTCCGGCTAAAAGATATATTGAAAGCAAATAAATAGCTCCTCCTGAAATTATAACAAAAATGAGGGTGATCAGACTGTTAACCAATAAGATCCCCAAAAGATAAGTAAGAAGAACCATAGCTAGAGTCGCTATTATTGGTTTATATATGCTCTTAACGAGGTCAAAATCAACAACTCTCTTAACCAAAAATATCGTTATGAAGACCGTAAGGGTTACTAAAAATGACGCTATGGCAACTCCGTTATATCCCCACAGATAAATTGCAATAGGGGTAAGAGTCCACGTAATTATGGTCCAGAAAACCATTAGTTTTAACGTGGTTTTAACTCTTCCGGTAGCATCTAAAACATTTACTAAAACTCCTGAAATAGATGAAATCATAGCATTTAGAGAAAAGAAAATAAGGCTTAGGATTGCCGGTTCCCATTTATTTCCCCATCCCGGCATATATTTAATTACATACACTGACGTTACGATTAATCCAGAAAGTAACGGAAAAATAATAAGGGTTGTAAAAAATAATGACTTTTCTACAGCAAGCTTTAAATAATCTTTATTATCTTGGAGTCTTGAATATGAGGAAAAGGTAACCTTAGTGATACTATCGACAATATATCTATAGAGGAAGAACGCAATCTTTTGCGCAAATCCAATATATCCGATCTGGGTGAAAGACAGAAATCGTATAAGAATAACAGTCAGGAAGTCATCTTTAACCGTTGCTAATATATTCTTTGCTTGAAATTGAGCACCAAATTTAAGATCGGAGATCGAAGACCTATATACTCCAATGCCTGGCTTCCATGGCGAAACGTAATAATAAAGGGGAATACCTATAACGCTTGATATCAAAAATGCCCAGGTGTAGCTATCTATCCCATAATTATTAAGAACAAGAGAGATAAGCACTATGTTAAAAATAATTGATTCTGTGATTTGAGGAATAACCAGCTTCCCGAAATTAATCTTTCTTTCAAGTAAAATCGATGGAATTGTTTTAAACGACGAAATAAATATAGTAAAAACAAGCGCTAGTAATAATCTACCTCCTGAGTCATCAAGATTAAAAAAGGATTTTATTTGGTCTATGAAAATAAAGAATATTATAAAAATTCCAAAAGTAATCGCTGCTTGGATGGTAAAAGTAGTTACTAGATCTTCTCTTTTAAGTTCTTCTTTTTTCTGAACAAGTGCCGCGCCCAATCCAAAATCTGTAAGAAAGCTAACAACTCTTTGAATGGCAACAACTGCAGTGTAAATTCCAAGCTGTCCGGCGGAAAGAATTACAGAAATTACTAAAAACGCTGCAAAATTTATAGACTGCAGCAGAAATGTTCTACTTGCTAGAGCAAAAATTCCATGAACTGATCTTCGGGAAACTGTTTTAACATCTAGATTATCCATAAAGGGCAGATTATTTTTTATCCCAAGGTTTTGTTATAATTAATCTCCACATAACTTTTACATCCCCCCATATGGTTGAGACAAGCCTCACGGTTGAACCAGGATTATCTACCCAATGAACCGGCTCT
>AMFJ01033307.1_pt1 | contig 10101 bp, 9 predicted proteins | sample 427208 | NCBI WGS metagenome assembly AMFJ01 (sample SAMN02954298, study PRJNA114691) | groundwater metagenome | biome: aquatic; feature: subsurface aquifer; material: sediment; isolation source: subsurface aquifer sediment | place: USA: Rifle, CO | collected 2008-08
GGTAATTCTGGAGGCGGCAGCCTGTGTCACGCCGGCGGCGGTGTCGGATATCGGCCCTTTGCCATCCATTGTCAAGCACGGGGTGAGCGGGGTTGTCTTCGCGCCGGCAGACCCAGACTCACTTTTGCGGCAGGTGCGGACTGCCTGGGAAACGCCTGGTCTGCTCGAAAAGCTGGGGCAAGGAGCACGGGCCGAGTTTGAATCTAAATATACCAGGGAAAAAAATTACGATATGTTGATGGCAATATACCGACAGGCCATCTCGACTGCCCGCAGCAATACCGGTGGACTATGAGGCAAGAGACGGGGTGTTCGAGCACTGAATCCATTTTGGGCTACGAGGTTTCCACAATGCCATTGGGGCAATGTGTGGGCAAGATAGAGCAATGGCTTACCACTGGCGTGGTTCGTAAGGTCTTTCTCTGCGCCAATCCGCATTCACTGGTCCAGGCCGAGGATGACCCTACATTTCAACAGGCGCTCCATGCTGCCGATCTCCTCACCCCGGACGGCTCGGGCATTGTGCTTGCTTCAAGAATCCTAGGTGGCACAATTCGCGAACGGGTGACCGGCAGTGACATATACTGGGGGCTGAGCGAGGCGTTGAATGACACCGGAGGCAGGAGTTATTTTTTTCTCGGTTCCACGGAACAAACCCTGGCTGCAATCAAAGAGAAAATGGCGCTGGAATATCCCAATATCCGCTTTGCCGGTTCCTACTCTCCACCATTCACAGCGGAATTCAGTAGAGAAGAAAACAGGCTCATGGTTGAAGTGATCAATGCTGCCGCCCCGGATGTTCTCTGGGTCGGCATGACGGCGCCAAAGCAGGAAAAATGGATATACCAGCACCGAGATCAACTCAATGTAAAGTTTATCGGCGCAATAGGCGCAGTCTTTGATTTTTATGTGGGCAATGTCAAGCGGTCCCATCCTGTGTTTCAACGAATGGGTTTAGAGTGGCTACCCAGATTGATGCAGGAGCCCCGACGATTATTCCGGCGCAATTTTGTCTCGAGTCCACTTTTTTTACTGCGGGTTTTGAGGCAGCGGCTCGGGCAATAGCTGTCTGGGCCGTCAGGGCTGTTGTTCCAAGTACTTATGAAGAAGTTTGGTGCTGTCTTCTGCGGTGAATAAACCAATCGTTCAACCTTGTTCGTGCGTAGGTGAGCTGGAACTTCAACCCTCGGAGCGGGTGGTCCGGCAAGGTAAGCTGGCTTGTCAACTGCATGAGGCGATAGCGCAACGAGGTATGCGCGGCATCATACAGTGTCGTGGATTGGAGGATTTTTTTGTTGATCCAGTTGGTGACATTGGCAGGCTGTAGACGGTTCAGCACGGTACCCGGGACAGGTGTTTCCAAGATTGCCCGGCAATTTGTCAGCAGGCAGAAAAGTACCTTCCTCGCGCCCCACTGCGTTGCACGTTCCAAGAGTTTTTCCTGATCAGGCTGCCATTGGCACCATACCTCATGTGCGTCAAGAATGTTGTGGGTACAAAAATTAAGATCACGGAAGGCATGCACGGCCAAATGCAGTAAAGTGTCCTCCGGTGAGAGGATGCGTACCGATTCCGAGTTATATGCCGGGTGTTTCCTGCTTGCCGCCCAGAGAGTCTGTTGATCAATATTAAAAATTGAGGGGTTTGTTAAACCTCGATGGAGTTCAACGATGGGTCTGGTTCCTTCCCTGGGCGAGAAGACACGTTCAAAAAGCGTATCATGGGTGGCGACCCGTTTAGTGCTCAAGAGAAGGGGGACCATTGTTTTGCCGAGCAACGTACAGGCGGGCTCAAAGTTATCTTGACTGACAAGGAGGTCCAGGTCAACACCAAGCCGGGGGGCATTTACGGGGTATAGGCTTCCCGCAAATGCCAGACCTTTAAGGAGAATGACAGGGATGTTTGCCTGCTGAAAAATTTCCAGATGCTTGATTAGCCATTGCCGATTAGCCATTTCTTCAGTAATCAGCCGCAAAGTGTGGTCTCTCAAAAGCTTTTGCACGTTGGGATGCAATTGATCGCGCAGCCCGGACAGGTCCGTGTTACGATATATAAGAGGAAGGATTGGTCGAAGGGCAGGGTCAATCGATTTTGAGAATAAATTAAGAGCTTCTAGTACTGCGTGTGTGTCTTTTCTGAGAAAGTAATCTTCGTTTAGCCTCTCGGTAATTTTGGCAAAATTTAATAAAAGAAGATAGCTCTTTTTCGTTTTTGGTTGGAGGTAGGGTGGAATGAGCATTACAGTTGAAGTCAGTTGAGGGATAATTCCGCAGGGCTTTTTGTCAGGTCACAACTTCTGACAAGATCGAGAGAGCTCTCCACCTGTTTTTAAGTTTCTTTAATGGGGCTGATTCGTCTCGTCTTTGAAATTTTGCCTCCGGCTTGTTAGAGTTGCCGTTATGTCACAATCATACAATGGGGTGGGGAGTAAGAGGCGACTTGATGATCGAGGACTCCTGTATTGAATTTCTCAATGTTGTAAGTTGCTTACTGACAATAATCCAGATAGTCTCAATATCGATCCTGAGGCAGTCATGAACCAGAATATTGCGAAGGCCGGATATTTTATGCTGTTCTATTTCTGGACTTCAGTTTCCCAAGTTACCAGAGGAACCTCGCATGCACATACTACACTCCTTGCTAACTACCACTATTAAAAGGATAACTCTCATGGATTTCCAACTTGTTTTTGAAAAAGTCATCTCTTCTTTTGAGAAAGAGGGCCTTCAGTATGGCCTGATTGGTGGATTTGCTCTGGGGGTTATGGGAATTCTTCGAGCCACCATGGATATTGACATTCTTCTCCTTGTCGATGACCTCGACAAAGCAGATAAGATCCTCACTGGTTGTATGTATTCATGTGTTCACCGATCCCCGCATTTATCTCAATATACATCAGGACTAAGACCACTTGGAAGTATCGATATCCTTCATGCTTCGAAGACAATCTCAAAAGAAATGCTGTCGAGAGTAGAAAGGTTCAGAGTGTTCAATAAATATATGATCCCCGTGCTTTCTCCAGAGGATATAATCGGCCTTAAGGTCCAGGCCATAGCCAATGATGCGCGAAGGGAGGCTACCGATACATACGATATGCGACTGTTGCTTGAATATCAACTGCAAAGGAAAAGGCTTATTGATTGGGAACTTCTGGATGAGTATTTTTCACTCTTCAATAAACAAGCCTTGCTGGCCACCCTAAAAAAGGATTTTTCATGAAACTTTCCGATCAAGCCAAGAAAGAATTGCTTGGGTTTTCGCAGACTGACGAATTCAAATCATTGGAGAAAAAGATTTTCGCGGAGAATCCCGGAACAATCCAGGCCACGAATCAATTTACCGACTTTATCCAGTTCCTTCACAAAATGGCCGACCATCCCACAAGAGAGCCCAGACCCATGAAGGGCGATTTTAAATTTTAATGGGTGACCCCGAAATATTTTTTTCCGGATGATGATCAATGTGAATGTAATTCTGATGAAAACCAGGTATATATATGGGTATCATCTTGATTTCATTTATTTCAGTTATGCTGGTGTCTGCCGTTTTTATTCGTATTTGCATTCAAGATGGCACGGCTCTTTTGGGGTGTGCTTGGCGCACCTTTGAGCGTCTATGTCAAAGCTGATTGAATAATGAGTCGAACGTGTCTGCCCATAAGAGGCCGCTTTGCGTTGGCGAGAATGTCTTGCCCCATCAGCGGGAGAGATTTTAACCGAATGTCTCATTATTGCTGCGGTGGTGAAGAGTGCTTGATCCCGGCTTAAGAATTATTTTTGTATTTCTGGTCGCGCTGTTTTCTTCGATGTTTGTGCTCCCGAAACTGGCTCGGATTGCCAAGGCCATCGGACTGCTCGATAAAGCCGCCGAGAAGAGGAAAGTTCATAAGATGCCCAGGCCGTTGGTTGGTGGCATCGGGATAATAATCGCCGCGACCTTCAGTTCGCTCATTCTGGTTCCCATTACCGGGTTGAGAGGATATTTTCTTGGCCTTTCGGTCTTGCTGCTTATCGGGTTTTTCGACGATTTCAAGGAACTGGGCCATAAGCAAAAATTTTTCGCTCAGATTGTCGCCACCCTTCTCTTGATGTATTTCAGCAAGGCATATCTGCTGACGTTTGGAAATCTGCTTGGCTTGGGCGCGATCGACCTGCCGGATATTCCCTGGATTGTCTGGGGCATGACCATTTTTTGTGTCGTTGGCGTCATTAACGCCGTTAATCTTATCGACGGTCTTGACGGCCTGGCCGGTGGAGTAGCCTTCGTGGCCTTTTTGACGTTTGCGATTCATGCATCGATGACCGGCGATGCGACGCTGATGCTCCTCAATCTGGCTCTGGCCGGGGCTGTGCTCGGTTTTCTCCGTTTTAACTGGTACCCCTCCGCCATGTTCATGGGCGATGCCGGGAGCCTGTGTCTCGGTTTTTCGCTTGCCTTTATGGCACTGGCCTTGACCCAGGGCAGTAATTCCGGGGTCAGCCCGGTTTGTTCGCTTCTGGTCCTGGCTGTGCCGATAACCGACACCGTCACCGTCATGGCCAAAAGGATGCTCCGGGGGCAGAGTCCCTTCAAGGCCGATCAGTATCACCTGCACCATATCTTTATGCGTTATGGGATGGGCAGGGTATTGGTGGTTAAGGTGATAGTCGGCATCACTATCCTGCTCAGCGGGATCAGTCTGCTCGGGCCGGTTTATAAAGTGCCCGATGTCTATTTGTTCGGTGCATTTCTTTTGTATTTCTGTATCTATATCGGTGCTTCCTTCTGCATCATCCATACGATGAGATTCAGCCTGAAGTATAAAAAGAAAAATGCGGAACGGGACGGCGTTGCGCTCTGGCTTCGGCGAATCCTGGGGGGGGAGTTGAAGCTCTTCTCAATCTTTCGGAAGTCACCTCGTTACGCTGTGCGGCTTACCCTAGTTTGTCGTGAGAATGAGCGGCACCTCGATTTTCATGGCACGGTTTTGAATATTTCCAATGATGGTTTTATGGCATCCCTGCCGGATTTAGATAATCTTCTCGATAGAGTGGTCGCGAAGATTACCTTTCCAATGGACAAAGAATCCCTCACTCTTGAGTTGCCTGCGGAACATCTCTGGGTCACCGAGGAAGGGAAGAAACGCTTCCATGGCTTCAGATTCCTCGAGTTCGATGGTGGGCAGGAACAGGTGGTGTTTAAATTTTTGGTAAAATTCAGAAAAAACGAGAGTTCCGGATTATCGGAATAGTTGTTCCGAAAGTCCGAAATAAACCTGCGGGCGATGCCGCGAAGGTGGGTTCTCTCTGTTAATTAACCGGTCTTCTGACGTTTTTTTATTGTTAGAATGTGGTATAGTCATTGCAAAAGGAATGCGGATCAGTTATTCACAATGGTATGTAATCTACAAATTATATGAACTGAAAAAAGAATATCGAAGTTCGAAATTGAAACGATTTCTTCTTCCGGAGGTTCAGATGAAAAGATTTTTGCTGGCATGTGTGTTGGTATTGTGCAGTATCTCGGTAGCTTGTGCCGATTGGTTGGGTGATTTCCGTGACACATATGTTGCCGAAGGAATCGATAAGGCCGTTGAACATGCCTTGAAAGATGGTAAAACTCCCGATCTGATTGTGGAAAATGGCCTGGAACTGGAAGGCCTCAATCCGCAGAATCTGATCAAAGCGCTCTATTGTGCCGGGGCCAAAGGCGAGGACATCAGGGCCGCAGCCGAGAAATATACGCTTTCAGAGATAATTGTTGCCGCAGGCTATAAGAAGAGCAAGGCGGAGTGTGGTGATCAGGTCGCCGACAGTCAGGCCTATACCCCTGCCGGGGAGCAGGGGCCGAGTTTTGCCACTCCCACCCATGGTCGAAGCGGCAATTTTGCCAGCCCATCCAGGCCGTAACCTCTCTTGCCTTGAGGAGTCGGCGGTCAATGGCTTGAGCTGATGAATAGGCAAAAGGTCCTATCCTGCATGCTCTGCTGGGAACGAGAGTAAATTGGCCGAATATGATAGAGTCTCGAAGAACTGAGGTCAGTCTGTATATATCAGATTGACCTCGTTTTTTTGGATCTTTATTGTCACCGGTCGTACTGCTGGAAACGTTGCAAATGCAAGCGATTGCCGGACTGTCTGCTCGGGGGACGAACAGTGTTCGGTCGGCGATCGAAATGTATATGGATTTTTCAAGTGAATCAGGGGGGGGTGCATGAAACCTGGTAAAGGTATTGCCTTAATTTCCGGAGCAGCATTGTGTTGTGGCTTGAGCATGGCGGGGAATGTTCATGCAATAAAGATCGATAAGCTGATAATTGTCGGCGCCAGTAATACTCAACCTCCTGTTGAAGCTTCAGCAGGGCAGGATGTGCCGATGGGGCAGGGCGCCGGTGGCCAGGTTTCCCTGCTGCCGGAAGATGCCAAATCGAGCGAGGATGAAAAGTTAGGCGGGCAGGGGGGCTATTTTCACGCAAATTTAATGTTGCAGGAGGAATACACCGATAATCTTTTTAATCTGGACGAAGATAAAACGTCCAATTTTTTGACGACGATCTCGCCTGCGATATGGTTTTCGTTGCCGAGAAAAAAAGACATTCCCGTTTCTCTTGCACCGAATAATACTTCTCCCGGCGGCATGGCCCTGCAATTAAAAGATTATGAAGGAACCGATCGCTATCAGGCATATGCGCTGGGCGGGATGGATTTTCTCTTTTATTCCGAGGATTCGGAGCTGAATACCGTCAATGGCCTGGTGGAAGGAATGTTTCGCTACAATATGCGCGGGGGCTTGTCCCTGCAGGTTGTCGACCGATATACCCGCGACAGGGATAAGTTTGATGTGGGTTCCGAGACCGGGGTGACTGAAGATGAGTTCGATTCCAATTTTGCCCTGGCAACCGCGGATTGGAAGTTTACCGAGAAACTGCGGGCCAAGTTCGAGTACTCGAATTTCTGGCTCGATTATGATGAAGCAATCGATGCGTTTAAGGAACGTTCCGACAATGGTTTCGATCTCTATGGGTACTTTAACTACAGTGTGAAGACCGCTTTTTTCCTCGAAGGAAAAATCGTTGATGTGCAGTACGATACGGCAACGGTCAACGATAACCTGCAGAACTTCATATACGGCGGTATAAAGTGGGATACCACCGAAAAAGTATCCCTGATGGCCAAAGCCGGCTGGCAGAATAAAGAATTTGACAACAATGATGCCGTTACCGGCCAACGGAGCGATTACGACGGAATCGCCGTAGATCTGCAGGGGTCCTATAGTATCACCCAGAAGACCAGGCTTTCCCTGGATCTCTACAGGTTAAACGAGGAAACGGACTCCGTCCTTGCTTCGGATAAAACCGTTCTGGGGGCAAAATTTGGCTACAAGCAGAAGTTTACCGATAAAATCAGCGGCAGTTTTGCCGTCGACTATGAGGATGCCGAATACACCCAGCTGGTGGCGCAGGACAGAGATGACAGCACCTTTTCCGTGCAGCCTGCGGCACAGTACCTCTTTCGTGAATGGTTGATGGGGGAAATATCCTATCAGTTTGAGACTCGCGATTCGACCGATGATCTCTTTGACTATCAGACCAATACGGTTTTCGCGAATATCAAGTTTGCTCTATAACCATGAACTGTCATTCCGGCGCAGGACGGAATGGCAGGAGTAATTGAGACTAAGGCTTGTTACAAGTTCATTTTACCTGACATTTTTCTTTGTATCCGATGAAAGGGCGCGTGAAAAACATATTTAAGGTTGTCGTGCTGGTTCTGGTTGCACTGCTGAATACCCACCCTGCTTCCGGGCAGGACTATCTGGTCGGCCCCGGTGATGTGCTGAGCATTACGGTATACGACAATGACGACCTCAAGACCAAAGTCCGCGTTTCCAGCAACGGCACGATCGTTATGCCGTTGTTGGGACAGGTCAATGTCAACAAAATGACCGTCTCCGCCATCACCGAAAAAATTACCCGACAGTTGGCGGATGGGTATATCGTGAACCCTCAGGTGAATATTTTTGTCGATGAATTCCGCAGCAAAAAGGTGGTTGTGCTCGGCAATGTCAGAAACCCGGGGTTGATTGAGTTGAACGGTCCGACAACATTTCTTGAGCTGGTGTCGAAAGTCGGCGGTTTCGATAAGGATGCCGGGGAGACCGCAACCATCAAAAGAGTCGGCAACGAAAAGGATAACGTCATCGTTATCAACCTCGTTTCGCTGGTCAAGGGCGGCGATCTGAGCCAAAACATCCAGATCAACGACGAAGACACCGTCTATATCTCCGGCGCCGGCATGTGTTATGTGACGGGCGAAGTCGGTACTCCCGGCACGTACCCCTGCGGTGAAGGGGCAACCGTACTCAAGCTGGTAACCCTTGCCAAAGGATTTACCGGCAAGGCCTCAAAGTCCGGCATTGATGTGGTCAGAATGGAAGGTGATAAAAAAACCATTCTGGAGGATGTCAGCCTGGATACCCCGGTAAAACACAATGATGTCATTGTGGTTCCGGAAAGTTTCTTTTAATTTCTCCCCTTCTCTCGTCTTTCTCCCCTTCAAGGAACTGATTTAAAGAATGCAGAATTATCCAGCGCAAGAAAGATTTGTCGATGATGACGGCGAACAGGAAGTGCACCTCCGTGAATACTTCTTCATTATTCAAAAGAGAAAACTCATCATCTGCAGCATCCTGACGATCATTTTTATAATTACCGTCATCACCACATTCTCGACAATTCCCGTCTATACCTCGGCGACCGAGGTTCTCGTTGAACGTAATCGAGGGACATCCGGCATCGATGCTCAATACTATTCGTATGATCCCGATTTTATCGACACCCAGTCGGCGATCATCAAGAGCATGAAAGTGGCAAGGCGGGTAGTCGACAGCCTGAAGCTGACTACCACGTACAGGAAGTATTTCATCGAAGAAGACAAAGAATCCGCATCATCCTTTCTCTCTTCTCTGCAAACAGGGATAAATGATTTCATCGACAAGATTTCCAGTCTTGCCAAAAATACCGAAGCGGACGCAACCAGAGAGGGCAGTAGCGATTCGGCCTTGAACGGCGAGCCGTTGACCGACGAGGATATAATTGCCGCGACGATCCAGGGCAGCCTTGCCGTGGAACCGGTGAAAGGCACAAAGATTGTCCGGATCACCTATGGCAACAAATCCCCGGCCATGGCCAAATTGGTTGCGGATGCCGTGACCAAGGCCTATATGGATGAGATTCTTGACATGAAACTCACCACCAGCCGATATGCTCTCCAATGGATGACCACCAAGGCCGATGAAGAGAGAAAGAAGCTTGAAGCGTCGGAAAAAGCCATGCAGCGGTATATGCGGGAAAACGATCTGGTGACCGTAGAAAATAAACTGGCTATCGCGCCCCAGAGATTGACCGAATTCAGCTCTCAGTTGTCGAAGGCCCAGACAGACAGAAAGAATCTGGAAGAGATCTCCAGACAGGTGAGCAGTGCCGGCACGAATCATTTCCAGTTGGAAAATATACCGGTCTTTGCCGACAATGCGGTATTGAAAGGCCTGCGCGAGTCGATATTCAAGGCCCGCCAAAACATCACGGAACTGTCGAAAAAGTTCGGCGAAAAACATCCGGTGATGATTAAAGCCAACGACGAGCTGGGGCAGCTTCTCAGCCAGCAGCAGACTGAGATCAACCGGGTTATCGCTACGACGAAAAACTCCTACGAACTGGCAAAATCGCAGGAAAGCAACCTCCAGGAACTTCTCGATTCAACCAAGAATGAACTCCTCAATCTGAATGAAAAGTTCATTCAATTCTCGATAATGAAGAGGGATGTCGATGCCAACCGGGTTGTGTATGAAGCTTTGACCGCCAATATTAAAAAAGAAGGGGTCACCGAACAGTCGCAGAGCGTGAATATCTGGGTGATAAAAAATGCCGATTTGCCCGGCGCACCCTCGAAACCGAATAAAAAGCGGAACCTGGCTCTGGGCCTCATTCTCGGCCTGATGGCTGGCATAGGCTGCGCTTTTCTGATCGAATATCTCGATAACACGGTAAAATCGGAAAAAGACCTGGAGACGCGCTACGGCTTGACGGTTCTTGGCTCGGTGGAACAGCTGAAGGAAAAGGGC
>AMFJ01011891.1_pt1 | contig 10099 bp, 11 predicted proteins | sample 427208 | NCBI WGS metagenome assembly AMFJ01 (sample SAMN02954298, study PRJNA114691) | groundwater metagenome | biome: aquatic; feature: subsurface aquifer; material: sediment; isolation source: subsurface aquifer sediment | place: USA: Rifle, CO | collected 2008-08
TTGTCATCCTGAGAAATACGTTGTCATCCTGAGCGTAGCGAAGGATCTCGAGATGATATCATTGTCGAGCGTTTTATAAAAATACTCAAAATCAAGTTTAAGGAGTTTAATGTCAGTGAAGAATTTTTTTTTGTTTATTTTGTTAAATATTATTTTTATCTCAACAATCCATGCAGAAAATCGGACATATAATCTAACTGTAGGATACAAGACAGTTAATTTTACGGGTAAATCGGCAAAAGCAATTGCTGTTAATAATACTATTCCAGCGCCAACATTGCATTTTAAGCAAGGTGATCAAGTGACTATCAACGTCTTTAATCAGCTTGATAAAGAAACGGCAATTCATTGGCATGGTATGTTAGTACCTTGGCAAATGGATGGTGTATTAGGTGTTTCTCAACAAGGTATTCAACCTGGCAGCAGCTTTCAATATCAGTTTAAAATACTTCAATCAGGTACTTATTGGTATCATGCACATGCTGGTTTACAAGAACAGCAAGGATTATATGGCGCTTTTATCATTGATCCGCCATCAGCACCAAGTTATCGATACACAAAAGATTTTGTCGTGGTTTTATCTGATTGGAGTAATACTCACCCAGATCAGATTTTCGCAAACTTGAAAAAAGATGGCGATTATTATTCGCCAAATTTTCCTTTGCAGCCATCGCTCGCAAAATTTATTCATGATTATCGTAAAAGCTCAGCACGTGAGCGATCTCTATTAATAGACGATTATAAAATGATGCAGCAAATGCGTATGGGCATTTATGACATTAATGATATTGCCTATGACGCTTTTTTATTAAATGGTCAACCCACATCCCAACCTTGGAATGGAAAAGTAAACGTTGGAGATGTGGTACGTTTGCGCTTTATTGGTGCGGCAGCAAATACTATTTTTCATGTCAAAATACCAAATACACAATTACAAATGGTGCATGTACAAGGTAATGATGTGAAACCTTATATCATCAATGATTTTAAAATTGCACCAGGTGAAACATACGATGTGTTAGTAAAAATAACAGAAAATAAACCCTATATTATTTATGCAGAATCAACGGATACCGTTGGAGCAGCGGTGGGCGCTCTAATTACTCAAACACAACAATCAGTTGATTATCAACGCGTCACACGATTCCCTGAGCCGTTGCCGGTCACCAGAGAAATGATGTCTGGCATGCAGATGAATCATGAAGACAATTCGAATCAACAGATGTCTCATTCGATGAATCATATGACAATGACGATGGAGAATAATCAGCCTAAAACAATGGGCACTAAATATCAAAACCTGACTGGCGCAATTAAAACAAATGATCCAAATAAACCAATTCAAGAAATCATTCGCATGGATTTGAATGGTTTTATGGATAAATTTATTTGGTTTATCAATGGTATTCCTGAATACAAAGCTAAACCCATTATTTTAGAACCTGCTAAACGATATCGAATTATTTTTACTAATAATTCCATGATGCATCATCCAATGCATATACATGGACATTGGTTTATTTTGCGTAATGGACATGGTGCGTATGATCCATTACTGCATACAATTGATGTGCCACCAGGTGGCATAGTGACAGCAGATATCGATACTGATGCAAGTGGTCAATGGCTTTTTCACTGCCATTTGCTTTATCACATGATGGCTGGCATGTCGCGTGTTTTTCAATATTCCACGTTGATTGAAATTACCGAAAATAAAATTCATCCACAAAAAATAATGCAAAATACTGCTTATCATAATCGTCCGATTGTTAGAGTTGATGCAGTAAGACCAATTGATACAAAATTAGTAAAACATCCGATGGCACATGCGAGCGGATTATTTTTTTCAACCATGCTCGAAGTAGGTGCAGATCCATTTCATAATATACAAATGCTAACTTACAAAGGATTGTATGGCACTGATTACAACAAATTAGAATTATTCATTAATGATGCCGAAATAAATAAAGGCACGGTTGAAAATGCAGATATAGATATTTTTTATTGGCGTTTGATCGATCAATTTTGGGCAATCAAAGGTGGCGTTAATTATTTTTATCGGCCATCAGGCTCGCCTTATTGGCAGCCTGGTATTGGTATTGAAGGATTAATGCCTTATTTTATTGATACTGATGTGAGAGGTTATTATGACAGTGGTAGTGCAAAGTTAGATATTGAACTGTCACGTGATACGCAATTGACAAATAATTTTTTTGTTAGGCTTGGTGTACGCGGAATTTTAGCATCAAAAACCGTTCAGCAGGCTGATATTGGCAGCGGTTTGAATCAAACTCGCTTTATCTTACGACCTTATTACCGATTAATGCCAGGGATGAATGCGTTTTTTGAATATGAACATCAGCAAGATTATGGCTCATTTAAAAATATTCAACAGGCTGATGGTGAATCTACTGTAGAGAATACATACGCGTTTGGAATGTCATTATTATTTTAAAAATTATTTTTTATGTTTGCTTAATTCAATATAATGTTTTTCCAATGCATTAATTTGCTCATCAGAAAGTTTATCTAAATCGATAATTGATTGATGAGCCATTTTATGAACTCTAATTAATTCATCTAATTTGATATTAATACTTTCAGTGTCGCGGTTTTGTGTATTTTGAATTAAAAATACAACGACAAATGCAACAATATTAGTGATAGTGCTAATAATGAGTTGCCAAGTATTTGAAAAATGAAAAATAGGGCCAGTAATAACCCAGACTAAAATAACAATAATTGAGAAAATAAAAGCGCCCGCCGATCCAACTATTTTTGCAGATAGTTTTGTAAAATGATGAAATAATTCCGTCATGATGGATCCTCCCTGATTAGCATTTCATATTTTAATATAAAATAACTAAATTATTCATTAACTTCTCATTATTTAATCATGTTTCTTATCCATAAAGAAGGTTATTTGGTGTTATGATTAGAAGAGAGGTATGTATGACAAATATCGAAAAGGCAAAATTGGATCCTTCTAGTATTTATCGTCGCCCGGCCGATGTATTGAAAGATAATACATTATCGCGCCAAGATAAAATCGACGTGCTTCGAAGCTGGGCATATGATGAAAGAGAAAAAGAAGTGGCAGAAGAAGAAAACATGCTATCTATTGATTCTAATAACAAAGATTATCTTGATGAAATTTTAAAAACGCTTCATCAGTTAGGGATAGAAGGCGATCAAACTGATCCACCGCCAACAAAGCATGGATAGATCCTGTATTTTTCCTTGAATTTGTTCAAAAAATGTATTATTTTGCTCGTACACAATTAAAAAAACATAAAATATACGAGGAAGTACTACTATGCCAAGTTTGTTAGATGTCGCTCTGAATAATTTACTTAATAAAAAACAAATTCAACGTATCGAACCGGTTCATTCTACATTCCTTTCATTTCAGCGAACACAAGATGTACATGGTCAAAAAACAGATACAACTAATATTCATCTTTATGCTATGCGGTTGTTAACAATTGATGGTATCAATAACAGTGTTAAAAGAGATGATTTAGATGACCTATTTGAAATAACAAATCTTGTATCCTTGATAGATGCAGCGATCAGTAATTCGAAAACAGAGAAAACTTCTTTAAATGTGTTATTTCCGATCGAATATAAAGGATATAACAGGGCTATGTTAGGTTCGAATCAAGTTAGAAATAATCTTTTATTAAATATTAAAGTCTCTGATGGAAAATTATTTTTTGAACTTTATTGCGCAGATAATTTTGCTCTTTATGATACAGCAGATCATCAACTTCCTGGAAAGGAATTTTCAAAATTACAGAAAACATTAAAAAAGTTTTTAGACAAATATAAAAATATATCTGAAAAACAAGATAAACAAGATAAACAAGATAAACAAGATAAACAATTATTAGCTATTCATAAACTTGGTAACTATAGTAATGATGTGAAATGTAAAAATTCTGCTACTTGGTTAATGATATATGCTGCAAAACTAATTGAAAATAAAGATCCATTAACACCAGACGGAAAAACAATTGCAAGTTACAAAGATGATCCATTGTTTAAGAGAGAGGAAAAGCATAAAAACAATCTCGATAATAAGGACAACAAATCCAGTCACTCGCGGACGCTTGATAAAAAATCTACGCAAAATCAACACGCAAAAAGAAAAAATCCTGATGATGAAATTTGGGAAAGCAATTGGTCTATTAATACAGAAATGGAAAATACTAAAGATAGTAAAAATAACAATGCGCGAGCTTCTCTTCAAAAAACAAAATCGAACGCCAATTCTATTGAAAAAAATAAAAAGATTGATAACCCATCAATCGTGATAACTGACCCAAAACAACATTCGCCTATCATGCATTATGAAAATAATTTAAAACCAGTCATCAATGCAACATTTCCATCTGCTATTAATATTCCATCAACAGAAAATTTTAAAGAGAAGATTGATTCGATTATTACAACTTTAAATTCACATGTTGAATATTTAGAAAGCATGGCTATTACCAGCCCAAACTCAACAAATAAATTGTTATGGGAAGAAAAAAAGAATGCATTAACGGCAGTGCGAAGCAATCTTACCAAGTTAGAGTTAACCAGTAATGATGTGGTGTTGGCAATCCAAAATGCGGTACAAGAAAATAAAAATTGCAAGAAAGGAATGTTATCTGGCGGATTTTTTAAAAGTAGAACAGAAAATATTTTTAATGACTTATTAAAAGCAGCAAGTGAACAGCAAAACTTATCGAATAAAATAAAATTAAATAATAAATGAAAATAGAAATATTTTTGATCAGATATTGCGCTCTATCAATAATCAACGTATTTTTCAAAAATAAAATATAGATTCATGTATTGACAATTAGCAATGATTAAAATTGAATACAGTTTCTAATTAAGAGGACGTTGCTGTCATGCTGCATAAATCTTTATCTGATAATAATCAACATATCAAAACTATTTATTTTTATTGGGACGGTGTTTTATCAGATTATCTCGACACAGGATTTGCTTGGCAAAAATTTGCTTTTCCTGTGGAGACGCTGCATGTTTTATCTGAGCTAAAGAAAAGAGGTATTGAAGTAAAAATTGTTACTGTTTACACCGATACTCAATACATTACTCGTATTTTGAAAGGTGATATCGCCAAGTATATTTCTGAAAAAGATGTCATATTTAATGCGAATTTAATTTCGACACTAGAAAAAGAAACAGAAAAATCTCCCCAAATTCTTTTAGTTAATGCTGATAAATATGATTGCGAGATTGCTAAGAAGAAGGGTTTTACTGTCATTGAAGTTGAAAATAAACGAGATCTACTCAGGGTTTCTAATGCAGACCACTTGTTTTTAGCGGCTGAAAAATGTGGCATCACACAATGTCAGGATAATTTTTCGATTAGTATCATTAACCGCGCTATTAATGGCATTCAACAATATCAAAAAAATGGTACAGCACATCTAAGTTTTTTTGCGAAACTATTTGATGCAACTCGTGGTCAAAGACGAGCAGATATTTATCTCAATTTGTTGCGAGATAACACAAAATCACTTTTACAGAAAAAAATAATATTATATTCATTATTGGCAAGTGTAGATGGTAAAACTCTGCAAAAAAATGTGTATGAAGCAATGGGATTTAGTGATTTAGACACCGCTCGTTCTTGTATTGATAATGATATCAATCGCGATCTAAAGAAATCTTCCAATGAAAATAATTTTTCAGATGCAATTGATAAGGTGAATAAAACTGTTATTGCAAAATTAGTTAACTATGCAAATTCAAATAATATCTATCAAGTAAACGAGTGCAATAATATTTTGAACAAATTTAAATGTTAGAATTGCAATTTTTTTTATCAAGTAGCCTTTGCACGGTCTTACTGAAAACACACAAAAAAATAATACAAACGAAAGGAGAACAAGATGGAACACTTAGAAGCGATCATTGATCGAGACTACCCTGTGCATCCCTTTTATGAAATTCCAGACAATGCAGATTTTTCCCGTATTCTTGCAAATTTTTTAGCGCTGTCGCAGGCATTTCCTTATTTACAATCAGCAAGCCAACATAAATTAATTTTTGATTCCATCGAACATAATAAAGATGTGCCAGAACATGTGGAGCTTACCTCTGTTGTCGGTAATTTTTTATGCTGGGATGAAATGGGTGGGTTTTATTTGATGTTGGCAAGTGGTTTAAAAGGGTTGCCGCGCATTTTGGAAACCCGACGATTCCATGCGAATTTATTGAAAAAAGATTTAAAGGCGATTTTCAACGACGAAATCAAACCAGAGTATTCTGATGTGACGCGCGATTATTTAAAACGTTTGCATGATGGGTTATCGAATCTGGATCCAGTTTTGCGTGTTGCACAAATGGTTGCCTTTGAAACGCACGCGAATCGCATGATTAGCGCGCTTTGGGATTCGCTCGCGAAAAACTATCCAGTCGAAAAAAATAAATTATCGTATTTTTACACTCACGTTGGCGGCGAAGATCCGGCAGAAGTTTATCACGTTGAAATGACCAGCAAGCTGGTTGAAAAGCTGGTGCCAGAAGATCGCCAAACCGAATTTGAGGAAGCTTTTAAAAAGGCTTATGCAATCAATTACGATTGGTGTAAATCATTAACAGGGATTAAAGCATGCCAAAATTAAATTTGATTCATCTTAAAGGAAATAGCCATTACTTAAGCGGACGCCTATCCGTCGGCATTTATGCTGTGGGTAATAAGGCCATCATCATTGATTCTGGGATCGATGATGATGGTGCAAAATCAATTGATACAGCACTTGCGGGCGCAGGCTATCAGCTTAGTGCGATTATCAACACGCATAGCCATGCAGATCATTGTGGCGGCAATGCCTATTTTCAGAAAAAATACCCCGCAATAAAAATATTTGCAGCCAAGCACGAACAATTTTATATTGAAGAACCTGTGAATGAGCCACGCTTTTTTTGCGGTGCAGCAAGGCCTTTCAAGGAATTACGCAATAAATTTCTTGAAGCGAAACCATCGGTTGTCACGAATACCATTCATCCTTACAAAGACCAAGACATCACGATTGAGGGGCATACATTCAAAATGATTACATTGCCTGGACATTGTCCTGGCATGATAGGGGTGGTGACAGAAGATAATGTGGTGTATTTAGGCGATGCGATGTTTGGCGATGAAACATTGGCGAAGCACGGTATTCTTTTTTATACCGATATCGAAGAATCGCAAAAAAGTTTTGATAAAATTGCGAGTCTCAAGGTTGATGCGGCTGTGTTTTATCATGGTGGTCTTTGCGTTGATTTGACAACTTCTGCAAAAAATCATAAGGCTATATTGAATAAAACATCCGATTGGCTGCTGCAAGTTATTGAGGAGCAAGCCTCGATTTCGCTTGATCAATTAACACAGATTGCTATTCAACGTTTATCAATCGCGGATAATCTAACCCAATTTGTATTAACGAGAACCTGTGTAAACGCATATGTTGCGTATTTACAATCGCAGAAAAAAGTCGAAATTAAAACAGAGAAAGGCTTACTGGTGATTGCACCGACGGGAATGGAAAAGAATTACGCTGCTAAATTAAACTAATAATACAATCACACGCTCACAGAGCGTGTGATTTATTTACTTATTTCTATTTCTTGGCAATGCAATGACTTGGATCGCGGTTGTAATTATCTTTTTTCTCGTCAACCACTTCTTCAATGATCGGTTTTTGTTTTGCTTTACCGAAAAAGCCAAGGCTCGATGGTAATTTTGGTGTCTTGCCAGTTTCAAGATAGTCACGCGCAATGTTGGTTAATTTTGGAATGGTGATTGCGCAACCCGTGAATAAAAACGCACGGTGTTGATAACCTTTGAAAAACCCATGTAACCCTTCGTTCGCAAACACTTCGCTCCATGCCTGCCGGGTGCTGAGTGTGCCATTGTGTTTTTGTTTGTAGGTAGCAACGCGATCGAACGGATGGGTAAAGCCGGCGCCGACCAATGAAAAAACGATTTCAGCAGCAAATCCTTGCTTCTCATTGCCGGTTATTTTAACAACATATTGGCGTGCTGCATCTGCACCATAAAGCATGGTAAGTGCAAAACCTGCTTCACGCATCGCAAGTTCTGGGTAGCCTACCCATGGACGAGTAATGCTTTGCTTTAACATTAATTTAACTGCTTTGTAAGGACCTACTTGGTTTAATTGTTGTGTGAGAATAATATTTTCAACGGGTGTTGAGCCAACAAGTGCACCTAATGTGCCACTTGCAATTGCAGAACCTGTATTCCAGGCAACAGAAGTTTGATCATAACCTGGAATGGATTTAAAAAATGCGTTAAATGACATTTGGACGACGGTCGCGAGTGTGACGCTGCCGGAAAATGCAACTGAGCCACGGTATAATTCGCGTGGATGAAATGAATATATCTGACCGCTTTGTGCTTTCTTCTTTAATCCTTCAAATATAAAGTTGATGTAAGCTCCTGTGCTGCCGCCAAAAGAGGCAGAAACCGGCATGTAGTACCATGGATAACTTCTTTTTGGCGCCACTTGATTGTCTTGTTGATGGTTTGATTGTATAACTGGACCTGGCATGTGAATGACCTCGTTTTAGTTATTGTTATGCGCGCACATTCTACTGTAAGGGGGGAGCTGGAAACAACCATTGAATTAATATTAAAATCACTAACAATAAATGAATGATTTTATTAATGTTGCTGATACATTGTTTCCCTTGAAAGGATTAAAAAAATATTTCCAGAGTGGATAAACCGATCCATTTCGTCCTTATAGATCCACGCTAACTTGATTGCAACAACGCAATTTCAAATCCAAAAAGAATTAATAAAATCCCCATTAGTTTTGTTAAATAAAACTGAATTCGGCTCATTTTAGCTTTGACGCGTTTATGTGTGATAATGATTGACAACGTGGCAAACCATAAAAAAGTCACGATAAACATTTCTAAACCATATAACATTTGCAGCCAAATGGGTGTATTAGGATTAATGACTAAAGTGAATAATCCTAAAAAAAATAAAGTGGCTTTTGGATTGAGTACATTGCAAATAAAACCGCTTCGAAATGCTTTCCATAAATGAGACTTGTGATGTGAAATAGTAGCGTTAGTAAGATGAGAAGCTTTTGCTAATAAACATTGAATGCCAACATAAATCATATAAGTAGCACCAAGGTATTTTATCAAACTGAAAAGATATACCGAATGCGCAATGACAATGGCTAATCCAAAAATACAGTAACTAACATGCACGATAATCCCACAAGCGATGCCAAATGCTGTGATGACAGCCGCTTTTCTTGATTGTGATAAAGCAGTTTTCACAATGATCGCAAAATCTGGCCCAGGTGTGGCGACTGCTAAAAAGTGTATGGATGCAATGATTAAAAATGAAATGAGAATTGTATGTGTAGACATGGTTATTATTTATTCAAACGTCACGGATGGGTAATTATAGCATGGCTCATTGACGTTTCCATATTTCCTATTACACTGTGGGATTCAATTATCCTAAAAGGGAAGCGATGATGAAACGAATATCAATTTTTTTAGCGGCACTGATGCTTTTTTCTGGTGGTATTTACGCAGCAGAAAACTCATCCGCCTCAACAACAACGATACAAACTCAAACACCAGAGGTGAAAAATAAAATGCAAGGCGAAGTTTTTTTAGCAGCGAATAAGAAAAAAACAGGTGTGATTACTTTATCGGATGGCTTGCAATATAAAGTGATTGTGCAAGGTAAAGGGCAAAAACCAACATTAACGGATAGGGTAACAGTGCATTATGCGGGTACATTAATCGATGGTACAGAATTTGACAGCTCATACAAACGCGGTGAACCAGCGATTTTTATGGTAGGTCAGGTGATTCCTGGCTGGGTAGAAGCATTGCAATTAATGCCAGTTGGGTCAACTTGGGAATTATATATTCCAGCTAATTTGGGTTACGGTGAACAAGGTGCGCCGCCTTCTATCGGGCCAAATGAAACACTTATCTTTAAAGTTCAGCTCTTAGATGTTAAAAAATCTTAATTGATTAAAAGGCCGATTTTTCGAGAATGTTCAATAAACTGTGTCATAAGAATTGTGTC
>AMFJ01011165.1_pt1 | contig 10098 bp, 9 predicted proteins | sample 427208 | NCBI WGS metagenome assembly AMFJ01 (sample SAMN02954298, study PRJNA114691) | groundwater metagenome | biome: aquatic; feature: subsurface aquifer; material: sediment; isolation source: subsurface aquifer sediment | place: USA: Rifle, CO | collected 2008-08
TCTTGTTTCGGTGAAAAAAGTCTTTCTGTTGGATTTTTGGGGGAGTTGATGGAGGTTATTTCTCGTCGCAAAAAAGAGCTTCCGGAAGGCTCCTACACGACGCAACTTTTTCGCGATGGTTTGGAACAAATTGTGGCTAAAGTGGCGGAAGAGAGTGAGGAGGTGGTGCGTGCCGCCCGGGAAGAGTCGGATCAGCGGGTGGCTGAAGAGGGCGGGGATTTGTTGTATCACCTTTTTGTTTTGTTGGCGCAGAGGGAGATTCCTTTGAGTCGTGTGATCGAGGTTTTGGAGGCTCGCCACTCAAAATGAAAATATATGCACACTTGAGGAGAAGTGGTATATTCCCCTCGCGCGCAAAACAAAATGTTTGCTCGGGAAAAGCGCCCCTCCTCCTTGATGCTGTCGACTAATTTCGACACACAATTTTTATTACTTTTTGATCTTAAATCAATTTAAATCACCCCGCTATTATTTGACTGTCGATAAAATCCGTTAAATAATGAAGAGTCATTTTAACTTGCATCCATGTCTTTTTGTCCCCAATGTACCGGTTCTTTTGACATCACTCCCGGGGAAGATGCGTTGCGCATTAAAATTGGCCAAACCTTTGAAGCTGGTTCTGTTCCCTCGCCCACTCACTGCCCCGATTGTCGTATGCAACGGCTCATGGCACGACGCAACGAGCGTATTCTTTATACTCGCACTTGCAGTAAAACGGGAATTCCCATCATTTCGGTTTATCCTGAAAATGTACCCTTCCCTGTGTATGATCGTGCCGTCTGGTGGGGTGACAGTTGGGAGGCGTTGGATTATGGTCAAGCGTTTGATTTCACTCGGCCATTTTTTCAACAGTTTGCCGAACTGCAGTCTAAGGTCCCGCGTTCTGCTTTGAATGCCACCAACTCGCTCAATTGCGACTATTCCAATTTTTCATTCGACTCCAAAGATTGTTATTTGAGTCCTTGTTCCTACCGATCCGAAGGGCTGCTGTATTGTTATTGGTCTTTGGAATCCAAAGATTCGGTTGATTGCAGTTATCTCTTTCAGTGTGAACAATGCTTTGAATGCACCGACTGTAATAATTGTAATAACTGCATTCGATGTGTGCTTTCAAAGAACTGTTTTGATTCCGCTTATTTGTATGATTGTCGAGGGTGCTCCAACTGTTTTGGGTGCGTGGGGTTGCGTCAAAAGTCTTACGTGTTTTTTAATGAACCGCTTTCTAAAGAAGAGTATGAGCGACGGGTGAAGGCCTTTGATTTCAATAATCCTCAGCATGTGGGGTGGGCCGAGCAGCAATGGGAGCGGTTGAAACAGAATCACCCTCGCCCCAATTCCATTCAAGATAAAACGGAAGAGTGCACCGGAGACTATATTTTTGAGTCCAAAAACTGTAAAGACTCCTATCAACTCTACCGCTCGCAGGACTGTTTGTATGTTCAGGATTCTGAAGTGAAAGACGCTTTGAGCTGTTATCATGCCGGGTGGTCTCAGTTTGTCTACGAAAGTTATTCCCCCGTTAATCAAACTGGTACCGCATTCTCGAGCCAATGTTGGCAAGGGAGTGATAATTTTTATTCCGATAATTGTCACGGGTCTTCCCATACTTTCGGCTGTATTGGATTAAGGCAAAAACAGTACTGTATTTTGAATCGTCAGTATTCCAAAGAGGAGTATAAGGCGCTTCTTCCAAAGATTATTGAGCACATGAAGAAGAACTCCGAATGGGGCGAGTTTTTTCCTATCTTGCTGTCACCTTTTGCCTACAATGAAACCATGGCTCATCAATTTTATCCTTTGAGTCGAGAAGAAGTGTTGAAGCGAGGATGGAAGTGGCAAGATCAATTGCCGTTCACTACCGGTAAAGAAACCAAAGAGATTCTTGCTTGTTCGCAATGTCGTCGGAATTATAAACTCATTGCCCAAGAAGTGGCATGGGCTAAAAAACGTCGTTTTCCCTTGCCGCACCTTTGTCCGGAATGTCGCTACGAGCAGCGGATGCGCGTGCGAAACCCTCGAAAATTGCATGATCGTCCGTGTGCGCAGTGTGGGGAAGCTTTTCAAACCACCACCCCAACGGATTCTCCTAAAAGCGTGTATTGTGAGCCGTGTTATTTGAAGGTAATTTATTAGGGTATGGAGATCACTCAAACGTGTCGGCTCACGGGAAAGTCATTCCTTGTATCCGAGTGGGAACAAGAATTTTTAAAGAAAATGGAGCTTCCTTTGCCCGCCTTATGCATTGAAGAGCGGCATCGTCGACGTCTTGCCCATCGCAATGAGCGAAAATTGTATCAAGACGTTTGTGATTTAACGGGAAAGCCCCTCGTTTCGATTTATTCTCCGGATCAGCCTTATACCGTCTACTCCAGCGAGGCCTGGTATAGCGATGCGTGGGACCCTAAAAGCTATGGGCGCGAGATGGATTTTTCTCGGCCTTTCTTTGATCAGTTTTGGGAGTTGAAAAAAGGTGTTCCCCGTTTGGCGCTCATGAACCTTCGGGGAGAAAATAGTGAGTATTGCAACATCACCAATAGCAATAAAAACTGTTATTTGGTTTTCGGTGGCGACTATTCGGAAGATTGTTTTCACTCCATTTTCAGTATGCATTGTAAGGATGTGTGCGACGCTTATCTACTGAACAAATCGGAGCTCGTGTATGATAGTATTGATTGTGTCGGAGCTTATAATCTGCGTTATTCTCAAGCTTCGGTAGGGTGTCGGGATAGTGATTTTTTGTTCGAGTGTCGCAATTGCGATCATTGTTTTGGTTGCGTCGGGTTGGTCAATAAAAGCTACCATATTTTTAATAAGCCGTATTCGCCTGAGGAGTATGAACGACTTGTGAAAAGTTATCGTCTCGACACCTGGTCCGGGGTGCAGAAAATGAAGCAAGCGTTTGCCCAATTCAAACTGAATTTCCCCCATCGTTTTGCCCAGATTTTAAATAGTGAAAATGTCACCGGAAATTTTATCAATAATGCTCAAAATTGCATCAACTGTTTTGACATTCAAGGGCCGGCTCAGGATTGTAAGGATCTCATTTTTGGCGGATGGGAGGCGAAGGACATTGTCAGCTCCGATCATTGTGGGTTTAAGGCGGAACTGTATTATGAAATGCTGGGCTCCATTGAGGGGCGTGAGTGTGCCTTTTCCGCTTTTTCATGGACGTCTCAGAACACTTTCTATTGTGACATGGTCATCAACAGCCAGGATCTTTTTGGGTGTAGTAGCATGAAACGTGCGCAGTATTGTATTCTGAATAAGCCGTATTCGAAGGAGGACTATTTTGAGTTGAGGGGGCGAATTGTCGAGCACATGAAGCGCACCGGCGAGTGGGGAGAGTTTCCGCCCATGGCGCATTCCCTTTTTGCCTACAATGAAACCGTGGCTCAAGATTTTTTCCCTTTGAGTAAGGATGAGGCATTGAAGCAGGGTTTGCAATGGAAAGATGAGCAAGTGAAGCCTTCTGCGGCGAATTTTCCGGTGGCGGATTCGATTCATGATGTGAATGAGTCGATTTTGACTCAGGTGTTGGTGTGCGAAAAGACCGGACGTTCGTACCGCATCATCCCTCAAGAGTTGAAATTCTATCAAAGACTACATATTCCCATTCCACGTTACGCCCCAGAAACTCGTAATGAACTGCGTATTGCTCAGCGTAATCCGTACCATTTGTGGGATCGGGTTTGTGCTCAGTGTGCTGCACCCATTCAAACCACCTATGCGCCGGATCGGCCTGAACGTGTATACTGTGAGTCGTGTTATCTGATTCAAGTGTACTGATATTTTATGCATCAAATTTGTAAAAATTGTACAAATAATTTTCTCGTGGCTGAGGAAGATTTGATTTTTTATGATCAGATTTCTCCGGTGTTTACAGGGCAAAAATACGTGGTACCTCCTCCTCGGCTTTGTCCCCGTTGCCGCCTCCAACGCCGCATGGCTTTTCGTAATGAGCGTAAGTTGTATAGCCGAAAAAGTGATTTAAGCGGACGTCCGATCATTACCAATTATTCTCCGGATAAAGCTTACAAAGTTTACGATCAGGAGGAATGGTGGAGCGATCAATGGGATGCCATGAGTTACGGTAAAGATTTTGATTTTAACCGTACCTTTACCGAGCAATTTGATGAACTGATGCATGCGGTCCCTCATATTTCTTTGATCAATAAAGGTTGTGAAAATAGCTACTATACGAATTTTGCACTGTATCAAAAAAACTGTTATTTGATTTTTGGGTCCGGTAATGCTGAGGACTGTCTTTATGGTAAGTATGTGGTGGGAAGTAAAGATTGTGTCGACAGCCTTGCACTTTATTCTTCCGAGCTTTGTTATGAAGGGGTCGCTTCCGACAATTGTTATCAGTGTCGTTATTTTACAAATTCTCGAAATTGTACCGATAGTTTGATGATCGACAACTGTCTTTCCTGTAAAAATTGCATTGGCTGTTTTGGTTTGGTTAATAAGGAATACTATTATTTCAACCAATTTGTGGGGAAGGAAAAATTTCAAACCTTGAAAAAGGAGTTTGAATTTTTGACGCCTTCCAAATTGGCTTGGCTCCGAGCTCAGTTTGAAAATTTGAAAGGGGATTTGCCCCACCGTGAATCCCATGCGTTCGGTTGTGAGAACTGCACAGGAGACAATATGTACAACTCGAAAAATTGCCAGGTTAGCTTCGATATTAAAGAATGTGAGGATTCCAAATTTTTGAATTTTTCACCCAATACTAAAAATAGTTACGACATTATTTTTTGCGCGCCGGAAGGTATGGAATTTTCTTATAATATTTGCTCGTGCATAGGTACAAATTTCATGAGCAACTATACGGTTTGGTACGGTGCCAATATTTATTATTCTATCGAATGTCATAATAACAATGATCTTTTTGGTTGTGTCGGCCTTCGCAACAAGCAGTATTGTATTCTCAATAAACAGTACACCAAAGAAGCGTATGAGCATCTTGTCGGGCGTGTGATTGAGCACATGCAAAAAACAGGGGAGTGGGGTGAATATTTGGATTATCGCCTTTCTCCTTTCGGTTATAATGAAACCGTGGCTCAGGAATATTTTCCTTTGCAAAAAGAAGATACAGTTGCTATTGGAGCAAAATGGCATGAAGAGACTCAAGAAAAACTTGATGGTGTGTTGCTGAACCAGGTTCCTGAAGATATTCGTACCGTTGCAGATGACATTTTATCAAAAGTTTTTACCTGTGAAGTGACAGGGCGTCCCTATAAAATTGTTCCTCAAGAGTTGGCATTCTATCGCAAGATGGGGCTGCCTTTGCCGCGTTGTCATCCTGATCAGCGACACATGGATCGGGTGGCTCGTCACAATTCCTATGAACTGTTTGATCGTTCCTGTTCACGCTGTAGTAAACCCATTAAAACCACCTATTCTCTTGAACGAGCAAAAATTGTTTATTGTGAGGGGTGCTATTTGAAGGAGCGGTATTGAGCACAAAATTCATATTTTGTCTTCGTATTTCATCTTTTGTTTAGAAAACGTTCATCTGTGTCGTTGTAGGATGGCCATGATTTTGATAAGTCCAATTTTATTATGGAAGTTAAGGCTTGATTCTATAATTTATATAAATTATAATAATTATGAAATTATCTTTATTGAACTATTTTATGAAATCTACCGTTTTGAAGGTTTTTGGTACCGGGCAAGTCACTTTGCCTAAAAAATGGCGTTCCCGATTTAAAACTCAATATTATACCGCTGTCATGGACGGGAATCGTTTGATTCTTGCCCCATTACAAGATGAAAACGTTTTTTTTGATTCGGAGGCGTTCAATCAGGGAGAGGGGGTGGATATTGGGGTGTTTTATAAAGCGCTTAAAAAATCTCTAAGAGGGTCTTTGAAAAGTAGCGATTGATATGATTTTTTAAAGACCCTCTTAAATGGTGGATCGACTGGCTAAATTTTTGAAGAAGCAGGATCGTAAAACGGCGGAACTTCTGTTGGGTTTGATCGAGAATATTCTTAAAGGGGATCTGGAGGGATGTGATGTGAAGCGACTTGTGGGTAAAAAGGATTTTTTTCGATTGAGAAAAGGGCGTTTCAGAATCATTTTTGATCAAGTTGATGGGCGATTTTTGATTCAAAAAATCACGGTTCGTGATGAACAAACGTATGAAAATTTATAGTACAAATTTGCTTCTGCTTATCCTAAAATATCGATGCAAGAAGTTTTTTTACCAATTGAACACGAGTATCGAGATGTTGTTTTAATCTTTCTTGTAGATTAAAAAGTTTCAACTCAGCTTCCCATTGTCTATTTTCTTTTTCGGTTGCCGTACGAATCTCGAGTTGGTGTCCAATTTCTAACTTAAAACCCCTCAATTTTTCTATGAAGGGAGCAAGATGTCCTTCTACTATTGCCATGTACAAAGCTCTTTTTTTAGAATCCATAATTTGAGGCTCTGAAGCGTCAACGCTAACAATTTTACCTTCATCTAGATCAAAAGCCTTTCTTTTTTCAGCGATGAAAAGAAGCTTGCCATCTTTTAGCACTGCAATTTTTTCACCAATCTGATATATATCAGGACACTCTATTACAATATTTCCATAACCATTTTCTATTTCAGTAATGGTACCAATCGGAATTTTTAACGGTGCGATTTCAGAAACTGGATATGCATTTGAGAATTCTTCTGGATTAAATCCATTGAGTAATAAGGCTACTGTCGGGCCAAAACTGGCTAATCCATCAAAAACGTGAGGTTGATTTCTGAGAATGGGTTGCTCCTCTTCTGATTGAGAATAAAGTAAGTGATCAAGTTTTTTCTTATCAATTTCAAACGCAGCGACAAGGGGTCCTCTGCCCTGAAATTCTCCAACGCGAACATAAGGATGATTGGGGCCTACAATGATCGTTCCATCTTTATAAATAACAATAGATCTTTTTTCTTTGGTATTCAGACCACCTTCTCCATTTTGGTTCACATGAGGATCTACTGTAACGCAAAATATAGAGCCTGAAGGGAATTGACGAAGATCTCCCAGTGTTAAGTTGAGCTGGTATGCCGCTGAAATAAGACTGTAAGGAGTACAAGAAAAATTTGAAATACGTATAGGCCTATCGCAATGAACCTGTATGGACTGCCCTTGCCTTCCTGCGGCTGATGAGGTGATATCATTTACTAAAACAACTCCAGGCCTAAGCGAACTTCCCTCTCTATTATGATGGAAGCCACGTATCGTTTTTTCATAAATAGTTGAGGGCTCAATTTTTACACCTTCTTCCAATTCATCTGGGGTTTTCATATTAAATAGATCAAGAAATAATTTTAGTATGTAGTTTATTTTGAATAACCTTTTTGAGGCCGTGATCAATATCCTTTATTTCAAAAGAATAATTTTTCATTTTTTGAATTCGAATTAGCTCTTTATATAAGTAAGAATAGTGGGTGCATCCTAATAGCAAGATTTCTACATTGGACACATGGCATATATTTAAAAAATCTATCAATCCATTGTTTAAAATAATGTCTTCTGGAAGAATTTTTGCTTCAATCTGTCGTACAATTTCGAGATTCGCATATCCAATGATTTTAGCCTGAAGATTTTGCTTTGTGATGAAGTTTTCTATTCCCAAGAGGCCGGTTGAATTTGCGGTAACAACCCCGAAGTGATGGAATATTCCTGCTAACTCTCGATAAAAATCAAAGGGTGTAAAAAGTGGTATTTTTAGTTCTTTGCGAATTCGATCAACATCAATGGCTGAGCTGAGAGAATTACAAAATAATACAATGAATTGAACCCCATTTTTTTCAAATTCAAGGCATTTTTTTAAGCAGCGTTTTTCAAGTTCATCCTTGCCGTGAAGTTGTAAGTAATTTTGCTCTTCTGGATTTTGGCTCAATACATCAGTAAAACCTTCAACATTTAGCGTATTGAGAAATCGTAATCCGAACCTAGTATCCACTGGAGTGGCCGCAATAAGGCCAGCTTTAATTTGTTTCATTGTGATTTTAGATTATTCAGAAATTTCAAAAAATCTTCTTTAGTAGCGCCAGAAAGTTCTTTCAATTTATCTAAGGTATATTGGACATCCGAACAAAGGTTTGTATCCAGGCTAACTGGAGCTTGATCATTCAATAATTCAAATTCTGCAGACCTTTCCAATCCCCTTTTGCCTTTCAGTTCTTCTCCATAAGGCACTGTATTTCTAGTTGGAAAAACGAGTTGAAAGATTCGTTTCCTACGAAAAATAGTTTGATCCAAAGTTTCTTCTAAAAAATTTAAAGGTAGTTCTAATAAGCTTTTTCTAATAGCATTAAATAACCCTTCTTTTTCGCTCCCCACACTGACGGTCGTTCCATGGATATTTTTAGTGCATTCCGTGTCACCCTCTAAAACAAAATCCAGAAACCAAAAAGCATGACGAACCGCGTAAGCTATTGTTTCTTTGTTTTCCTTCCTTCTTATCCCATATAAAAAGCCATCACAAATCTCCGGCTTTATTCTTTTTATTTCATTCCATATAGTTATCCAAACTTCTTCAGAAATTTTTTCTTGAATATTCCCATAATAGGTTTCTATTCCAGAGAATGTCCCCGGGAAAAATTCTTGTATAAAAGCAGCAATAAAAGCAATTTTTTCGCGCGTGTGCCAATACACTTTATTCAATTTTGAGATTTCCGTATTTGCGTAATTATAAACCAATGCCCCATTTAAAGAGCTGGTCAATGTAAGAGAATGCTTTCCATTTGTATTTTTTTGAGCTAACTCAATGGCTGGAAGAACATAAGAAAATAGTCGAACATTTGGAGGCGCATGATGGCCCCCTATTCCAATGACAAAATGGAGTTCTTTTTCGTCAGATAATCTGGAGATTTTTTCTGGCACATGATCGCGGGACAAACTCAACTCGATCACCTCGGGTGTATCTCTATAATCATCCCCAGATCTACTTTGGCTTTCATCTGGAATGTTTAATCTCACAGGTAAGTTAAAGTCTTGAGGTCTCGCTGTAAGACATTGAGTTTTATCCGATTGAACTGTTGTTAATGATTCGAGCGACATGATTGTAAATTTAAAAAGTAAAAATAGTCACACCTTGAAGTTTGAATTATTGAAATTGTTTCATTTTTTTCTTCCATCGCATTACCGTGCTCGGGCTTATTTTTATAAGTTGTGCCACTATACGAATTGGTATTTTTGACTTCAACATCTCTAAAGCTCTACGAATTTTTATCGATTCAGTGCGCAATCCATATTGAAACTGTTGTCTATGGCCACTCCATGTTTTTCTGCACTTACGACAGCGAAAACGATTTTGTTGGGCATCATGGATAGCTATATATTCTTCACCAACTTTTGCATGATTAGTGCATGATTTTATGGGGCAACCTTGTTGTGTGATGGTTTCATTCATTTTGATGGGAAAAATGGTGCATAAAAAAATCCACAAAATTCTTTTGAACTTCGTGGATGAGTGAGTGCTAATTCTTCTGTCTTATCCTAATCATCAGAAGAGCTCACCACGAAGTTCGTGGGGCTCATCATCATTGAGAAGCAAGATTGATTTAAGATAGAACGGTTCATCGTTAAGATTAAAATATGCTTTACTACATTGAGTATACCGATAGTTTGACATTTGTAAATAATCTTGTACTCGTATAGTGTGAACTGTGCCCCGAATTCGGCCCTCAAGTGCACCACTTGGCGTCAGCTAGGAAATCGAGCATTTTATTGTAGCTGCCAGCTTAATGACATGAACTTAGGTTCATTCTACTGCGCCACAAAGGCCGTCGCCCCGAGCCATGAAAGATTGAAAACAGCGCGTTGGGTGCGCGCATAGACCGGAGATTCGATGAGTACGCCAATCAGTTCATTCGGATTCAGTGACATGATCGCCACAAAATGATCATAAATCGCGATTTGGGTTTCAAAACCAAACTCTTTGGGGTTTACAAAAAGGATTTCGACCAACTCTTCGGGATAGTTGGACGGATAGAATTTTCCGATGAAATGGCGCGCTTTTTCTGTCGAAGGTGAGAGGAGACGCGTTTTGATTTTGCGTTTGACCAATTTTTGAGTATAGGACGGGAGATATTCAGGCAAGAGATTGCCCAGTGCTT
>AMFJ01000180.1_pt1 | contig 10097 bp, 12 predicted proteins | sample 427208 | NCBI WGS metagenome assembly AMFJ01 (sample SAMN02954298, study PRJNA114691) | groundwater metagenome | biome: aquatic; feature: subsurface aquifer; material: sediment; isolation source: subsurface aquifer sediment | place: USA: Rifle, CO | collected 2008-08
GCGCTTACTGGGACGCCTTGGAGATTAAGCGAGGCATCTTCTGCTGCATAGAAGATTATGTATGAAGTATTCGGAGTAAGTCATCCCACTCAGAATAGATTAGATCATACGACAAGGTCCATGCTTCACTTTATAGATGCCGTTGCTCAATTGCTGTCAGTTCAAGCTTTGATTTGCGAGGCTGACGGAGTTCAAGATCAATTCAACAGTATGACGAAGTATCATTTTCAGATTTCATTTGAATTCACCGATGCAGTGATTCCGCCACTAGTGACTCAGCTTAGGCTAAGCGTAAAAGTAGGGGGAATATTATCAGCAACTACGGCTGTGGTAGTGAAACCAAGAGATCCAACGCTCGAGTTCAAATTGGCGAAAATGTCTTCAGCTGCGAAAAACAATATATATGATGTTGAAGGGCTCAATCCTATTACGGAAAACATATTTGCTCACGCTACAAGATTAACGCTTCATTTTATTGCTGCAGAATCTCAGCTGCTGTCGGTTCAGGCTTTAACCTGGACTGCTGTCGGAGTTCAAGATCAATTCGGCAAGGCTAGATAGTATCATTTTCATACTTCGCTCATATTCACTGAGATATTTGCTCAAGAGCTTGTAGTTCAGCTTAAGCTCGCCACGAACGACGGAGGAGTAGAGTCTGCTGTACTTGTGTTTGTGGTAAAGTTGAGCGAAGCCACATCATTTCTCAGATTTCATGAGTTATCCTGAGCTGTGAAATATAACCTATAAGAAGTTGCAGAACTCAGTCATGAGACGGAGAACGAATTATTTCAAGCAACCAGATTGAGGTTTCATTTTATTGCTGCAGTGGCTCAGCTGCTGTCGGTTCATGCTTTAACCTGAGTTGCGGTAGGAGCTCATGATCAGCTCGGCAGCACTACAAAATATCAGACTCAAGCCTTGTTCACATTGACATTGAAGCTTGCTTGGGAGCTTGAAATGGAAACTGATAATAGTGAAGAGATGACAGGGGCCCTGTTATCTCAGACATTCTCAAATTCTTGGAGCCGTTCTAGCAATATCGATTTGATATCCTGCAAGATTGCCACTCTTCTTGCCTTGACTTCAGCTGTCATATTCGATCAATTTATATTGACTATGAGTTTGTCTATCCTATCGACAACTCTCTGGACAAAATTTATCTTATCGTTTATCCTGTCAAATGCACGATTTACCCTATCCTCATCTTGGGGTCTCAGAATTCAGCTTCTTCATCTTCATGAGTTGCTATTCCTATCTGAGTCATCTGAGCCTCTTCATCTATTTTCTGAATCTGAATCATCATCAGAGGATCATCTTCGGGAATCATCATTAGAAGAAACATCGCCTCTTCAAGAACCCCTTCCTCGGGAATCATCTTCACCATCTCTTCACCCTCCTCTGTCCGCAAAAGCCGTTAAAAGCGGAGAAATCAAAAGGACGACAAGGGCGACATGGGCTTTTTTAGAAATTTTCATAATCTGAATTATTACAATGTAAACCGTAAGTTTGTCTCTTACATACCAAGTATAGGCCTTTAATGGCGAATGCAAGTTTCCAGCGTAAAGAGTTTATGAATTTTATATGTTTTAAATGTGAATTTACTGAATGAAAAAAATCCTCACGGAACATGAGGATTTTTTGATTTTCAAGGATTAGACTCTTATGAATTTTTTTGCTGTGATTCCAGTCTGGATTGCGAATTTCTCAGGCGATACATTATCGATTACAATCTCAGCATTGGCTCAAGCATAATCGTATTTCGATACCAGAGGGAATCTCTCAAATGGCGTCCCTGCGAGTTTTTCTTTTGCGAGCTCCAATTCTCATCATGTCCAGATGTGGATGGCTTTTCATTGTTTCTCGTATTTTTCCAGGATATCAAGAGTTGATAAGATGAGGGTTCAATCAGCTCTTATTATCGTATCATCGATATCGCAATATACTCAATCTATGTCTCAATCCATGACTTTCTCTATTTGAGTCTTAGTTTCCATTATGAATCTCACGACCTGTGATTCTGTGACATGCTCTTTCATATTGAATGCCGCTCTGGCATCTGTCATTATTTTCTCGAATCTTTCCCTTTGGCTCTCGTCTACCTCATATCCGTCTCATCCTCTTCTTATGACTTTCGGCAGATCATGTCTGAGATATCAGAGGATTCTTGAGGAAAATCAGATTTGAGCCTGTGTCACGCTGAGTGCGGCGTCTGAGTCATCTTCATCAGATTCCTTGGCACATGCTGTCATCTCTGCCATGAAATCTTCAATATCGGTCATGAATTTAACAAAAGGGAATTGTGTCAGCCTCGAAAGCAGAATCATATCATTCGCTCCCATCATCCTGGTGCTAAGTGAGAACGGATCCACGATTATGACCCTTGATTTTGGATTTTTCTCTTTCAGTGAGAGGGCTTCTTTGATCGATTCCTCATCAAAACTCACAAGCAAGATGAAATTTCATTTTTCCGATATGCTGCTCATAGCCATTCACGCAACAACTCCGACTGCCATTTTAATCGGTCAATCTTTTCATATTATCTCAACATTCTCAGGGAAATCCGGAGAATTTCTTGATTCGGCTGTTTGCATATTTTTTTGATTTATTAAATGATACTGCATTTGTCTTTTTTTGTCAAAATGCATGACAATCTGGCTAAAGGCAATCGCACTTTCCATAAAGGCAGCTGTCGATTTTCTTGAGATCCTTGCCTGGAACGTGGACTCAGCTTTTCTTGATGAGCACCCTCATAGCTTCTAGTTTTGCCCTTCAGTATCCGCTGATGAGCATGATTTCTCACTTGAATCATCTGCTTTCTAGCTCATTTGCTATCCATAACCCGTCGAATTCCTCTCATTCTGTCAGGTGCATATCAAGAAGCACTGCTTCGGGATCGGTATTCAGGATATTATCTAAGGCATCTTTCTTTGAGCTTGTCGCAAGGGAACTCAGTCTTGGCACTCATTTTAGCTTTTCACTCGCCGCTCTTATGAAGTCTGCCTTATCATCGACGATCATCACTTTGTTATAGATGTAGTTGTCGATTTCATGGAAATCTGAGAATTCGAACAATGTGAATCAATTTTCCAGGAGTTTTGTATTGCTGGGCGAGAAAATCCCGACCGGCTTTATTTTTTCTCAGTTCAGCGTTATCTCTCAATTCCGGACTTTCATATTGTTTGCAGATTCCTCATTCATTTTGAATGATTTGAGCGCTTCCTGGGTAGAGAAGTCACAGTGGCCCATAAATGCTCAAGTTGTGTATGCCACAGAATCATCAACATCTATCAATTCGCATAGCTTACCATTCACAATCGTACATCTTGTGGAATTCACCTTGTATCCTCAGTCGATAATAGTCGTCTTCGGAGCGCAGGTCTGAAATTTATCATGTGCCATTAGTCTTTCTCCGTCAAAGAAGCATCTTTCCCCGCCCTGATTGCAGACGGATCTCGCTATCGGCTTTCCTTCAGGAGTTATGTCGAGATAGGAATACCCATAAACTCATCTCAGTTCAAACAGTTGTGAATCGGTCACTATTCTTCTCAGGTTCTTGTCTCAATCCACGAATAAGATTGCGAAATGTCAGTATCCTACGGCTACGTTGGCGATTCTCATATTACCGACACTTTCTTTTATCGTTTCAGGAAGCGCCTCAAACAGATATTTCTTTGCGATTGAGCTTGTTAACTTCTTGTCGGGATTCGATACTGTGATTTTTGCCCTGAATTCTGTATTATAGTACCACCAGTAATCTCATAGCCAGAAGAGCAGTTTCTTGAGGGGAGAGAATGATGATGTTGCCTGCTGTAGCTTCGCGAGCTCGGTATCAAAAATCTCCTTGCCCAGATTTTCCAGTTCCTCCTCGCTTCTTTTATCGCTTTCGCTCGTCCTCCTCAGCTTGGCTCATTTTCAGACTTGCTGAATGAATCCGTTTATATCATCTTCCATCTCTCTTCTTTTTTCTTCGGGAGAATGCAATTCATCGAATCTGTCCTGCACTTCGAATAATTCTTTGCAGAGGTAAGAATTACCATGGAGTGAAAGATTAAGTCAATTTTTCTTGATCAGCAGATCGGGGGAGAATATAACCTTCAATTTCTTTTTTGTTTTTCATCTGATTGATTCGATTTGCCTCGTGACTCAGGATTTATCTATTTTTCTTCCATCTTCCGGTGAAGCAGTCGCAGTTTCAGTTGTCATTTGCAAAAAGGTTAAATTATAATAATGTCCGAGAATTTTCTGGAGCTTTTAATTTTGTCTGAATTTTTTGACATGGGTTAATTGATAAATTATTTCACAGACAAAATTTAACTCGCTTTAATTAAATGAACATTGCGTTTTGCGTGATTTTTATACACAAAAATTACATCTCGTCAATGGTCATATTTTGCAAACTGTCAAAATATTTTGACAACAGGTAGAATATCGTATAATGCACACACCTTAACGATATCCATATGCTAGAAACAATTCTCCAAAACCTCTGATACAAGGAGCTTGAAATCAAGATATTCCTTTGTTCGGCCTCACTCGGCATTTCTCCAGCCAGCACCATCGCCAAGAAAACTCTCATAAAGAGAACAACATGCTATCAGATTCTCGAGCAGCTTTGCCAGAAGAGGATAGTAAAGCGCCATCTGAAAGCCAAGATGAAATTCTATGAAGCGATTAGCCTGGATGAGCTCTCATCATTCCTGAAATCCAGCATCGATGATCTCCAGAAGAATTATTCTGATCTTGAGCAGAACAAACAAGACCTAGAGAAGCTTTATCAGAAAAATATCTGAGGAACCCAGATATCCTTTTATGAATGATTCGATGACATAAAGCTCATCTACGATAGCATCCTCGAAGCGGAAGACAAAGAAATCTATTCCCTCACGAATAGGGATTTTGTCATGAAAAAACATCCGCTCAAAGAATACTGGGATAAGTACTTCCTGCGCAGGATTGCCAAGGAAAAATACAGCTACACGATATCATCAAGGCCAGAATGAGCTGCAGAAATAGAGTCCAATCCCGATAAATTGAGAAAAACCCTTAAAGTTCCTGATTCTGAGCTCAGCGTTTACTGAGATATTAAGGTTTCATGAAATACTTTTGCGATAGTTTCGCAGCATGAATGAAGGATATTCTGAGTAACCATCGAGAATGAATGAATTGCAAAAATGTTCAAATCTCTTATAAAGGAATTATGGAATAAACATAGCTAAAAATGGAAGAAAAATATATATATTCAGAGATTGCTTTAGATGATTTTAATCCTAAATTTGAGGTTACAAGCTGTTTCTTGGAACATGATGGTAAGATATTGCTTCTTCTGAGACAAGATCATAAGCCACAACCGAATGTTTATTGAATGCCCGCTGGGAAAATAGATAGCTGAGAAACGCCTCTTGAGGCGGCTATGCGTGAAATATCAGAAGAGACATCAATTGCCTTATGCGAATCGAAAATGATATTCATCACAAAGCTTTATGTGAAATATCCTACATACGATTTCATCTATTATGTTTACAGAAATATCCTGGAAGATTTGCCCGACGTTAAAATAAATCCTTGTGAACATAAGGGATTCTTGTGGGTTGCTCCTTTAGAAGCTCTTGTTCTTGACAGCATTCCATGATTGGACGAATGCATAAAAATAGTTTATTTTTAAAATTCCGATTATGAAAATAGCATTGCTAACTTGATGAACTTGACTTGAGAGGGAAGTCGCATTGAAGAGTGCGAATACTTTTGATGTTAATTTAAGATATGAACATGATACGTTTATCCTGCCTGAAGAGATGGACAGATTCCTAGCCTCTTATAATGAGTATGATTTGGCATTGCCGGTTTTCCATTGAGAATATTGAGAAGACGGCACGATATTCTGACTCCTAGACTCTATCTGAATGAAGAGCACCTTCTCGCCATTTGCAACACATGCAATTTGCATGGATAAGCATAAATGCAATATCCTTGCTGAGAAAGTAGGGCTTTCAGTCCCTGGCAGCCACCTTTTCTATTCTAGAGAAGATGCCTCAGACAGAGAGTTCTCTTATCCTCTGATAGTAAAGCCGAATAGTGGCTGAAGCTCAGTCGCTACCTATAAGGTAAGGGATTTTGAAGAGCTCCAACAAGCCATCGAAAATGTCATTTCGATAACTGGAGATATCGCATTGGTCCAAGAATTCATCTCGTGAACAGAGTATAGCGTGCCGATAATCTGAAACAAAGAGCTTGAGGCATTGCCAATAATGAGAGTAGAGCTCCAGGGCTGAGATTTCTTCGATTTCGAGGAGAAATATAATTCTGACTGAAGCAATGAGATATTCTGACCTATTGAGGAAGAATTGAAAAAAAGGCTTGAGGATGACGCGAAGAAAATCCACTCATTTCTTGGTTGCAGGTGAATATCGAGAGTCGATTTCATAGTCAATTCCTCATGAGTTTATTTCCTGGAAGTCAACACGATTCCGGGATTTTCCCAGGCCTCCATATTCCCCAAAGCCTGGTGCCTGACCTGAAGGACCCTAGAACAGGCAGTAGAGAAGATTATAGAATTATCAGCCGGATAAATGTCTCAAGAAAATTGGAAAATATTATTCTTCGCCATAGTCATAATTTGAACTTTTGGCAATTTAGTGGTATTATATCTGAAAAATCGGAAATAAAATATTTTTGACCAAATCCCATGGAACAATCAGTAATAGACAAAGCCCTCGCACTATCACAAGAAGAGCTGAAAACCAATCCCGAATACCAAAAAGCAGTCAAGGAAGGTAATCTCGAACTTAAGAAAAAGATAGAAGAAGAGACTATCCGCAATATGACTATCATGAAGGCGCAGTCTCTCTTCAATGATATGCAGATGCAGGTTGATAGGAAGATTGATGAGATTTTAGATAGTTCTCTGGCTAAAACAAGCGATAAGCTTATTTCTCCTGAGCAAAAGAGTAAAGTTAAAGAATTATTCAAAGAGGAGCTGTATAAGTATTTTGTCGATTCTAAATGATCAGAGTTAGAGAATACTTATAATTCTGTAAAATTATCTTGAGCCAAAGCAGAATTCCTTATGGCTCAATCGCTCAGATGAAACAAGATATTGGAATCTGAAATTGAGGATATTTTAATAAATGTTAATAAGAGATTGAAAGATGAAATTGTATATCATTGAATTAATTTATTAAAACAAACCATATTCAAGGAATTCAATTCTTTATAATATCAAAATTAGGAAATGATACAACAAGAACTCATATCTCCAGAAACTGGAAATGAAAAAATAATCAAAGAGCTTACTTTTGAGAATTTAAGAGATAGGATTTTTAAGTCAAAAGACCGTTCTGAATTATCCGAAATCAGTTCTAAATGATATTCCAGAATTCCCGAAAGACCATAAAAATGCATTCAGCGGGTTGATGAACTCAAAAAAGACAAAAATTATTACATATTTAGCAATAACTTCTTGACTTATGAAAGCAAATCAAGTACATGCAATGGGCCAATCCGTTCTGGATGATGCCGATAAGGCAGCCAAGGAAGCACTTAAGTCCAATCCTGACTACCTTAAGGCAGTCCAAGAGAACAATATCGGGCTCAAGACAAAGATAGAGGAAGAGACCATCCGTAAGATGACAATCCTCAAGGTCCAATCATTTTACAATGACATGCAGATGCAGGTTGATAGGAAGATTGATGAGATTGTGGATAAGTCTCTGGCTAAGACAAGTGATAGGCTTATTTCCCCTGAGCAAAAGAGCAAAGTTAAAGAATTATTCAAGGAGGAGTTATACAAATATTTCGTCGATTCCTCGTGATCAGAGTTAGAGAATACTTATAATTCTGTCAAATTATCTTGAGCCAAAGTAGAATTCCTTATGGCTCAATCGCTCAAATGAAACAAGATATTGGAATCCGAGATAGGGGATATTCTTCAGAATATAGACAAAAGGATGTGAAATTCAATGAATCAACATTGAATTATACAATTATGAAATGTTCTTGTTAATGAATTCAATTCTTTATAACATCAAATTAGACAATGATAAAGCAAGAGCACATATCTCATGAATCTGGAAATGAAAAAATAATCAAGAGCTCACTTTTGAGAATTTAAGAGATAGGATAGTCAAGACAAAAGACCGTTCTGAAATCATCCGAAATCAGTTCTAAATGATATTCCAGAATTTCCGAAAGACCATAAAAATGCATTCAGCGGGTTGATGAACTCAAAAAGGGCAAAAATAACTATATATTTAGCAATAACTTTTTGACTTATGAAAGCAAATCAAGTACATGCAATGAACCAATCCGTTCTGGATGATGCCGATAAGGCAGCCAAGGAAGCACTTAAGTCCAATCCTGATTATCTTAAGGCAGTCCAAGAACAAAATATCGAGCTCAAGACAAAGATAGAGGAAGAGACTATCCGTAAAATGACAATCCTCAAGGCCCAATCATTTTACAATGACATGCAGATGCAGGTTGATAGGAGGGTTGATGAGATTGTGGATAAATCAATAGCGCCAAGACTAGCGATAAGTTGATAAATCCAGAACAAAAAGCTAAGGTAAGAGAGTTATTTAAGGAAGAACTATATAAATACTTCGTTGATTCTAAATGATCAGAGTTAGAGAATACTTATAATTCCGTCAAATCATCATGAGCTATGATAGATTTCCTTATGGCGCAAAAGCTCAGATGAAATAAGATATTTGAATCTGAAATCGGGGATATTTTAATGAATATTAATGAAAGATTAGTAAATAAAATTAATTCCACTTGAATTATAGATTTGAGACAAATCATATTCAATGAATTCAATTCTTTATAATTATCAAATCTTACCAATGGTGGAGCCGCAAATCATATTTTTCCGTTTTTCCACACTTTCTTCACATAAGACATATTGACCGATTCAAAACATGTGCTAGCATTCGCTTGCATTATTTTTTAATTAACATGATATGCAAAATAAAAATAAATACTTGGCGATTGTTCTATCTTGAACTCTTTTATTCTCTACTTTAGCGCAAGCTGAAACATCAAAACCATGAGCTATGGGCTTGTCTGCACCTTGAATGAAAACTGCACAAAAGATGATTCAATCTCCGACTGAGATGCTTCAGCCGATCATGCAATTCTTCAGAAGCGGCAAGGATCTTACTGATGAGCAGAAGAAACAATTCATGGATTCTTCTAGGGCTTATCTGGATTCCATTAAGAAGATAATGGAGGACAAGAGTATGACTCCGGATTCGAGAGAAGCCGCCATCAAAGCCGCCAATGCTGAATTCGCAAAAGTCCTAACCCCTTATATTGATCCAACGAAGCTGGAAGCTTTCAACAAATTCGTAGCCAATAATTGAGGGAAGCCTTTTGTAAAAGGCCCTGGTGAATCTCAAAACACAAAGCAACCGATCCAATCTCCGACCGAGATTCTTCAGCCGATCATGCAATTCTTCAGGAGCGGCAAGGATCTTACAGCTGAGCAGAAGAAACAATTCATGGACTCTTCTAAAGCTTATCTGGATTCCATAAAGAAGATAATGGAAGATAAGAGCATGACGCCGGATTCGAGAGAAGCTGCCATCAAGGCTGCCAATGCTGAGTTCGCAAAAGCCCTAACTCCTTACATTGATCCTGCAAAGCTGGAAGCTTTCAATAAATTCGTAGCTGATCATTGAGGGAAGCCGCTTGTCAGAAATCCTGTTGACACAAAGTATCAGGATGATGGGAAGAAGCAAAATATCAGCGATAAGAAGAAATTTGAAGCATCAAAAGCAAGAGCCCTTCCTCAATCGACAATAGATCAATTGAACAGGAAGCTCGATGCTCTGGATCCTGCAAAAAAAGAAGCCATGTTCAGGGCCATCATAATAAGAGTCGATGCCATTCTGAAAAATGTAAAATCCGAAAAAGTGAGGGCGCAGCTTGAAGAAATCAAGGATATCGTTCAAAACAAGCTTGAAGATTTGAATTCTTGAGAATCAGATATAGTAAATGAACTCATCAATTGAATCGACTCAGATTCCACTTGATCAGTCTCACAATAATCGCATAAGAAAACTTAGCCCAAATTGAAACCCCCTCTCCCGATTTCGGGA
>AMFJ01002865.1_pt1 | contig 10083 bp, 10 predicted proteins | sample 427208 | NCBI WGS metagenome assembly AMFJ01 (sample SAMN02954298, study PRJNA114691) | groundwater metagenome | biome: aquatic; feature: subsurface aquifer; material: sediment; isolation source: subsurface aquifer sediment | place: USA: Rifle, CO | collected 2008-08
CATCACCTTTAAAAACAGTCACATACAATCTGTTCTTATCAAGACCCAGCCATTTTGGATCAGTCAAAAACTCAAAACTCCACTCGATCGCTTCTTTCTTGAAATAATCTCCAAAGCTCCAATTTCCCATCATCTCAAAAAAAGTCAGATGTCGATTGTCACCCACATCATCAATGTCTCCAGTTCTCACGCATTTTTGCACATTGGCAACTCGCTTTCCTCCTGGATGCTCCTGTCCCAAAAGATACGGCACCAAAGGATGCATCCCAGCAGTGGTAAAAAGCGTTGAAGCATCTGTTTCACGCGGAATCAAAGAAGCCGAAGGAATGATGGTGTGTCCCTTGGATTTGAAAAACTCTAAATATTTTTCTCGAAGTTCATTTGCAGTCATATGAATCAAATTAAAGCTTTCAGCTATCAGCTTTCAACTTTTTAAATTTATTATCTTAATCTTTTTTCAAGCTCAGCTCTCTCGTGCCTCCCGATCCTTCTGCCATAATCTCTTTCTTTGCAGAGTTCATTAATAGCATCTTCGATTGTGATTTCCTTTTTTGCCAATTTCCTACCAGCTGTTCGCATATTCGCCTCTCCAAAACTGGAAAGTTTCTGCTCGAAACCTTTTTCATCTATGAATTTTTTCACCACTGTCAAAAAATCTTTCATATTTTTTATCTTCCCAAATTGTTCATCTGGTGTTTTAGTTTGATCAATTCCGCTTGAATTTGAATGTGATTGGCACTCAATTTTTTCCATAGATTTTCTTTTGCAAGATGCTCCATTTCAAGTTGAGCCTGCTTGTGTTTGAGTTCACGCATTGCAATTTCAGCGGCAAGCATCTCTCGTTCATTTTTTTTCAAATCAGAGTCTTTAAGCATAATATCCATCTGCATTTTCTTTTTTTGGTGCATCAATTCTGGATCCAATTGCATAGTGGCTTTCAACTTACAGATTTCAACTTACAGATTTTCATTTTCCGGAAGCTGACAGCTGGAAGCTGTTACCTATAAAATTATTCCTCCGCCAAGAACCTCGTTGTCATCTGCATAGAAAACCGCAGACTGCCCTGGGGTGATTGCTTTTTGTTTTTCCAAAAATTCAACCTCCAGCAACTCACTTTTCGCTTTCAACTTTTCACTTTCGACTTTCTTGATTATACCACGAACCAATGGATGCCGATATCGAATTTTCACATTCACTTCAAGCGGAAAAATTGGCTCGTCCGCAATCCAATTTTTAAGTTCCACAGTCATTGTCTTTTTGAAGATATTTTCGTCTTCCTCATTGTTTGTCACAATAAGTTGGTTTTTCTTGAAATCTCGATCAACCACAAAATATGGACCATTGCCGCCAATATTAATTCCCTTTCTTTGACCTATAGTATAAATTTCCAACCCATCATGAGTTCCAATTTTTTTGCCTTCAGTCGTTATGATGTCACCTGGGGACAGTTTAAGATTTCGCTTGATAAATTTGGTGGGTGTTTTTTCAGGAGTGAAACAAAGTCCCTGTGAATCTTCTTTGTCAAAAACAGGCAACTTCAATTTTTGGGCAATTTTTCTGATTTCTGGTTTTTTATATCCCCCACATGGCAAAAGAATTCGAGACAATTGTTTTTGAGTCAAAGAATATAGAAAATATGTCTGGTCTTTTTCTTCATCAGTAGAAGTGTATAAATGGAATTTACCATTCTTTTCTTTTATTTCAGCATAATGACCAGTAGCCACAAAGTCTGCATCCATTTCCAGCATTTTTTTGAACAAGAAATTGAATTTTATTCTTTCATTGCAAACCACACACGGATTTGGAGTTCTACCATTTTTCGTTTCTTCCAGGAAATAGTCAACAACCTCTTTTTTGAATTCCTGCGCAGCATTAACTGTATAGAGTGGAATATCCAAAATATGAGCCACTTTTCGCGCATCTTGCTGAGATTCCAAAGAGCAACATTTATTTTCCCTCAATTCATCTTGGCCTGGCTCTTTCCAGAAATGCAAAAAAACACCAATGACATCATAGCCTTGTTTTTTGAGAAGTGCGGCCGCCACCGAAGAATCCACCCCGGCGCTCATGCCCACGATAACCCTTTTTTTTGCTGATTTTTTAACCATGTATTTAATTATTTTGCGAACCTATTTTCTTTTGAGGCAATAGTGAGCGACAGTGAGCTCTTAGCGAGCAGTTATAGTTCCCAACTGCGAAGCGTGCCGAAAAAGAGAACAAGCGAAGCAAAAATCCAAATCAGCATAAGCAAAATTAAACAAAAGAAATTATGTTAGGAATAAGCGACATTAAAGCTGGAAAAAATATTCTTTGGGAAGGTTCTCCATACGTCGTACTTTCTGCTGAGCATTCCAAGACTGGAAGAGCCGGCGCAGTGCTTCGAACAAAATTGAAGAACTTGCTCAATGGAAGCGTTTTGGAAAAAACTTTCAACGGATCAGACAAAGCTGACGAAGCTGACATGTCAAAATCCAAAGCTCAATACCTCTACGCCGAACAAGATGGTTTCGTGTTTATGGATATGAACACCTATGACCAATTCACTCTTGCAAAAGATGTGATCGGTGATTCATATTTGTATCTCTTGGAAGGAACTGAGGTGAGCGTGCTCAATTTCAATGAAATTCCAGTGAACATCGAACTTCCAATCAAGGTGACGCTGCTCGTGACTGAAGCTCCGCCAGGAGTCAAAGGCGACACATCTTCAGGCGGAGATAAAGTTGTGACACTGGAAACAGGACTCAAAGTTACAACCCCCCTTTTCGTCAACGAAGGTGACAAAATCATCATCAACACCGAAAAAGGAGCATATGTTTCCCGCGCATAATATTTCATAAAAAATATTTGCAATATAAAAACCATCCGCAAGGATGGTTTTTAATTTTGCAAAACAATTCCAATCAAATAACATTTTAACTATAAATTTTTTCACCAATCAATACTCTATAAAAATAAGCTGACATAAGACTAATGATAGATACTGAGACAATAATACCCACACCAAAACACATAACACCGAGAATAATTATTGGAATAGTTGCTAATTGCAGCAAAAATAATCTCCATTTAAAACCGTTGGTTATTTTTCCGCTCTCTTTCAACGCTTGCACAATGCTCATATTCTTATCAATAATAAGATATCCAAAGAGACTAAACTTATACTGCCAAATAATTCCAGGTACTATAAGTAATATATAACCAGATAGTACAATCAACACATACAAAATAACCCCACCGATAAATCGCCAAAAATATTCATAGCCATCAAGAAGTTCCGTTAGTTCAACCTCTTTCCCGCGAGATATCTTTAGGTAAAGCTGCATCATTCCTATACTTATGAGCACATTTAGCACAAAGAATATTGTTGCCAATATCATAGTCAATACAAAATTATCACTTGAAAAATTTCGCAATAATGACTCTACTACCCTTATTGATATGGATATTAATGGAATCAATAAAAGAAATTTAATGTTGTTTTTAAAAGTATTCCAACTTATGAAAATTATTTCTTTTATTTTTATCTCCCTAGCAATCTCCTGGTCTTCAGAATTTGAAACTGATGAGTCAACAATTAATTGCAATTGTTCTTCCATGTTCACTTTTTCTTCTTCCATTTTTTTGTTTTAAAATATTAAATTAAATACAAAATAAAAATCCCGCCGAAGCAGGATTTAAATTTATATTAGAAGAGTCCGATTTGTCCAAAAAGTGTGAAGACCATCAATGGAACCAAGGCGATCAAAACTGCAAGATTGAATTCTTCTGATTGAGCTTCTTGCTTTGCTCTTTTATGACAATGGACACATTTGTGTGCTGTTTCCATATTTTTTTGTTTTTATGCTCCCCCGAGCAAATTAATTAATAAATTAATTGATTAATGGCTTATTTAAAGAAAAGAACCGTGGCGATAAATCACCCGGTTCTCATCTCTATGTATACAGTATACACCCTTTTTGGGTAAAAGTCAAGCCTGGGTTTCAATGTTAAGTTCGGGAAACCTTATTTCATTTTAAACCAGAAATTACAGCACTGCAATTTTTGCTTTTTCAGCAATCTCCTTGAAAATCTTTTCGGAAACCTTTGGATTTTCTCTCAAGAAAGTTTTTGCACTTTCTCTTCCTGCTCCGAGTTTTGTTTCACCATATGAAAGTGAGTTTCCAGATTTTTTCACAACTTCAAATTTCACACCGGCGTCGAGCAAATCTCCAGCCATTGAAATTCCTTCGTTGTACATGATATCAAACTCGGCAGTTTTGAATGGTGGCGCAACTTTGTTTTTCACAATCTTCACCTTCACACGATTTCCAACCACATCTTCGCCCTTTTTGATCTGGGCAGCTCGCCTAACTTCAACGCGAACTGAAGAATAAAACTTGAGAGCTTGTCCTCCCGTTGTGGTTTCAGGATTTCCAAACATCACGCCAATTTTCATTCGGATCTGATTGATGAAGATGACAGTTGTATTTGAGCGCGCGATAATTGCAGTTAGTTTTCGAAGAGCTTGCGACATCAACCTGGCTTGTCTTCCAACATGCTGATCCCCCATCTCACCTTCAATTTCAGCCTTTGGCACAAGCGCAGCCACGGAGTCCACCACCACAACATCCACCACACCAGAGCGCACCAATGATTCCACAATGTCCAAAGCTTGCTCTCCATTGTCAGGCTGAGAAACTAGAAGGTTCTTGATATCCACTCCAATCTTCTTTGCATATTCAGGATCAAGCGCATGTTCAGCATCCACAAAGGCTGCTGTTCCACCTTGCTTTTGAGCATTGGCCACAACATGAAGTGTCAGCGTGGTTTTTCCTGAAGACTCTGGTCCATAAATTTCCACTATTCTTCCTCGTGGCATTCCGCCAATTCCAGTTGCAATATCCAAAGAAATTGAGCCTGTCGGAATGGCTTCGATATCAACTCTTTTCACATCACCCAATTTCATGAGCATTCCCTCACCAAATTTTTCCTGCATGTCATCCACCAATTTGTCTATTTCTTTTTTTCCAGCATTTTTCACTTCCTCCACTGCTTCTTTTGCTGGTTTTTTTTCTTTTGCTGCGTATGCCATATGTTTAGCTTTTCAGGCTTTAGCTTTTCAGCTTTTCAGCCAATAAAATTATTTTAATTTTTATTCTCAATTTTTCCTTTCGCATTATACATAATATCTCTCACAACTCCCGATTCTTCACTTAATATTCCCATATCTTTTCCATTTATCTTGATATAGGTTTCATTTCCCTTGCCTGAAGTTATGCTGACTTTTTCTTTTGCTTCGAATTTCTGAATTGATCCAGGAAGCAAAACACCGCTATAAACCAAGTTCCCGTCAGCTTCAACAGACATCCAAGATGGATTTGGGTTAACATATAATTCAAGAGAGATAGGATCAGAAAATGCTTTTTCACCTTCTGAATTTTGCTGCTGAGCAACTCCCGTCTGCATTTCGCCAACCTTGTTTTCAAAATCGGCATTGATCGTCACTGCCTGATTTGACTCCTTGTCGAACTTGCTCCTGGCTTTGACATTGATAGTGTTAACACCATTTTTAAGTCCAACATCTTGTGAAAATTCTCCATTTTCACTAACCAAAACCGGTTGCTCATTGATGAAGACCACTGCGTCTTTTTCAGCCAACCCCGTCACATGCGTCGATGAACCACTGACCGTTGCACCATCAGTTGGGGTCATGATAACCAAGCGAGGTTTGGAAACAAAGTTATTGACCTCGGCATACAAATAGCCAAAACCGGCAATAAAAACAATCAAGACCAAACTGACTATGATTATTTTTGGAGTGATGACAATGCTTGAAAAATTTATTATTTTTTTTGGATGATCATCATCAACAACTTTTTTGATGTTCTTATGAATTCCCTTTTCTCTTTCAAACTGTTTTATCAAGGAGCATTCATTTAGGCCCATAAAAATAGCATAGCTTTTGAGAAATCCCTTCACATATACATCAGCGGGAAGTTTCAAATAAGTTCCATCTTCAAGATATCCGAGGTATTTCGCCTGAATCTTGGTACCTTTGGAAACTTCTGAGAGGCTCAATCTTCTTTCGTCTCGAAGTTTTTTCATTCGCTCACCCAAGGTCAGTGAATCAATTTTTTTTGTCGTGAATTTGACCATTTTTGAATTTCATTACATTTGCCATTTATCCCTGACAACCTGATCATCTATAGGAGTTTCATACTCTGTGGAATTTTGACCACCAACCAAAATTTCTCTTGGTTTGGCACCATCAGATGGTCCAACAACTCCTTGCTCTTCAAGAATATCAATGAGGCGTGCTGCGCGAGAATATCCAATTCTAAGCCTTCTTTGCAACAATGAAGACGAGGCTTTTCCTGATTGAATCACAATTTTTTTAGCCTCATCATACAAAGCATCTTCTTGGTCACTTGCTTCAATGGAATCAAAATCAATCTTATCAGCATATTGAACAGTCTTCACCTCACCATTTTTATTCCCAATTTTCTCCTCTTCCAAAACTATTTCATCGTCAATTCCCTCTTCTATTTTCTCCTTTCCTTGATTTTTGATGAAATTAACCACTCGCTTTATTTCTTCTTCGGAAATGAAAACTCCTTGCACGCGCCTGAGATCAACAGCTTCAGCAGCAGAGAAAAGCATGTCTCCATTGCCTAGCAACTTTTCAGCGCCACTTGCATCCAAGATCGTACGAGAATCCATCAATGATGGCACACGGAAAGCGATTCGGGTTGGAATGTTTGATTTGATGAGACTGGTGATGACTGTCACGATCGGCTTTTGTGTGCTGAGAATCAAATGGATTCCAACAGCTCTGGCCATTTGTGCCAAGCGAATAATTGCACCTTCAACTTCTTTTCCGTGCGAAGCCATCAGGTCAGCCAACTCATCAATAACAATAACAATGTATGGAATTTTTTCAACTGGTTCTTCTATGATTTCACCAGTTTCGGTGTTCACATTTTTGAACATTTCTCCACTCTCAGCTTTTTTATTGAAAGATGAAATGTCTTTTGAGCCAACTTTCTGTAGGATCTTGTATCGTCGCTCCATTTCTCCAATTGCCCATTTGAGTGCGCTGAGAACTTTTCCATTTTCCACAATCACATCCGTGAGCAAATGTGGAATTCCATTATATGGAGTAAGTTCAACTCGCTTCGGATCAACCAGAATCAATTTCAAATCTTCTGGGGAATTTTGATACAACATCGACATGAGTATTGTGTTTACGCAGACACTTTTTCCACTGCCTGTTGAACCAGCAATCAAAAGATGTGGCATTTTTTTCAAGTCTCCAAAAATGTAATTTCCGCTTACATCTTTTCCAAGTGCTAGCAATAAATTTGATTTTCGATTTTCGAACTCCAAAGCATTCAAAAGTTCTGGCAAACGAATGGTGGCATTTGTTTTGTTTGGAACTTCAATTCCAACCAATGATTTTCCAGGAATTGGAGCTTCAATGCGAACTTGTCTGGCAGCCAAACGCAGTGCCAAGTCACTACTAAGGGTTGTTATTCTGCTCAATTTCACACCCACAGCTGGACGAAAACTGTATTGAGTCACTGTTGGGCCAGTTTTTATTTCACCTAATTCAACTTCGATTCCAAAATTCATCAAAGTGTCTTGGATGATCTTGGCATTTTTTTCCACATCGCCACCCTGCGCCTTTTCAATGGTTGACTCCAGCAAATCAATTGATGGCAATTCCCAACTCTGCTCATTTTTTTCAGCCTGTCCGGCCAGGGCTTTTTTTGCATGCCTATCTTTTCCTTTTGGCATCCAAGCAGCTGCCTTTTTGAGCAAATTCTCCATGCGAGCCTCAGAATCATCATCAGCATTTGGATCCTGAACAAATTCAGTTTTTTTGTCCAATGATTCTTCAACTTCCCCTGGCCGGTCAGGCAATGGAGCCACTTCAGAAATCGGATCCCCCAAGACATCTTCGTCTTCTTCATCCTCACCTTCAGCTTCCTCTTGTTCCTCTATTGATTCTTCCTGCTCAACTTTTTCACGAATAAACTTCTTAATGAAAGTTACCAATGAAAAATTAAAAGCTACAATAACCCCAATCAGGAAAAGAGCAACCAGGATGACACTGCCTCCGACTGTTCCAGTTAATTTCAAGAGCACAAATGCAAACACATATCCCAAGAATCCCCCGCCCAAACCATCCTTGGCAACATCAAGCATTTTTCCTGCGTCATATGCCAAAATATGAATCAGCCCAAGAACACTGGCAAAAGCGATGAAGAGCCCTATCAATTTTGAAACATAGAACAATGTTTCTTTCCGGAAAAGCAAAATCACCCCTGCAATAATCAAGACAATTGGAGAGACATATTTTCCAACTCCAAACATCCAGCCCGCTATTGAATTCAAAAAGTCCAAAAGCCAACCTGAGCCCACAATCTTTGCATCTGCCAAGAAACCCAAAACGAAAAGCACTGCCAAAGTGAACAGAACGATTGCCACAGCGCTTCTTTTCGCATCCCCGTGCATAATAGGCTTTTCCTCAACCTCATCAACCTCCTCAACTTGCTTTTTTTTTCTTCCCATAACTAAAATTAAATAGGATTAAGACATCTCAATTTTAGCACATTATCCCATTTCTTTCTATATTATTCACTTTTCAAGGTACTTTTCTTCAAAAACAACAAATTTTCAATAATAAACTGTCTATAATTCTCAATTTCTACAATAATTCGATGATAATCATATTGAATTTTCAGCTTTTTCACATGAAGCATTGCGCCTGTGAGCCTGGAATTTTCCAATATCCTCATTTTTTCACGCATTTCGTTATAAACTCTCACTTCTTTCATTTCATATAACCACACAGCAAACAAACCGATGCCATACAGTCCAGCAATTACAATCAATACAATCGTTATTATAGAAAAAATATTCATGAATTTTTAGAGTAATCTGTCATCAGTGATCAGTCATCAAAATATCCAATGGATGACTGATGACTTGTTGACTGATGACTTTATTCATAATTCTACTTATCAAACCTTCAGACACATAATTAAAATATTAAACTCTACAAACTTATGAATTTAACCGGCAAAACTTTCTTGAAAATTCCAGCCACGAAAATTACATCAACTTCTGACAAATAAATTGGGTGATGCGTCTCATTTGTTGAGTGAGGAAAAAGTCCAATCACACCCTTGCCAACATTTTTATATCTTTTAATTGTGGCCATTCCATTAATCACCGCCACCACAATCTTGCCTTCAAAATCATTTTGCCCCTCAGCTTTTTCGAAAATAACATAGTCTCCATCACCAATTCCCTCTTTATTCATTGAATCTCCAAGAGCTTTGACTGCAAAAAGTTTTTCCGGATCTGCTCGATGAAAAAGACTTTTTGAAAGTTGCAAGAAATCATCCGCTGAACTGTTATCATCGGCATAAGCCAGAGCTTCTCCACAAGATGCAAGTCCATAGAGCGGAACTGACAAAATGTTTTGAGCATCTCCATAGTTTTCGTTTTCCACCAAAAAAAGTTTTCGGTTCTCATCACGAGTGACTAGCTCTTTTTTCTCAAGTGATTCAATCACCTGCATGACAGACTTCATGCTCTCCTTCACGCCCTGGGAGACCAAGTGCTTGCACACGCGATAGCTGGTTGGTTTCTCGCCCTTCTGCATCGTGAGCTCACGAATCACATCCAGAATCATTTTTTGTTTTGAGGTTAGTTTCACTTCCATAAATTTTTATTGATTAATTATTAAATTTAAATTATTATTTTTTACCTTTTTTATTTTCTTTTATTTTAAATCCAATCATCTCTTTTTTTTCATTTTTCTCTTCTCCCTTATTGTTCTCAATCAAACTCTTCAATGTATCGAAGACCACCTTAAATCTTTTGTCATATTTGCTTTCAATATTTTCAATCTTAATTCTCAATTCTTTATTGCTAATTATCATTTCTCTCAATTTCACGAAAGTCCTTACTATCTGAACATTAACCTCAATTGCCCTCTTGCTCTTCAACACACCCGAAAGCATTGCTACTCCTTGTTCTGTAAATACATATGGCAATGTTCTTGCGCCACCCCAACTTGAGGTCACAAATTGT
>AMFJ01020152.1_pt1 | contig 10080 bp, 10 predicted proteins | sample 427208 | NCBI WGS metagenome assembly AMFJ01 (sample SAMN02954298, study PRJNA114691) | groundwater metagenome | biome: aquatic; feature: subsurface aquifer; material: sediment; isolation source: subsurface aquifer sediment | place: USA: Rifle, CO | collected 2008-08
ACGAATTGATTTCGTGCGAAGCGATATAAACATAAAGAAAACTCGCCGTAAGCGGCCGAGTTTTCTTTAAAAATTCTAGTTTTCATTTCAGATACTGAGAGAGAGGTCATCCAACGTGAATAACGCAATCAAGACGATATTATTATGGATGGTAATTGGGATAATTCTTATCTCAGTTTTTAATAATTTTGGGCCACGTCGTGAGCCCGATGAAAAGATTAGCTATTCCACTTTTGTGACGAACCTTAAGCAGGGTAATGTGCGTTCTGTTACCATTTCCGATCAAAATGTCACTGGAACTTTCCAAAATAATAAAACATTTAATACTTATTTGCCGATGAAGCAAGATCCGGCGCTGTTACAAATCATGCTTGATAAAAATGTGATTGTTAAAGGTAAACAACCAGAACAGCCTGGTTTAATGATGCATTTATTAAATCTTTTACCATGGATTGTGCTGTTTGCAATTTGGATTTATGTGTTGCGCCAACAAACTGGTGGTGGCAAAGGGGGCGCATTTTCATTTGGACGGAGCCGCGCACGGCTGCTTAATTCTGATCAAGTTAAAGTAACTTTTTCTGATGTGGCTGGATGTGAAGAAGCAAAAGAAGAAGTAAAAGAACTTGTCGATTTTTTAAAGGATCCTGGAAAATTTCAGCGTTTAGGCGGCAAAATTCCACGTGGTGTTTTATTAGTGGGTCCTCCTGGTACCGGTAAAACATTATTGGCGCGCGCAGTTGCTGGTGAAGCGAAAGTACCTTTCTTTACTATTTCTGGTTCAGATTTCGTTGAAATGTTTGTGGGGGTGGGTGCTTCACGTGTACGAGATATGTTTGAGCAAGCAAAAAAACAAGCTCCTTGCATTATTTTTATCGATGAAATTGATGCAGTTGGCCGTCATCGCGGTGCTGGATTAGGTGGTGGTCATGATGAGCGTGAACAAACATTGAATCAGTTACTTGTCGAAATGGATGGATTCCAAGGTAACGAAGGTGTGATTGTTGTTGCTGCTACTAACCGTCCAGATGTATTAGATCCTGCTTTATTACGCCCAGGTCGTTTTGATAGACAAGTTGTTGTGGGTTTGCCTGATGTAAGAGGACGCGAACAAATTTTACGTGTGCATAGTCGCAAAGTACCAACAACAGATGATGTGGATGTATCAATTATTGCACGCAGTACGCCAGGGTTTTCTGGTGCAGATCTTGCAAATATTGTGAATGAAGCAGCGTTATTTGCTGCGCGAGCAAACAAACGTGCTGTCGATATGGAAGATTTTGAAAAAGCCAAAGATAAAGTCATTATGGGTGCAGAACGCCGCTCTATTGTGATGTCAGAAGATGAAAAACGTCTGACTGCTTATCACGAAGCGGGTCATGCTATTGTTGGATTACTTGTGCCAAATCATGATCCCGTACACAAAGTGACGATTATTCCGCGTGGTCGAGCATTAGGTGTCACCATGTTTTTACCAGAAGGCGATCGTTATAGTCACTCACGCGAATATTTGGAAAGTAAATTATCTAGCTTATTTGGCGGCCGTCTTGCGGAAGAAATCATTTTTGGTGTGAGTAAAGTGACGACTGGCGCTTCCAACGACATTCAAAAAGCCACAGAAATTGCTAGAAACATGGTAACAAAATGGGGATTGTCGGAAAAAATTGGCCCATTAACGTTGGGCGCTAATGACGAAGAAGTATTTTTAGGGCATTCTATTACACGACATAAAGAAGTATCTGAAACGACTTCTAGTTTAATTGATGCAGAAGTGCGAAATATTATCGAACGTAATTATCATCGAGCAGAAACGTTATTAAAAGAAAATATCGATAAACTACATGCGATGGCAGAAGCATTAATTAAATATGAAACAATCAGTCAAGATCAAATTCATGATGTAATGGCTGGTCGCACGGTACGTGAACCAGCAGGTTGGCGTAGTGGTGGTAAAGATACTTCTCCTAAAACAACGCAGCAATCAGAAAAAGAATTGGGTCAAAACCAAGAAGAAATCATCAAACTAAACGAAGGGACAGCATCTGCAAATGGTACAAGCTCAAGCACCAATTAAAATGAAAAATTCCTCAATGAAGCATAAACAATATTTTGGTACAGACGGCATTCGTGGTCGTGTTGGTGTTTGGCCAATTACACCAGAATTTGTTTTGAAGCTGGGTTGGGCAGTTGGAAAAGTGTTAGCACGCCAAGGAAACGGAAAAGTATTAATTGGTAAAGACACGCGCATTTCTGGCTATATGTTCGAATCAGTTTTGGAATCTGGTTTGTCAGCAGCAGGAATTGATACACATTTATTAGGACCGATGCCAACACCGGCCATCGCTTATTTAACACGTACGTTACGTGCCCAAGCAGGCATTGTAATTAGTGCCTCACATAATCCTTATTATGATAACGGCATTAAATTTTTTTCTGCTAAAGGAACTAAACTACCTGATGATGTTGAGCATGCAATCGAAAAGCAGATTGATCAACCCATGACAATGGTAGATTCCGCGCAGCTTGGGAAAGCAGTGCGCGTTAGTGATGCACCAGGTCGTTATATCGAATATTGTAAAAGCACTGTTGCATCCGATGTCATTCTCAATGGATTGAAAATCGTGGTGGATTGTGCGAATGGCGCATCATATCACATTGCGCCAAATGTGTTTCGTGAATTAGGTGCAGAGGTCATTGAGATGGGTGTTGAGCCTAATGGATTAAATATTAATTTAGACTGCGGTGCGACACATCCAGAAATATTGCGTGAAAAAGTATTAGCACAAAAAGCAGATCTTGGTATTGCTTTGGATGGTGACGGGGATCGTGTCGTGATGGTTGATCATCGTGGACATATTTTAGATGGAGATGATTTGCTTTACATCATTGCTAAAGATCGACTAAAGCGTGGCGAACACCAAGGTGGTGTGGTTGGTACGGTTATGTCTAATTTTGGGTTTGAACAAGCGCTGCAAAAATTAGGATTAGAATTGATTCGTGTGCCAGTAGGCGATCGTCATATCATAAAAGAATTAGCCAATCGTCATTGGTATTTGGGCGGTGAACCATCAGGCCATATTCTTTGCTTACAAACGATTAGTACCGGTGATGGTATTATCACCGCGTTGCAAGTATTAGCAGCGATGCGTAATAGTCAATTACCGCTTGCTCATATGTGCGAGGGACTGCAAAAATATCCGCAAGTTCTTATCAATGTGAAATTGCAACAACAAGATTTTTCATTAGAAAAAGCCACCATTCAGCAAGCAATCAAAGCGGTTGAAAACGAGCTTGGCAAAAAAGGCCGCGTATTACTTCGCAAATCAGGTACTGAGCCATTAGTTCGTGTGATGGTAGAGGGTGAAGACGAGGTTCACGTTAAGCGACTAGCAAATCAATTAGCTGATGTTGTTAAAACAGAGTGTGGTGGATAATTATTCTTTATAATAACAATAATATGGCATTTCCTTGAAAAATAAACAATTAGAAGAAATTATTTCTTATTTTATTAACGACTGCCAGATCTCTCACGAAAAAATTCAAAAATTAATCGATAGTTTTGATGCAGCAGATTATAACATTAAGCATCGCAAAGCTACTATTCAAGCTATTGAGAACTTGATCCAACTGATTGAAGAAATTTGTTTTAATAAGCAACGAGCTTCATATTCTGGTGAAAGGAAAGAAAAAATAATCAGCGGTATTCAACGCTTATCAAGCCAATATCCTTCTCTTTATTCTTTTTATATTTCAATTATTCAATATCATCGTGAATTTCAAGCTTTGAACGCGAATAATCTTTATATGAAAAATGAGATAAATAAATCAAAGCAGTTCTGTATATCACTTGTCACTGAATTGTTAGATCCCATCGTCATTGATAAATCACTCGAAAATGAATCTGCATTCTATAGCAAACATTTTGGTAAAATCGCGTTAGTTACTGAAAAAGATAAACCATTCAGTCAAGAAAAAATGAAATTTATTTTTAATATTGATAACCAATTCAATAAAGAAATGACTAGGTTCGAGCCAGATGATGTATATCCACTTGAAGTGTATGCGCGAAGCTTACGATTATTAAATCGCGCAACAACATCGGCCACAGCAAAAAGTAAAAAAACATTTGCAGATTATCTCGAAGATACGTCACCTTTTCCAAAAAATAAAATAAAACCGCCATTTGCTACGAATATTATTTTTGCTGATTCAAAAATGAATGACATATTAGATCATAATGAAAAAGGTGAAGAACGTCTTTCAACCAATCCAACACATCCATTGATTTATGATGTTGATAGCTTTATCTTTACTGATTCGCGATTGTTAATATTAACGCTAATACATGATTTTCAGCATCAATATAATATTCATTACAATAATGGCCCCGAAACTTTTGCGCCAATTGAAATAACCAAGCGACAACTTGATTCGTTTTGTCAATTTACTGATGCGATGCCAGATGGCGATCTGAAATTTTTTACGCAGAGTATTGCTACAATAATAGAATTCTTAATTACCCATATAAGCCCAGTACTGCAAACACTCGATGAAATATCAGCAAGATTAACCTTGATGTTTGGTCAGATTTATCCAGAAGTATTACGTGTCGATATTAATCTGGCAATTGAGAGTGCCAGCACAAAATATCAATTAAGCGATGTGGTAAGAAGTGACGTACTTGCGATTTTAAAAATTTTTAGCAACGCGCTGATGTTAAATGAGCGTGCAATTACACATATGGCATTTGCTTTAGTGAAATATACAGTTGAATTTGCTGATGAAGAATTACAAAAAGATAATGGAATCGGAGAATTATTGGATCCACAATTTATAAATATGTTTGCCCAATCATCACTATCTGAAGATGAAAATTGGTCTGAGAACTTAAGGGCAATTAAAGATATAGAAAAAGCATTTTCTTCAATATTCTTAATTCATATGGAGCGATTAATTAATGAATTTGATCTGTTCCAACAATATATTAAATTAGGTGGGCAGGATGCTTGTGATTTAACTATTCCAATAGAAAATATTAATATTTCATTATTAATGATGGCAATAATATTAATAGATGATGTTAAATTTGCAAAACTTTTAATTCAATCTGGTGCTGATTACCATTCAGAAATGCAATTCGAAAAAAATAACTCTATGGCTGCCGTTAAAGGCAGGTACGAAATTTTATTATTTCTGTTGAAGTTGAATGTAGATCCGATCGCTTTGGACTTTAAAATAAAAAAAACGATATTGATGAGTATAGAAAATGGTTTAAATATATCTCTAAAAGATCCACTTAAATTAGAAAAAGTAAAAGAGAATTATCCATCGTGTATTCAAGTGATTTCACAATTGTTATGTTATCCCGAATCGCGTATGGATATCGTTTTTTCAGCAGCAAATAAGCAGTTTAAATTTACTCAAGGTTTAAGACAATTTCAAAAAATGGCAGCATTTTTTTATCTTCTACAACAATCGGGAATGTTGCGATTAAATGGCGAGCCAATACCAAAAGAATTAGCGGTATTAGTTGCTGAAAATACTACTAATTTTATTCCTCATCCCATATTTAAAAATTGCTACCGTGATATTTTTGTAGAAATTAAAAAAAATAATTTATTAGAACCATTTTTGCAGCAAGGAATAACGATTCTTTATTATGAATTCGATAAATTTTTTACGCACAAAACAACTAAATTACAAAACGTTTTATCTAAAATTGGCTTGAAAAATAAGCCTGTTGACAGATTACCGACAAGCCAACATCCCGATGTTTTTATCCAATATTACACACCAAGAACCTTATTTGCAGGCGCACAATCATTGGCGGCAGTAACGCTTGCCAAGCGTGATATGCAATCTTCTAAACATAAAAATGATGCGAAGCACCGCAAAAAATTAATTGCAAAAATGAAGGATGAAGTGATAGCAAAACATGATGAAGGATTAACAGATGCCATCATGAAGGCATTGCGTGAATTGCAAATCAAAGAACTAGATTCAGAAAATTATCATCGAATAGCAACCGCATTAACCCATGTGTTTGTTAGACAAAAATTAGTACCAAGCCATGCACAATTTTTCCAGGCGGTAAAAGACGATTTCAATCGTTTGGCAGCTCACGAAAAAACCGAAGTTAATGCGGTTAAATCGAAGATGAAATAAGAAGTCTAGGGTCTGTTTACAATTCATTTGCTTAAGCGAAAAAAGAGGAAATCGAGAATAATTTCACGGAAATTTGAGGAGAATAGTCAATCTATTTGACGAAAATTTGCGTGAAATTAGACCGATTTTACTCTTTTTGCAGCAAGTAAATGAATTGTAAACAGACCCTATTGTGAAGATAAAAAAATCCCCTCGAATGAGGGGATTTTTGTGTGTATCACAAAGCAATTGCTGATTTAAGCAACCATTTCTTTAAGCTTTTTAAGCGCTTTGATTTTAACTGTTTTGTAAGCTGGTCTTGCTTTGATCATGATTTCTTCACCAGTGAATGGGTTAATACCCTTGCGCGCTGCGCGAGCTGGTTTTTTCACCACACTGATTTTCATCATGCCTGGCATCACAAATACGCCTGGACCGCCAGATTTGACATGTCTGCTGATTAATTCATTCAAACAATCCCACACAGCGACGACATTTTTCTTGTCGATGCAGGTGACGCCTTGGATGGTTTTAATCAGATTGGTTTTAGACAATGGTTCTTTGATGGTTGGCATTTTCATCGGGTTTTTTTTTGCTGTTGCTGTATTTCTTGCACCAGCTGATTTGCCATTTGACTTCCGTTTCGTTTTAGACGTAGTTTTCTTTACGGCCATGTTTTTTCCTCACTAAGTAAAAAAATTAGACCTTAATAAAATAACATTTTTGTAGAAATTTGCGAGTGTTTTTTCAACAAAAACATAAAAAAAACCGAAAAAAACCGGCAAAAATGGCATTTTTCCGGTTATTGAAGTTATTTCAGCAGCTATTTTTCCGGATTTTTTAATAAAAGTTCTAAATAGTTTGAATATAAAGAGGCAACAAATCTGCGGTTTATCTGTTTTTAATAGCGATACTTTTAAAAACCTAGGTTTTGAGAATGGTTAATGCAATTCAATAGAGACGTGCTCACAAGTGATGGTTCGTGCTTATAACAGCCTGTCTCAGCTATTGCTTGTTTTATGAGGTTCCTATACAATTCTGGCGCTTTTAAGGGTTTATCTAATTTCACAGGATTTAAGATGAAAACGTATTTTGTAACAAACGAAACAGCAGAAAATAAATGGTATCTTGTTGATGCATCAGGCAAAGTCTTAGGTAGATTAGCAAGCCAGATAGCAAAGTACCTTCGCGGCAAACATAAGCCGGAATTTACTCCGCATGCGGACGCAGGTGATTACATCGTCGTGGTGAACGCAGATCAGATTAAAGTGACTGGTAAAAAAGAAGACAAAAAGATTTATTATCGTCACTCAGGTTATCCTGGCGGTTTAAAAGAAATGACTTTTACAGATCTTCAGAAAAAAGATCCAACAGAAGTGATAGAAATTGCAGTAAAAGGCATGTTGCCAAAGAACCCTCTTGGCCGTGCTATGCTGAAAAAATTAAAAGTCTATGCCGGTGCTGAACATCCTCATACGGCTCAGCAGCCAGTTACAATTAACCTTGATAAAGATAAAGCTGAATAGGAAACGATATGGCAACAGCAAAGAAATTTTATGGTACAGGTCGTCGTAAAACCTCTACTGCACGAGTATTTTTAACACCAGGTAAGGGTGTTATCACGGTTAATGATCGTGAGTTAGGCCCATACTTTAACCGCGAAACAGCATGCATGATTGTTCGTCAACCACTCGAATTAACTGGCATGTTAGGCAAGTTTGACGTGCGTGTCACTGTTGATGGTGGTGGCATCAGCGGACAAGCTGGCGCAATTCGCCACGGTATTTCACGCGCTTTGATAAAATATGAAAAATCTGTCATAGGTGACGATTTAACTGATAGCTTAATTAGAAAAGCATTGAAGGAAAAAGGCTGTTTAACTCGTGATGCGCGAGAAGTTGAACGTAAAAAATTTGGCAAACATAAAGCTCGCAAAGGTACGCAATACTCTAAACGTTAATTTGTATTGTATATGCGTCCCATTGGGGGATCGTCTAGCGGCAGGACTACGGACTCTGACTCCGTTAACCTAGGTTCGAATCCTAGTCCCCCAGCCACTTTTCTTTTCGCGCGGTGAGTGTCATCTTTCAAAACTAATTATAACAATTCTTATCTTAAGAAACATGTTTGAGGAAGGTTTGCATGGGTATTATTACGAATAAAAGATCTGTTATGACGCTTTATTCTGGAGCAAGTGACATTTACAGTCATCGTGTTCGTATTGTCCTTGCAGAAAAGGGCGTTTCTTATGAAGTGATCAATATTGAAGCGCGCGGGAAACCAGAAGATTTGTTAGAGCTTAATCCATATGGCTCAATACCAACGTTAGTAGATAGAGAGTTGGTATTGTATGAGGCCAATATTATTACCGAATATTTAGATGAGCGTTTTCCACACCCGCCTCTCATGCCTGTTTATCCTGTCGCACGTGCAAAAGCACGATTAATTATTTATCGTTTTGATCGTGAATGGGGTCCATTAGTTCGTAAATTAGAAACCTCATCTCTTGCTGAATCACGCCCTGCAGCAAAAGAATTAGCTGGCTATATTAGCCAGTTAGTCCCATTATTTAATTCATCTCCTTATTTTCTTGGCGATGAATTTTCCTTAGTGGATTGTTGTCTTGCGCCTGTGTTATGGCGTTTACCAGTGTGGGATATTCACGGCTTCACACCGGCAGAAACAAAAATATTAAATAAGTATGCTGATCGCGTATTTCAGCGTGACTCATTTCAAGCAAGTCTCACTGAAACCGAACAGGAATTAAGAAAATTAGCAAAAGCTGAAACCGCTTAATGGAGTAACGTTATGCTTTCAAATAGACCTTATTTGTTGCGTGCTTTTAATGAATGGATTATTGATAGTGCTTGCACACCGATTCTTGTTTTAGATGCGACTAATCCACGATGTAAAATTCCTCAAGAATATGTAGACGGTGGAGAAATTGTTTTTAATATTTCACCTTCAGCGGTGCGTGATTTGCGTATTACCAATGAAGCAATAGAATTTAAAGCTTCTTTTTCGGGAATTATTCATATTATTACTGCGCCAATAAAAGCAATTTTAGCTATTTATGCAGAAGAAAATGGCGAAGGTATATTTTTTGATGCCGAAGAAGATGATGGCGAAAGCGGCATGGTTCAGCTAAAGGCTATCGACAATACTGCAGCGGATACACTTCAGCAAAACATTGCTTCTGTAGAATCTGCTGCCAAAAGTAAGCCATTTTTAAAGTTGGTTGAATAGAAACATCTTAATAATATGCAACAAAATCAAGATGACAAAGGATTTGGCAGTTCATTAGTGAAATATATGACTTTTCGCCATATAAAATGATTGTAGATGTGGGCGGTGGCATCGGTAGTTTATTGGCAAATATTTTATTAAAAAATAATAATTCACGCGGCATTAATTACGATTTACCTGAGTTAGAAATCGCGGCTAAAAAATATTTTCAAGAAAAAAATATTGCACCACGTTGTCAGTATATTGGCGGTGATTTTCTTAAAAGCATTCCTACTGGCGGCGACATTTATCTAATGAAAGCCATTCTTCATGGGAAAAATGATGAGATTGCCATGGAAATTCTTACTCGTTGCAAAGATGTTCTCCCAAGAAATGGAAGGTTGTTAGTGATCGAACGTATCATTGATAAAGCAGGAAATAAAAATTATATCGAGCATGTGTTAATGATATTAATATGTTAAACGTGACTTATGGGCATGTTCGAACATTAACAGAATTTGAAACGTTATTTAAAAAGGCTGGTTATTCTATTTCTCAAATTTATTCATTAAAGCAAGATGCCCTGTCTATTATCGAAGTCAGTGTCGTTTTATAGACTTTTTTCATTAGACTTCTTTCTAAACTTCGATTAACGGACAATCTCTGTGAAAAAATTGTAATCGTTCACGAGTTATCTTTACTGAACACGCGAAT
>AMFJ01000439.1_pt1 | contig 10079 bp, 7 predicted proteins | sample 427208 | NCBI WGS metagenome assembly AMFJ01 (sample SAMN02954298, study PRJNA114691) | groundwater metagenome | biome: aquatic; feature: subsurface aquifer; material: sediment; isolation source: subsurface aquifer sediment | place: USA: Rifle, CO | collected 2008-08
GTTAAATGAGCAATCTAAAAATCCCAGAGTTTTGATCTAAGTTTTATAAAAAAATCGGAAGATTAATTTCTGATTATCTTCATCTGCTAGCCCATCTTCATGCTCTGTGTTTAGAGTCGAAGGTTGTTCATTTGAATCATTTTGAAAATGTATTCGGATTTCCAAAAGAAGCAGGATTTTTGGACTTTTGAATTGATTGCATTGAGAATGGCTTTGGTTTTTCTTCGACCAGAGCCTCTTCTTCTGTATTTTCTTGGCTTGGATCTAAGCCTGATTTATTTTCTATCATAAATTTGTTATTTGAAATATATCTTACGCATTATATGCCGTTTGAATTATTCTGCAAGGGGATTATCATGATTTTTCAATAACCCCCGATGCTTATAATTTATCATCATAAGCGAGCTTAAGGACTTCTGATTCTAGTTTGTTCATCTTCATCACTGCTTTCATCACCCGAGTTGTTTTTTCCGGATCGGGGTCTTGCATCAATTCTCCTAGGATATGAGGAACTATTTGCCAAGAAAGTCCGAATTTATCCTTAAGCCATCAGCATTGTCCTTTTTCTCAGCCTTCGGACAATCTTTCCCATAAGCTGTCCACTTCTTCTTGTGAATCGCAATCCACGAATAATGAAATCGCTTCAGTGAATTTAAAGAAAGGTCATCAGTCAATTGCCATGAATTTCTGTCAGCCAAGCTCAAATACTACAGTCAGGATTTTTCATTTCATTTCTGGCATCTCATCTCAATAACGGCTTATTGTAAGAATTCCAGAATCATTGAATAGTGAAGCATAGAAATTCACAGCTTCTTCTGCATTGTCATCAAACCATAGGAATGGAGTGATTTTTTGCCTGTTTTCAATTGTTTGCATGTTTGATATTTAATGATACCTCTGAATTCTATCGCAAATGATTCTTTATTCAATACTTATGGGTAAATAATGGGTGTTCATTATGTGAATTCATCATGATTATGGAACACACAAAAAAATCCTTCCGATTATCGGAAGAATTTTTAAAATGATATGATTATTTCTTTGGAGTAATGACGCTTATTCATCCCATAAATGGCCTTAATACTTCTGGAACGATAACACTTCAGTCTGCTTGCTGATAATTCTCTAGGATTGCAATCAGCGGCCTGACTGAAGGCAGGGCAGTGTCATTCAGCATATAAACGAATTGCCTATTTCAATCTTTGTCTATATATTTGGTATTTAGCCTTCTTGATTGCCAATCTAGGAAATTTGAAGCAGAACCTGTTTCTCCGTACCTATTCATGCCTGGCATCCATGCCTCAATGTCGAATTGTTTATATTTACCGGTTCACATATCTCATGTACAGATTGATAGTACTCTATACGGAAGCCCAAGAGCCTCGTGAAGTCATTTTGAGATATCGAGCATTTCCTGATGAAGCTTATCAGATTCCTCAACATCAGCCTTGCAGATTACAACTTGCTCGATTTTCATGAACTCATGAACTCTGTAAAGTCATTTTGTATCTTTTCAGTAACTTCAGATTTCACTTCTATAACAAGGTGAGTATCCGCTCATTCTGATTGGCAGATCTTCTTCCTTAAGCGTTTCTCAAGCGTAGTAAGCCAATAGCGATGGTTCTGCGGTACCGATCAGGAATTTCTTTTCTTTACTCTCCTTCCCATCTGCTTCTTTGTCAGTTGTCGCCACTTGATAAATCTCATCCACTTCTTGATTATATTCTTTTCATTTGAAATATCCGCTTCAGAATAATGCGAATTCTTTAATAAGGGTTGGCGGGATGAAAGGCTTGAATCATTTTGATGATACTTTATTAAGAGCATAATTCATCATAGCCATGACTAGAAGAGCTCATTCGTTTTTTAGGTAATAACCTCTGAATCAAGCAGTCTTTACTCATTTTTCAAAATCCACGATATCAAGAGATTCAGCAATTTCTATATGAGATTTAGGCGTAAAATCGAACTTCTTGATTTCTCACCATTTATAAATCTCAACATTCTCATCCTCATGTTTGCCTATGGGGCTATCAAGAGAGGGGATAGTTGGCACTTTTACCATTATATCCATATATGCTCATTCAACTTCTGCTAGCTTAGCTTCCAATATCGCTATATCATCTTTGATTTTTTTTCACTCATCTATCGCTTCTGGGGTAGGCTTACCAGTCTTTGCTCCTTGAGCAATCTCATTTCTTCTGGTTCTAAGAACCTCTATCTGTTGCATGAGCACCCTTCTTTCATCATCAATTGAAATTAGCAGATCTATATCTACTTTCAAATTTTTTTGCACTGCAGCAAGCTTAACTTTCTCGGCATTCTCGCGAATGAATCTTATATCTAGCATGTTTTAGGGTTAATATTATTTAAAGCCAAAAAAATCTAAATCATCTTTTGATTTATGCTTTTTCAGTGGATTTGGCTTATTTTATATAAAAAAAATCATAAGACAAATTAAATTTGATATTTTGGCTGATTTAAAATGTCAGCATATCGGATATATATTCATGATAATCTAAAATCATATAAATAAGCATCAATTGCGATTATTGTCAAGCCAAAGTTAAAATGTCACTCTTAATGGAGAAGAAATTGTGTAGCGATAAACTTTTACGTTTGCTCCTTAAGTCCAAAAATTAAACCCAAATATATTCTTGCATGCATAAATTATTGCTAAATGATTTGAATTTATTTGGCATATGGTTATAATCGGTCGTACAATAAATTAACAACCCTTGTTATGGTCGCATCACTTGTTACCACATCTGTTTTACTAACTTCTATATCGTAGGGGATTTAAACCGATTAAATTTCAAAACTTCTACGAAAACTAGGAGTTTTTTTATTTTATATAATTATTAACTTATAAAAAATGAGCCATCCTATATCCACTATTCGTCATAGCTTATCGCATATTGCAGCACAGGCTGTAAAATCTATTTATCCTGATGTTAAATTAGCAATTTGACCAGACATTGAAAATTGATTTTATTATGATTTTGATTTTTGAGAAATTGAATTCAAAGAGGAGAATCTGAAAGAATTGGAAAAGAAAATGAAGAACATCATCAAGCAGAACCAGAAATTCGAATATTATACCTTAAGCGTCGATCAGGCTATCGAAAAGCTCAAGAACCTATGAGAAACATATAAAGTTGAATTGGCAGAAGACCTGAAAAAATCATGAGAAACAGAACTTTGATTCTACAAGAACGTAACTCAGCAAGGAATGGAGGTATTTGAAGATATGTGCAGATGACCTCATGTAGATAAGACTCTGGATATCAATGAAAATTGCTTCAAATTAGAAAGAGTTGCCTGAGCTTATTGGAAAGGAGACTCAAATAATAAGATGCTGACACGTATTTATTGATTTGCTTTTGAATCAAGAGAAAAATTAGACGAATATCTGAGCATGCTAGAAGAAGCAAGAAAAAGGGATCATAAGATTTTGGGCAAGAAGCTTGATCTTTTCAGTTTCCATCATCAGTCTCCAGGGGCTGCATTCTGGCATCCTGCCGGTCTTATCATATGGAGAGAGCTTGAAAACTTCTGGAGAGAATTTCATATCAAGAATGGTTATACGGAAATCCAAACTCCCCAGATGGCAAAAAATGATCTTTGGGTGACTTCTGGACATTGGGATCATTACAAGGAAGATATGTATCATTGGCTAGAGGGCGAAGAGACTTTTTGCCTTAAGCCTATGGATTGCCCGTTTTGAATCCTTATCTACAATGAAAGACAGACTTCATATAAGGAACTTCCAATAAGATTCAACGAAATTTGAAGGATTTTCAGAAATGAAAAATCTTGAGAGCTAAATTGACTTTTTAGAGTCAGGACAATAACTCAGGATGACGCGCATATCTACTTGCGTGAAGACCAGATATTCAATGAAATCAGAGATTTGCTTAATATGGTAAATGAGTTCTATTCTATATTCAATCTTAAGGCAAATTTTTTCCTATCGACTAGGCCTGATAATTTCCTATGAGAAATAGAAACTTGGAATAAAGCGGAGGATGACCTGGTGAAGGCACTGGCTGAAAATAATATCGAATACTGAATCAAGGAATGAGACGGTGCATTTTATTGACCGAAAATAGATATCCAGATTAAAGACGCCATTGGACGAACTTGGCAATTAGCAACAATACAGCTTGATTTCCAGCTTCCTCAAAGATTCTCGATGGAATATGTCGACAAGGACGGGCTCAAGAAAACGCCAGTGGTAATACACAGGGCCATATTTTGAAGCTTTGAAAGATTCATCGGCATCATAACTGAACAATTTTCTTGAGTATATCCGCTATGGCTAGCTCCAAGACAAGCAATAGTCGTTCCAGTCGGCGAAAGCTTCAATGAATATGGAAATAAAGTATTAAAGGAGCTCTCAAAAGCTTGAATTAGGGTTTCAATAGATGATTCTACAGATAGCTTGAACAAAAAAATCAGGAATGCTGAACAGATGAGGATAAATTATATTTTAGTCGTATGAGAAAAAGAAGAAACCACAGCTTGAGTTTCAGTTAGAAATTATAAAACAAAGGAACAGATAGATATGAAGATAGAAGATCTTTTGAATTCTCTGGGGGATGAGATTAAATGCAAGGCATTATAATTAGGAGTTTTTGCAATACAAAATAAAATTCATTCAAGAATACTGATGATTCTCATGAAACTAAAAAACACGTTTTCCCAAGCGTGTTTTTTAGTTTCATTATAGTGTGCTTCCTGGCTATCAAAGGATTATTTTCATTGGGCAAACTCAAGCCCAAAGGCAAAAGTTGTACTGCAAGCTTATATGGTAATCTTTAACTGTAATTATCATATAAGTTTAAAATTATTTATGAAAGTTGCACTTTCTTTTTTTTGAAGCCCAATGTTCATCCATAGGTTATGACTCCATTTTCTTCATCTATTTCTAATTCAGAAATTTTTTTAACTCAATCAAGCGTTATTGAGAATCAAGTTACTTTTGAATAAATTTTAGCTTTCGGTTCCGAAGGAAGGAAGGTGTCAAAATGTATAAAATATTCATTTCAGTTATAATCAAAGCTATTTCTTGTATTATATGCTACAATTTCTAGATTATTGAGATCAATCAGCATTAAATTATGAAATTCTTCAACGAATAATCGTCATTTTCTATCAAATTTTATTTGTTCTCAATCTTGAGAAAGCTTTGCCCAGCTTCACTCAATATTTAATGTTTTGCCTGTATCAGATCTATATAATGCACTTAACATAGCAAAATATCAGGTTCATTTATAAAGAGCAATGACATTTCAAAGTCATTTAATATCAGTTTCAGCTTTTGATATTGCTTCAGGATTATTGATTCAGACAACTTCTTCATATGAAACTTTTTTCTCTTTCAAATCCTGAGAAGGTTTTGTTTTTTTGATTAATATTTTAACATTCTCATCTAGAGTTGTCTTAAAAATATCATTTCATATTTTTTCATAGATTTCACCATCCGTTTCTACAAAATCGCATCCTTCAAATTTCTTGTCAATTTTTTCTGCTCCGCCAAGATTTTTTTCACTGGTTAGAGTATGCTTCAGTCTAGCCTTTACTATTAATTTAGTAATCGTTGTCAATAATTTTCAAATTTCAATACTTTTCAGCAGATCCTCAATATCTTCGATTGACACGTCTTTAAAAGTTATCTTTTTAATAACAGAATTATAGCATTTAATAAATTCTTTATTACTTGTTATTTCTTGTAGATATGCAATATCTTCATCTGAAACATTCCTGCTATTCATCACATCTCAATAAATTCTATTGAATTTTTCAATTCCAACTGAATCAAGTCAATATTTTTTCAATGCCAACACCAATACTCTTTTTGCAGGCTCAGATTTAAGTGCCTCAAGCGATGTTTGACAAATATTTTCAGAAGGAATATATTCTGCACTGTCTTTAGCTTGGGATTTCATAAAAAATAATAATTAAATATTAATAGTCCGATATTAACACATATCGGATGATAATGCAAAATATTCCAATTCTGATAATAATATCGGTTCTTTAATATCAATTTCATCTAATATTTTTTTGAGTCAAAGCATATTAGCAAGAAAAAGCTTCAGTGTTTGAAAAATGGAAATAGTCGGCTTGCAATTAATATTATGTTCTAGTTAATCAATCCTTAAGTGTTCAAATAGAAAATGCAGAGTTCTGGCTAAATCCTCACTATCGAATTTAATTCAGAAAGGAATGTCTTTAAATATAATTATATATACCGTCTTTCAGATTATAAAAATCTGTATAGACGAATTTGAGGCGGGCAGATGTTCAATTTCTGAGATATTGCTTGTTTTCCCAAGTGATTCCATTATCCATAATCAGTTTCAGAGAAATGTTTCAATGTGGATGTTTTTTTCTTGCATTTTTTTGAAGAAATCTTCAGAGTAGGTTTTAACGATATTCTCTCATCCTGATTGTGACATAATTGTATTGGATGCAAACATCTTTATAGAAATATATCAGTTCCTGATTATATTATCGAAAATGTCCTCATATAAATATCTGATTCAATCCATTCAATCTCTAATATTTATTTTTGGCAATTTTGAAGAATATTTGGTATTATATTGTAGAAGCTCGGTTTCTAGAGAATTGAAATCATCTTCCATCTTCATGAATCTATTTTTTTCGTTTTGCAGATATTTTTTCAGCACAAGAATGTCAGGTATGAAGAAGTGCTTGACTCAATTCTTTTCTGTGACTGATATAAGATCTTTCTCAACGAAAGAAAGGATAGCTTTATACACGTAAGTCCTTTCCATCTGCACATATTTCGCCACTATAGAGGCGGGTTGTGTTCATAGCTTGTACAATGCTAGATAAATCTCGCTTTCTTTTTTTGAAAATCAGAGATTTGACAGGTATTCAAATAGTTTCATAGTTAGTGTTGTGAAAAAAACATCACAGGTAATATTGGCTATTGTATCAAATTACTTATTTAATGCAAAATATTATGCTTGCATAATTGTGAAAATAAGTATAAAGAAAATATCTTATTAATAATTTATTTAAATATGTCAAGTGTTTCAGATAATGAAGTAAAGGTTGAAACAAAAGTCTGCAGATGTTGAGTTCATTTTGACATTACAGACAAAGACCTGGAGTTCTATGATAAGGTTTCTCCGGTTTTTGCTTGAGTTAAATATCAAATATCAACTCCTGCTTTATGCCCTAAATGCAGAGAAATCAGGAGGATGTCATTTAAAAATGATAGAAAACTCTATAAGAGCACTTGCAGTGCAACTTGAAAAGAGATTATTTCAATCTTTTCTCCAGACAAGCCATATAAGATATATAATCAAAAAGATTGGTGGTCTGATAATTGGAACTGAAAGGATTACTGATTCGATTTTGATTTCAGTAAAAGTTTTTTTGAGCAGTTTCAGAATCTGGTCGTCAACGTTCCGAGGATAGCACTAATGAACTATAATTCAGAAAATAGTGAGTATTGAAATTATGCATGAGGCAATAAGAATTGCTATTTGGTCGTTGGCGGATCATGGGAAAATGAGAATTGCAGTTATGGAACAAATTTCATGAAGTCTGCAGATTGCATGGATTGTTTTTGAGCTAGAGAATGCGTAAATTCATATGAAGTATATTGGAGCAATAAAATGTATGATTCATCATATTGCCTTAATTCCAGTAATTCAAGAAATTGCCATTTTTCTATAAATATTGATTGATGCGATAATTGCATTTTCTGCACTGACTTAATAAATAAGAGTTATCATATTTATAACAAGCCTGTCTCAAAACAAGAGTTTGAAGATATGAAAAACGAATTCATTGCACATTCTGACCTTGAAAGAAATAAAAAGATCTTCCATGATATGTTGTCATCTGAGGCTGAAAAATGAAAGATTATGATACATTCTTCAGAAGATGTGGAGTGAAATTACATATTGGATTCAAAAAATCTTCATCATAGTTTTCTTATAAATAAAGTTGAAAATGGAAAATATGTATTTTTTGCGAATTATTGCAGTAATGTAATGGATAGTACTAATGCATGATTGGAATATCCGGAATACTTGTATGAAACAATAAATTGCTGAAAATGAGGTTATAGGATTTCATTTTGTCAATGAGCATGGAACAATAATAAAGATATCTTTTATTGTGATACGATATCAGCTTGTAATGATTGTTTTTGATGTACATGACTTAAAAATCAGCAATATTGCATTCTTAACAAGCAATATACAAAGGAAGAATACGAGATTCTTGTTCCAAAAATAATAGAACACATGAAAAGCTCATGAGAATGGTGAGAGTATTTTCCATCTTCTATAAGTCCATTTGGGTACAATGAAACTGTTGCTATGGAATATTATCCGATGGATGGTAGAGACGCATTGCAATGCGTCTCTACAGATGGCAGAGCCATCTTCAAATGGTCAGATTATGAGAATCCTATGCCAAATGTAGTTAAAATAATACCTGCCTCTAAATTGCCAGAAAATATAACTGAAATTCCAGATGATATAATCAATTGGGCCATAGAAAGTGAAATATCAAAAAAACCATATAGGATTATAAAGCAAGAATTAGACTATTATAGAAAACATTCATTGCCGATTCCAAGAAAACATCCTGACGAAAGGCATCAGGACAGAGTTGAAATTCTACTGGCATTTAAATCTTTTTAAACATAACATTATGGAAAAAATAATCGAATCACGAGGTGAATTGTCTTGAAAAGACAAGAGAGGGTGCCCTGGAGTAAAAGTCTGCCGATGTTGAGCTCATTTTGACATTACAGACAAAGATCTGGAGTTCTATGATAAGATTTCTCCGGTTTTCGGCTGAACAAAATATCAGATCCCATCCCCAACCTTATGTCCTGATTGTAGGCTCCAAAGAAGACTTGCTTTTCGCAATGAAAGGAATCTTTATAGGAGGAATTGTGATGCTACCGGCAAGGAGATTATATCAATCTATTCTCCGGACAAGCCTTGTAAGGTTTATAATCAGAAAGATTGGTGGTCGGACAAATGGGATCCCAAATCCTTTGGAAGTGATTTTGATTTCTCACGGCCTTTCTTTGATCAATTTAAAGATCTTCTGGATGCCATACCTTATTGCCAATTAACAACCGAATACACTCTGCAGGAGAATTGTGATTACACCAACAGCGCATGACCATGAAAGAACTGTTACATGTCATTTGAATTCGCACGTTGCGAAAACATCATGTACTGCAAAAATGTCTGGGATTCAAACGATTGTTTGGATTGCAGCTACTCTTCAAATATTTCAAATTGCTATGCGTGCATCGATTCAAACAATTGTTATGAGTGTGGAAAACTACTTCAATGTGATGACTGTTCTTTTTCTGACAGTCTTTATAATTGCAAGAATTGCCAATATTGCTTCAATTGTGAATGACTCGAAAATAAGAAATTCCACATAAATAATGAGGATTACCATGATCTTCAAAACTATCAGAAAGCTTTGAAGGAGGTTAAACCGAAAAATCTCAAGATACACTACCTTCCGAATTGAAAGTTTTTCTGAAATGAAAGTGTCGATGATGCCTTTAATATAACCAATTCCAAGAATTGCAGCCATGTGAGAGATTGATGGGATCTTGAAGATTGTAAATTCTGCACCTCTGTCTTCCGTGCAAAAAATTGCCATGACTTTTTCTCATGGGGTGAAAATGTGACAAATTCATATGAGCTGGAAGAAGTCTGAAGAAATGTAGACAGAAGTGCTTTCTTATGGCTATGCTGGTGAGATATCTCAAATTGCTACTATTCTTTTTATTGTCTCTGGTCTTCAGATTTTTTCTGATGCGTAGGCCTCAGGAATTCGAAATATTGTATCCTTAACAAGCAATATACCAAGGAGGAATACGAATCTCTTGTGCCAAGAATTATCGAACACATGAAAAAGACATGAGAATGGTGAGAATTCTTTCCAGCTTCAATCTCACCTTTCGGATATAATGAGACAGTTGCCATGGAATATTATCCAATGGATGGTAGAGACGCATTGCAATGCGTCTCTACGGATGGCAAAGCCATCTTCAA
>AMFJ01037190.1_pt1 | contig 10071 bp, 13 predicted proteins | sample 427208 | NCBI WGS metagenome assembly AMFJ01 (sample SAMN02954298, study PRJNA114691) | groundwater metagenome | biome: aquatic; feature: subsurface aquifer; material: sediment; isolation source: subsurface aquifer sediment | place: USA: Rifle, CO | collected 2008-08
TCCCCTCCCGTCAAGGGAGGGGAGGCTAAAAACCACTTGCATCGGTTGCGGACTGATAAAGAAGCTGTCCCAGAGCTTCGAGATTTTCGATGCCCCGGGGATCGCCCAGCCGAAACACCACCGGCCGGTGGATACCGGGAAACGTCATGGCGAATTTTTCCCGGACTGCGGATTCCCGTCGAAACAGCGAACCGCAGAGAGGATCGGGGCTTTCCGGCGTTGCCATGTTTAAAAACAGACCGGGAACACCAATTTCCAGACGCCCGCAGGCAGCAATAAAATCCGTTGTTTCCAAAAAGGACATTTCCGTGAGGATACTGACACAGTAGAGAGCCGTTCGAGACGGGTCGCGCAGGATCGCCCGCAGCCGCTTCAGATCCTTGGACAGCCTGATCAGGCGCGCCGAGATTTCCGGCAACCGGAAGATCTTGCGGAATTTCAGGAAGAGGCTGAAAAACTCCTTCAACCATCCCTCGATCATTTCCGGCAATTCCAACAGCCTGATCAGATGACCCGTCGGCGCCGCGTCGAGAACCAGGAGGTCGTAACCTAACGGGGTCAGAAAATCCATCACCGCCACCAGGGCCATCAGCTCATCGATCCCCGGGGGCGACATGTCCATGATCCTTTCCATGACTTCACGGTCAAACGTCAGATCGAGGTTCGGCATCAACTGGGAGAAAAATTGGGCAAGTTCTTTCTGATAAAGACTTTTCAAGGCAGCAAAATCGGCTGTGGCGTCCATTTCCATGGCCCATAGCGCCGGCGCCACCTGCTTTGGCCGGGGACCGAGGGGCATGTCGAGGCAATCGGCAAGGGAATGGGCGGAATCGGCGGAAAAAAGCAGAATCTGTTTCCCCGGATAGTTTTTTGCCAGATGCAGGGCCGTGGCGCAGGCCAGAGTGGTCTTGCCGACCCCGCCTTTTCCGGCAAAGACGAGCATTGCCGTTTCCGGCGGGGGCAGAGGAATAGGGTTGTCGACGCGGGACGTTATCGGAGACAGGGACAACGGGGCTTCCCCGGAGGACGGCGTCCATTCCGTCAAACCTTCCCAGAAGGATCGAAGCGATTTCATGCCTCTGATTTCCTCGGGATATATGGGGACACCCCAGAACCGGAGATGAGAAAAAACCGGTTCGTGAAAAATGCGGGCGAGCTCCTGCAACTGATGGGCGCGGATATAACGGCAGGTGGGACACGAACTTTCCGGGTACAGGCGGTTGATGACCACATCCACGACGCCGATGCGCAGGCGCTGCAATTCCCGGATCAGATCCAGGGTCTCTTCAATGCTCAAGGCCTCGGCCAGCATGACCGGGACAAACCTGCACTGCCGCCGATCCCTGAGGAGTTCTTCCATCTGTTTGACGGAAGCGGCGAGTCCCTCGACGAAGTGATCGATGTCGTCCCGTTCATAGGAGCCGCGGAAGAGCATTTTCATGTAACGGTGTTTGGCCAGAAGAACGTCCAGGGCCTCCAGCCACTTCCGGATCAGGCCGGACATCTCCATAAGGCGCAGGGTGTGCCCCGTCGGCGCCGTATCCATGATGATCTCGTCATAGACCCCTGCACCGGCCCAGCTGCTGATCTCCAGAAAGGCCATGAGTTCGTCCATTCCCGGCAGGGAGAGCTCCAGAAAACGATTGATGTCTTCCTCGTCCAGAAAGGTCCCCCGTGCGGCGATTTCCCGGAGTTTCCGCCGGTTTTTTTCCTGAAAAGCGTGGAGACAGGCCGGCGTGTCCAGTTCCAGGACCTTCAGATTGGCAGGCGGTGTGGCTCCGCCGAGACTGTCCTGCAGGGAATGGGCGGGATCGGTCGAAACCAGGAGAAACGATCTTTCAGGATGACGGTGGGCAAACTCCAGCGCTGTTGCCGCCGAGGCCGTGGTTTTCCCGACACCGCCTTTGCCGCCGAACACGAGGAGCCGCATACCCGCATCTGATAAAAACATGGACTTCACGTGGTCTTTCATGGTTTTGCTTGTCGATTTGGCAGACTTCTCCAGGCAACGGCCTATTCATCATCGTCGTCATCTTCTTGTCCGTCGCCCCCCCTCTCCTTGATGACGTCGAGACGGTCGAGGAGCACCTTCTCCGCGGCATCGAATTCGGCTTCCGTCATCTGCCCCGTCTCCAGCATCATGTAGAGATCGCTGAGCTTGGTCGTGATCGCCTCCGCCTCGTTCGCCTGTTCTGCCTCGACGGCGTGTTGGATTTCCTTGAAAATCCACAGGAGGCCCCGCGCGGGCGCCAGGAGGATGTCGTCAACCAGGAACATTTCTACCCTCCGTCGGGAAATATCTTCAGAAGCGGAGTTCCACGTCCACAAAATTGTGAGGCGCCCAGGGGCCATTGAAATCGAAGATAAAATTATTGTCGAACACTCGCGCCGCCTCGAATATGGCTGTCTCGAAATCCTTATCAACCGCCTCCCTCTTGACCAGGCAGGCCAGATTCATGACGTCCCGTTCGGTCCGGGGAACGTTCCTCTTGATTTCAGAACAGGCGGACGACAGAATCTCTTCCACCCTGTCCGTGTGTTCCTCCCGGTCCTCCTGAAGGACCCGGTCGAACAAGCGCCCGACTTCGATTTTGTCTTCCTGGGTGGGGACGCGACTTTTACCTAAAAACTGATCCCTTGCCGCCCGGATCTCCGCATGGGTGTTAACTAAATACTCAAAAATATTCGGCACATCCCAGGCGACCCGCAATCCCATCTCCACCTTGCCATGAACACGATGAAGCTGTTCGGCAAAGGATTTTCGGTTGAGAGACAGGATTCGGTGAATCTCTTTTGCCCCTTCCGCGATGACGCCGAAGCTGATGGGCAGCGGCGTTTCTTCTACCATCAGGCGTTTCAGAACGGCCTGATGCGCTGCTATATGGCGGCGTTCCGGGCGAATCTTCCCATTGCTGAAATTGCTGACCACTGCGGCGACCTGGTTATCCGCAATGAGATAAACCGTTTCCCCGTCGATGCCGATATTACCGTAAGAAGGGTTTTCTGCCACCGGGATCACTGCATAAAGATATTTTCCCTCATTTTTCGTTGCCTTGCCGCCCATGTTACCGTCTCCCCATGTGTATCCACTTGACCGTCATTTTGAAAAACGTCATCCCGGAAGCGTTCCGGGAGCTGGTTTCATTTCTGGATTCCCGTATCCGCGGATATAACGATGCGGAGGGCGGGAAGAACAGTCAGGATTTAGTCTCATCAGCGGCGCCGCGTGTCAGCTTAAGGAATTTGACGTATTTGACAAGGCTTTCTTCCAGCTTTACCTCCAACAGGGCACTGCATACATAGCACCTTACCTGCCCTTCATAGTCACTATACGTCTCATCGAGTTCTATGCTGTGACCGCAGGATAGACAGTTGATCTTCATTTTTGCTCCTCTTTGTTGATCTGGACTTGCCCACGAAATCTTGCGAGACTCATATACAGGACGCTACCCATGGAAGGCTGCTCTTCGGCTTTTTACAACGCCTTTATGTCGGCCCCACTGCCCAACCAGCCAGGCAAAGCGAAACCGCCGGTTGACCAGGGCGATGATTTCATATTGGACTCGCCGCACTTCCCCGGCGCCCAGAAAAAAACCCGTATGCGTCCGGCAGGCCCGATGACCCGGCACGCAACGGTTCGTCGGAATATGGTGTGAATCATATATAGTCAGCATATCGTCCCAGCCTTTTCAGTATTTGATCTTGAACGATCCTGTCGTTATTCGAGGTTCAGCTGTCGCCGGAAGCTCCTCATCGGTGTCCGGCAGGCGATGGCGTCGAATCCCCTTAGCTTCCAGTGCGGTAATGATTTCCTGCCTTGCCGCTTCAATTTCCTTGAAACGCTGGTCGATGTGCCGCACCTTTTCCAGAGCGCTCGTTTTTTCCTTCCCCCGACGGAACTTTTCCATTTCGAGAATGCTGAGTTTCATATAGGCCTTGTAAGGAATTGTACCTTCATCCGAACGGCCGGAGAGCGTCTTGATATCCTGCACCCCTCTCATGATCCTTTTCGTCATTGGCGGTCCTCTTTTACTTTTTCCCTGACTGGATGTATGGACCCGCAGAACTTGCGGATAACCTCTTCCACCTTCTGCATAATGACCGGTTGACCGCCTCGAGTGATTTTGGCGGTATCCGTGGCCAGAACATCCCGGCAGATCATCTGGAAAAACACATCATCCCAATGAGCGCGCCGGTCCTGAGACGCAAGTATCCGACCGATGGCGATCCCCGCCCGGATTGTGGGCCGGTTATTATTCACCCCGAAGCTCCTCAATTCCCTCACGATATCGACGATCCGCTCGGAATCCAGCAGGGGGAGTCCCGATTTTTTCATGACGATCATGATTTCCGTATCCCGGTCATAGTGATCCAACTGGATGGTGATCAGACGGTCCATCAGGGCGTCCTGGGTCTTATGGACCCCCGCGTATTCTTCCGGGTTGGAGGTAAAGATCGCCCTGAACTCGGAATGCACGGCCATGTATCCTTTTCCGGAGCGGCGCAGTTTCGGCAGGTTCAGAATCCCCTCGGAAAGAACACTGAGGAGCGCGTTATTGGCCTCCGGTCGGGAGCGGTTGAATTCATCATAAATAAAAACCTCCCCGCGCTCACAGGCCGTGGTCAAGCGGTTGTCCACCCAGAGATGTTTCATTTCTTCCTCCGTCTTCAAGACCGAGTGGATATAATTGTCGACCACTTTGTTTTTCCGGTAGCCGGAGTCCTTGCCGACCAGATCGGAACTGCCGAATTCATCGTCCCCGTGGATCAGGGTGACGGGCCGTCCCAGTTTGGATGCCACGTGAAAGGCCATGGTTGTCTTTCCCGTTCCTGCCACGCCACAAAAATGGACGGGATATCCGGCCACCAGATAGGCTAAAGCCCGTTGCGTGACCTGCTCCACCTGGGGAGATGAAACAAAACTATCGCTGGCCTCGGGTTGAACGCTGTCTTCCCCGACCGATTCGCGCACGGTCGATGTGCTGACGATTCTTATGGCATTCTTATTCATGAACTCTTTTCTCCTTCCTTGATTGTTCCATCATCCATCCGGTCCCCCGGCATTTCAGACAGGCCATCGCCGGGGCCGAGGCATCATCGCCCGAACCTTGACATACGGGACATACGACAGTAGGTGACGAGGGTAGGTGGACAGAACCCCTGCCGCCGCAAGTGGTACAGGTAAGGGTCTTGACAGCCCCCGTTCCCCGGCAATGAGCGCAGATGACCGCCGGCACCTCGACCCGGACTTTGCCTCTCCCCCCACAAACGCAACATGTGGAAAGGGAAGACATGATATCGAAAGGATCTCTGCCCCGGCCATGGCAAAAGGCACAGGTTATCTCCTCAAAGATCGCCGGGTCACGGTTCAGACGTTCTTGCTCCATGCCAACCTCCCTCATGATCATTTTCCGACTCAGAAACCGCTACGGGTATATTTTCCTCCCCGTTTCGCCTTGGTCGCTGCTTTGGCTGATTTTTCATCCAGGTTTTCAGCCTGGGTCGGGGTGACCGTCGGGGTATGGGGTGCCGCGACAACCGTTTCCTTTTCCCCTTCCTTTTCCAGCGGTTCTGTGTACGTGGCAGAGGGATTTTCCTCCTCGACCTCAGGCGCTGCCACTGTTTCCTTCAATGCTGTTTCCACCGGGGGCGAAAGGGGTTTTTCGACCACCGGTTCCTCCTTCACCGGAACGGGCCGGGATTTTCCGGAACTTCGGCCGCGCCAGGCAAGCCGTGCCCCCATCAGGTCGTCCGCTGTATCTTTGCACATGCCCGTAACCTGTCGTCTCATTTCTACAAGAAAGACTCCCCGGTCATGCCTTCCCTTCCTGGCCATCTCGTCCCGTTCTCGGGAAAAGGCACCCAGCAGTGAGTTCACCTCATTGATCACGGCGGCCACAAATGCCCCCCGCTCTTCACGAGTCTGTTTTGCCATTGCGTCATGGGCGGACGTGAAATCAGCCCGCATAGCCGCAACAACCGTGGTTAGTTCTCTGGCTCCGCGCGTTAGATCCTGCATCAGCGCCCTTCGATTATTCCGCAAGGCGTCGACCTCCCCGCGCAAACGCGTCATGTCACCTGTCAAATTGCCCATGATGATTCTCCTCCACCCTCGCCGAATGCGATAAAGCCTGCGCAAGGCGGAGTCTCCAAAGCCCCCCGCCCCACAGGCATCCTTACCTTATTTTCAAACTGGTGCCGCGGCACTGGCGGTGAGACCAATCGCCTCAGCATACTTGAGATAGGTTTCAACTGAAGCAATCACCACCCTCGCCTCAATGGAAAGCAACTCAATCCCGACCAGTGATACCTTTACCCAGGCATCGATCACGATACCTTTGTCCAGGATCCGATCGACAACTTCTGCCAAACTCGAAGAATCTGTTGATTTCTGAACCTTGGCCATTGTTATTTCCTCCTTGTTGTATGTTATCGCTTACTTTACTTTACCGAACCAGGCCTGAGAGGCGCCTGCAAGATCTGCGGCGTTCTCTTTTCTCATTCGGCCGACTTGCTTCTTGATCCTTGCTACGTACGAGGCCCGTGCTTTTCCGGTTGTTCTGGCCATCGCAGCATGGGCGGCGGCAAAGCCGGCCTGCATGGCTGAAACCGTAGAGGTCAAATCCTTGGCCCCACGCGCCAGATCCTGCATCAGCGCCCCCCGATTACTCCGCAAGGCATCGACCTCCCCGCGTAAACGGGTCATGTCATCGGTCAAATTACCCATGGTGAATTCTCCCTCACGTTCTTCTGAAACCGGCACACCCATGAAAGCGGGCACAGCGAAAGCTGCCGCTTCATGGGCATCCTTCAATCAGCCTTATGCCGGAGCGGCTGCACTAGCCGTCAGACCAATCGCCTCGGCATATTTGAGATACGTCTCAACCGAGGCAATCACAACCCTCGCCTCGATGGAAAGCAACTCGATACCGACCAGTGATACCTTCACCCAGGCATCGATCACGATACCCTTATCGAGGATCCGGTCTACAACTTCTGCCAGACTCGAGGAATCTGTTGATTTTTGAACCTTTGCCATCGCTTTTCCTCCTTCACTTGTGTAATTTATGATCTTTATGAAAGTCCTCAGCATGCATGCCTGCCACAGTAAAAGCAAGATCCATACCAGCCGGAAAGGTCCGAGCAAAGTCACGATAACCTCTCGCATTAAATGAGTATTAATGGCGGCAAAAAGACGCCTCAGTCGCTCTCGGCAGCGGATAGGGAATCGTGACTATGGAATCCATTCCCGTGATGCGGGGAATTCTTTCCCTGTCGACTGGTGTAGCGGGTAATGACGTTCAAGATCTCATCGTGATCGAACGGCTTGCCGACGAAGGCGGCGATGAGTTCCGACGCGAGGGCTCCCTCGATGGTCAGGTCGTCCCGGTAAAAATAGCCGGAAACGATGACGATGGGCAGATTGCAATTTGTTTTGCGAAGCCGCCGGGCCAATTCGAGACCATCGACATCCGACAGTTTGGCATCTAAAAAGGCCAGGCAGAACGTGTTGCTTTCTGTCAGGGCCATCGCTTCCCGGGCGCTCAAGGCTTTCATGCTTGGAAAACCCGCTTTGCGGATGATGTTTTCCAGGATCCAGCACATCTCGGGTTCGTCATCGACAACGAGAATCGGATCGATTTTTTTATTCATTGTTCCTTCCACCATAACGAGTCGGTAATTTTATCGTGAAGGTGCTGCCCCGCCCCTCCACGCTTTCAACGGCAATGCTCCCCTTGTGCAGCTTTATGATAGAATAACAGAGAGACAGGCCGAGGCCGGTCCCTTTTCCGACGATGGCCGTTGTATAAAAAGGATCGAAGATCTTTCCGATCTCCCGGGGAGAGATGCCGCAACCGGTGTCCGTAACCTGTATCCGAACCTCGGAATGGATCATCTGTACGTCAATTCCCAGACACCCCTCGGTTGGCATGGCGTTGATGGCGTTCAAGAAAATATTCATGAAGACCTGTTGCAGCAAGGGAGGCAACCCTTCCACCATGACCGGTTCTTCAGGAAAGGATGTACTGATTTCGATCTTGAAAATATTGACCTGATAGGATACCAGAGTCAAGGTTTCCCTTATCAGGGAAACAAGATGAATCAGGCTCGTCCGGGTCGTTGAGGAAGGATGTGAATATTTGAGAAGATTCTCGATGATGGCCGAGGCCCGCTGGATGCTCTTGTGGATCTTTTCCGCGCACTCCCGATGAAACTCCGGCGTACCTCCCTCTTCCAAAAGAAACTGGGCGCTGGACGAGCAGATGGCCAATGGGTTTCTGATTTCATGGGCGATGCCTCCCGCCATGACCCCAAGGGCGGCAAATTTCTGGGATTGATGCAGTTCCATCTCAAATTTCTGTCTTTCCGTCAAGTCCCGGCCCACTGCTACGATACCCGCCGTCTGATTGTAGATGTCTTTCATGGGGGAAAAGACCCAGGAAACAAGAATGGATGTCCCGTTATAGGTCCGTAAAGGGCATTCCTTCATCTGGGCAGAGTTACACGTATCGAACCGCAAGAATATCTCCTGGATTTCCTTGCAGTCCTCATCGGCGCAGAAGTCGGTGAAAAAGCGTTCCCGCACTTCCGTCACGCCATATCCGGAGAGTCTCTCCGCCGCGGTGTTCCACGTCAGGATCTTCCCCGTTCTGTCCATCGAGAGAATCAGGTCGCTGGCGCTCTCCACGATACTCGCCAGGTGCCGCTCCACCCGCCTCACCTCTTCGCTCAGGCGCACCTGCTCCGTCACATCGTCCATGAGGAGAACTGCCCCTTCCACCCGGCCCTGCCAGGTGAAGGGCAGGATACTGTAGTAATAGATGCGGATAGGCACCCCGGGGGCGCGATAGGTCATCCGTTCCCCTTTGGATGGCCGATTATTTTCGATGACCTGGCGAATTCGCTTGGTAATATCCATCTGGTCGAGGATGATGGCGGGAAATACTTCTTCCAGGCGGTAGCCGATGGTTTCGGCCAGAGCCCGCCTCCCCTTTTCGAGAAAATTACGATTCGCCGAGACTATGCACATATGCTGATCGATCAGGAGGACGGATGAGGGAATGGCGTCCAGGAGCATGGTATAGAGCCGTTCGTACCGTCCCGAAAGGTCATGACCTATCGGCGTCGGAGTTGCATATTCCATCGTTGTTCTCTCCTTTGATCTTGTCCTCTAATAACTTGGCCGCCGCGAGATCGGATGTGACGAAATTATAGGGCGGCCATGGGCCGCTGAGCATGGCCTTGACGTGTCCATTTTCTGCTGTCCGCCCGAAGGCTTGGCGAAAACGGTCGACCATGGTTTCCGGTGTCAGGAAATAAAGGGAGCAGACGAGCCCGCCGTTTTTGCTATCCGTTTCTGTCCGGTGTTTGGTAAAAAGTCCGGAAAAAGATTGGATATAGCGATCGATATTCTCCTGACACCCCTGTACAATCTCATTCTGCATCTGGTAATGGCGCTTCCGGAGGGCAAGATAACCACGACCGTCTGCCGGCGGAGGAAATGCGTCCCGCCCGGTTGTCGTCTCCTCCTGCCGGGGACGCCGCCCGTTTTCGGGAAGAAGAATCCGGAGACCCATTTCGACATGGCCCGCCAATTGGGCAAGCAGGGTTGTATACTGACGCCGCCTCTCCTTCAGGGCGTCCCGAATCTCCTCGATTCCGCCGAGAAAACAGCCGTATCGCATGGGGACAACCGCCTGCAGGCGATGGAGGTCTTCCACAACCTTGCAGTACGCCAGGAGTTCGGCGACGGGCGGCGTTCCCTCGGGGCCGGTGATTTCCGATACGGCGGCGCACAGTCCGCAGCCGGCGACAAACTTCACATCCCGGCCTTGCAGCCCGGTCATGGCAGCGCCGACTATCGCCGGCTCCCGCACGACACCATATATCACATATGCCATGATCCCTCTCCCTCACCCTGGCCTGGCATTGCATGCCGTAATTGCGCATGGATTTGGCGCATGAATTGCTGCAGAATTTTGAAAAATGTCTTGTATCTCTTTATTATATTTCAGCCTTATCCGCTTTGTCCGATTGCTTCCGCTTCCCCTCCCTTGACGGGAGGGGATT
>AMFJ01025400.1_pt1 | contig 10070 bp, 5 predicted proteins | sample 427208 | NCBI WGS metagenome assembly AMFJ01 (sample SAMN02954298, study PRJNA114691) | groundwater metagenome | biome: aquatic; feature: subsurface aquifer; material: sediment; isolation source: subsurface aquifer sediment | place: USA: Rifle, CO | collected 2008-08
GGGTTACGGCGCACAAAACGCGCCTAACCCTGGGCTAAATTAGTTTCAGGGCCGTGGGCCCTGAAAAGACAAAGCGTGTTGCAGTGCAGAAAACTTAATTTCAGGTGATGTGGGGTTCAAGTCATTGGCTTGAAAACACAAAAAATTGCTACAATAAATTCGACGGTCAATGTCAGATCAAGTTTAGATTTTTACACTTTACACGTTAAGAAACCTCAACCGTTGTTTCCCAACTTTTCAATGTTTCTACTTTTTCGCCGCGTTGTTGACGCTGCTTAACAAATTGTTGAAACAATTCAGCAATGCCTCTTGATTTTGCATAATGAATAGGGCCGCCGCGGAAAGGCGCAAAACCTGTACCAAAAATCATGCCGGCATCCAACAAATCACCATCCATCACGACACCTTCACGTAAACAGGCAAACGATTCATCCAGCATACGCAGCACTAAACGATCAGCAATCTCTTCCAATGATTTTTCTGCAGTCACTTCTTTTGACTTAATTTGCTTGCCATTTTTGTACTGATAAAATCCGCTACCTGATTTTCGGCCTAATTTGCCTTTTTCAACTAAAGCAATCAAGCGAGGTGGAATTTTACTATTAAAATATTTACCTAGATATTTCGCAACGGATAAACACACATCTAACCCAACCGCATCTGCCAATGCAACAGGCCCCATGGGCATGCCAAAATCAACCATCGCTTTATCAATGGCAGCCGCTGGGATACCCTCATCTAACATAGCGACAGCTTCCAATAAATAAGGCATTAAAATACGATTGACTAAAAATCCTGGGCTGCTTTTAACAGGCAATGGTAAGCGATCAATTTTACGCACAAAGCTTATTGCTTTTTCTACAATAGCAGGATCCGTACGATCCCCTTTTACTACTTCAACCAATTGCATTTTTGAAACTGGATTAAAATAATGAATCCCCACCAATCGTTCCGGATTTTTTAATACGGTATTAATATCATCTAGCGGAATACTTGAAGTATTGGTCGCTAAAATGGCAGTTGGTTTAGCTTCTGTTTCAAGTTGTTTAAACAACGCTTGTTTCGCGTTTAAATCTTCAAATATCGCTTCAATAATCATATCTGCATGCGGTACGCCATAACCTTTGACATCAGGTATTAAGCGATCCATGGCTTTTTGAATTAGATACGGTTCTTTTAATTTTTCTTTAAACAATTGATACGCGCGCTTAATGGCTGGCGCAATCAATTTTGCTTCGCGGTCTTGCAGCGTCACTTTCAAGCCTTGTAATGCACACCAAGCGGCAATATCACCGCCCATCGTGCCGGCACCAATCACATGCACATGTTCGGGTTTAAATTGACTTTCTTTTGCTAAACCTTTTAACCTTTCTTGCAAGAAAAATACGCGCGCTAAATTTTGACATGTCTCGCTAAAAAATAATTTACCGCAGCTTCTCGCTTCTCGATCCATGGCTTCATTGCCAAAAACGCCAACACGCTCCCAATTATCCAGCACATCAAAAGGGGCTGGGTAATGCAAAGGATTCACTTTTGCGCGTAATTTTTTACGCAATAAGCTTGCCAATATTGTTCGAATTGGTTTGGTATTGGTTAAACTTTGTAATCGAGTGGCTTTGTGGGCTTTTGGTTTTTGTAAAATATAATATTTAGCCGCTGTCACCAAATGACGTTTAGGCACAGCTGCATCGACAACGCCTAATTTTGCTGCCGCTTTACCGCTAATCGCATGGCCCGATAAAACTAAATTTAATCCTTGTAATGCGCCAATCAAACGCGGCATGCGTATGCTGCCGCCCCAGCCCGGATGAATGCCCAGTTTAACTTCAGGCAAGCTAATGCGCGTTTTAGCGCCATCTTCTGCAATACGATAACGGCAAGCGAGTATCAATTCCGTACCGCCGCCCATGCAAAAACCATCCACCATTGCAACCGTTGGCATTTTTAAATTTTCAATTTTATTAAAAATAGCTTGCCCGTGTTTTAACAAAGTCACCGCTTCATCAATATCACTAAATTGACTAAATTGAGAAATATCAGCGCCTGCAATAAAACCACTTTTCTTCGCTGATGCAATAATTAAACCTTTAGATTGCGTATCTGTTGAAAGTGTATCAAGCACATCAGATAATTCCTCCATGACTTCGCGATCCATCGTATTGACCGATGCATTTTGTTTATCGAAATATAACCATTTAATTTGATCTGCATCCGTTTCTAATCGCCAGTGTTTATATGTTTGCATCCTGCTATACCCCCACATCAGAAACATTTTCAATTAACATAGCCCCGCCTTGTCCGCCGCCAATACAAATAGAAGCAACACCGCGTTTCGCATTTTTACGTTTTAAAATCGTTGCTAAGTGCAGCACAATGCGCGCACCGCTCGCCCCCACCGGATGCCCCAAAGCAATGGCACCGCCATCAATATTGAGACGGTTCTTATCTAATTTGCCAAACGCACGATCCATTCCTAAATAAGTTCGGCAATATTCATCATTTTCCCATGCCGCTAAACAACCTAATACTTGAGCAGCGAATGCTTCATTGATTTCCCAAAAATCAACATCATCCAAACCGAAATGATGGCGGTGTAACAACGTTGTTGATGCATACACTGGACCCAATCCCATTTCAGCAGGATCAAGGCCAGACCATTCGGTATCTACAATTCGTCCAAGCACGGGTAATTGATATTTTTTGACGGCTTCTTTACTGGCAAGCAATACTAATGCTGCACCATCCGTCACTTGAGAACTATTACCTGCTGTTACACTTCCAAATTTTTTATCAAAAAATGGTTTTAACGCAGCCAATTTTTCTAAAGTAGTCTCACGACGAACACCATCATCTAAAACAGCATATTCACCTGTATATGCAAACGCAGGTATCACTTCATCTAGGTGATGATTATCTTGCGCATGCGCAATGCGCTGGTGGCTCTCCATTGCAAACGTATCCATTTGTTCGCGCGTAATTTTAAAACGATAAGCTACATTTTCTGCAGTTTGTCCCATCGATAATCCGATAGTTGGATCAGTTAAACCTTTGAGTAATGCAATCACCGGTGCCATAAATCCAGGTCTAAATTTAGCAATTTGTTTTAATTTATTACCCACCGTTTTACTACTCCACAAACCCGCTAACCAATTCACCATATGCTGGTTAAATAATAAAGGCGCACGACTCATTGCCTCTGTACCGCCTGCTAATACAAGATCATGCCGTCCAGATGCAATATCTTTTACCGCGCTATCAATGGCCTGCATGCCTGATGCGCAATTACGCTGCACTGTCCATGCGGGAACTGATTTTCCGCAGCCTAAACGTAAAGCGATCAATCTGCCAATATTGGCCTCATCAGGACTTGGCATCATGCAGCCAATCACCACCTCCCCTAAATCGGTTGGAGAAAAAGGTTGCCGCGCCAATAATTCTCTTCCGACATTGACTGCTAAATCAGATGCAGAAAAAGGCCCTGGTTTTCCGCGCGCTTTTAAGAATGGCGTACGCGCACCATCGACGATATAGACTTCACGCTGCATGTTGCTTTTGGTATCCATAATTGCTCTTCCTTTAACTCAGTACAGTATTGAGATCAAATGAAAATTCATCTACTTTAATAATTTCTTTATGCAATTGATTAAATCCACGTAATATCTCTGCTTCATCTTCTGTGACAACGTTTTTTTCAATTGCCACCTTCATGCGCTCATCAAAATTCGCGAGCTTCGGTAATGTACCACTTCGCAGCGCATTTTGAAATTTTTTCAACAAAGGTTCAACTAAAGAAAATTGCTGAAAAGCTTTCTCAATTCGATGCGTCGCATCATCTTCTGTTTTTCCTAAGTAGATATATTCCGTCAAACGATCACGAAATTGAGATGGCTCGAGCATGGATTTAACAATTTTATGATACAGTTTATCTTTAGGCTGACGATAGGCAGTACCATAGGGAAAAATAATCCAGCGTAATAATTTACCGAGCCAAGATAATGGGAAGTTATTCAATAATTCATCAAGCGCTGATTGGATTTCATAAAGACATTTTTCGACACACCATTTAACATACGGAAGATCTGATACAGGCTCTCCTTTGTCATGAAAATATTTTAAAGTAGCCGATGCCAAGTAAAGTTGGCTTAATACATCGCCTAAACGCGCAGAAGTACGTTCTTTACGTTTTAACGTGCCGCCCAAAATTAACATAGTGATATCAGATAACAAGGCAAGCGCCGAACTCATGCGTGTTAACTGCCGATAATAACGCGCTGTTTGTCCGTGTACCGGCGAAAATAATAATTTGCCCCCCGTCAAACCACACCAGAGATTGCGCACCAGATTACTCAATACATATCCTATGTGCGATAACAGCAATTTATCTAATTTAGCAACACCTTCTGGCGAATCACTTTCTGCTAACAATTCTATTTCTTGTAAAATATACGGATGACAACGAATAGCGCCTTGACCAAATATAATTAAGTTACGCGTTAAAATATTTGCCCCTTCAACTGTAATACTCACTGGAATAGACATGTAAGGGTGCGCCAATATATTTCGAGGGCCTACTTGAATTCCGTGTCCCGCATGAATATCCATTGCATGCGATATCACCTTGCGCGCCATCTCCGTCATATTATATTTAGCAATGGCCGTTACAATGGCCGGTTTAATTTTTAAATCAACAGCACCTGCTGTCAGAGTGCGGCATGATTCTAAAAGATAGGTCAAACCTGCAATCTCGCCTAACGCTTCTTCAACGCCTTCAAAATGCGCGATAGAAGTATTAAATTGTTTTCGTAAACGCGCATAAGCACCTGTCATACGGAAGGTTAATTTTCCGCACGCTGTACTTAATGCCGGTAAAGAAATGCCGCGCCCGACTGACAAGCACTCCATCAACATTCGCCAACCTTGTCCTGCCATGGATTCACCGCCTATGATCCAATCCATCGGAATAAAAACATTTTGACCGCGTGTGGGGCCATTCATGAATGCCATATGTAAAGGCAAATGACGACGGCCAATTTCAACACCTTGATGAGAAGTACGTACTAAACATAAAGTGATACCGATGTCTTCTTTCTTACCCAATAAATGGTCAGGATCATATAAGCGAAATGCAATTCCCAATAAGGTTGCAACGGGTGCAAGCGTAATATAACGTTTGTCCCAAGTAAGATTAATACCCAGCATACGCTGCCCCTGATATTCGCCATAACAAACAATACCGGTATCAGTAATAGCGCCGGCATCACTGCCCGCATCAGGCCCCGTCAACGCAAAGCAGGGTATTTCTTCGCCGCGAGCTAAGCGCGGCAAATAATAGTCTTTTTGTTCTTTCGTACCATAATGCAATAATAATTCAGCAGGCCCGAGCGAATTAGGCACCATGGTATTGACAGCAACGCTGACACTGCGTGTGGCAATTTTGGTGACAACTGTTGAATGTGCGTAAGCAGAAAAACCAAGCCCGCCATATTCTTTGGGAATAATCATGCCAAAAAAACGTTCGGCTTTAAGAAAATCCCATACTTCTTTGGGCATATCTGAATCATCGTTGACAATTTGCCAATCGTTGATCATGCCGCATAAAGTTTCTACTTGATGATCGATAAAGTGTTGTTCATCCACACTTAAAGCGGGCGGCACTAGGTTCAACAATTTTTTCCATTCAGGACGACCACAAAATAAATCTTTTTCCCACCAAACATCCCCTGCTTCAATGGCTTCGCGTTCAGTTCTACTGATCGCCGGCATCCGTTTTTGTAAAATACGTGTTAAGGGTTTGGTAAAATAACGCTTTCGAGTTCGAGTGAGATTTGCAAAAAGTGCGGATGCTATGAAAAGTAACCACGCTATCCCTAAAAATAAATATCCAAGACCGCCAAAAACAGTGACTAGAAAGAGCGTTAAACCAATCACCAATGTCCATAACATGACGGGCACGCGAACGTAAGCAAGACCTAATACGACAACAAGCAATATGCCAATACTTTCCAAAGCCATCACTACTCCTTAAATTTATTATGATTGATATGACATTACTTTTTGGGCGACAAGTATAATCACTTTATTTCTTAAAGAATAGTTTTATTGATATAAAGAACAAATTCTACTCCATGCGATTCAGATAAAAATGTTATCCACAATTTCTGTGGATAAGTCTGTTATTAACCTATAGAAAACTATCCTAAATACAATGAGATCAAGGATAAGATCAAAAAGTTCATGAATTGGACACAAGTAAAAAAACGTTTTTTTTCAATGGGTTATAAAAATTGAGATTTTTCTACGCAGTTTTTTATCATTTTTTTTAATACTTATGAGTAAAATTTGAAATTGTGTACAATTTTAAAATACACTATGGCAATTGCATTTTATATTTAATTCTTAATCAACTGTTAAGATAGGGTGTGTATTATCATAAAATGATAAAAAACGAGGTGTGTCCATGTCGAGCAATAGAACAGAATCAAAACAGGATTCCTATGAGCTTTGTTTCCTGAAAAATGGCAAGCTAGAAACGCTCGCCGAAGCGCACATGCGTATTAAGGGTGGCAACGCTGTTTTATTGTGTCCTCCTGATTCAAACAGCAACACTCCATGGGAGCAAAGATATCACGCCTATTTTATTCTCGAAGGCCAGTGGGCAGAGAAAGACGAAGGATTCAACATTGTCTCGCTTCCTTCTTCTCTCGATCTCAAAAACCAAAATAAGGATGCTATCATTCAAATGGCCTTATCCCAGGCAGGAATCATCAAAGACCCATCGACTATTCCGCTTAAGCAGCAACCATCAGAGAGCAAATTGTCGCTTATTGCGAACGATATGATGGAAGAGGCTATCTTCCCGTTTCCTGACTCAGCATCGCTCGTCTTTCCTGACTCAGCATCGCTCGTCCGCTTTTCAATAACTTGTCGTCAAGCGAACGAAGATGTGGGAGCGCTGCTTTATAGGAGAAAGCTATTACAACACATCATCTATGGTAAGAAAGATGAAGCTGAAGCCATGTTAAAACAAGCGAGTTGGCTTACGGACAAAACCTTGTTATCAAAGTTGTTATTAAAAAAAGATACCGTAGCGAGTTATTCCTTTGGCCTTGATAAAAATAATCCCGTCAAAATGAAAGGCACCGCTTTACAAATTGCTGCGGGTGCTGACGATTTTGATGTGATCATCAGTGGCAAAAAAGTTGTTGATGGCATGTCAGAAATGATCGCCTCTTATTTGCGGCAATTGCCAGAGGGTGAAGCTGAAATAGCAAAGCAAATGAACGAACGATTTCCTGATGAGAAATCAGAAGAAGAGCGTTGTTTACGTGATATTGAAGCACTGAATAAAGTGGTCAAAGCCATTGAGGATGCAACGGATGCGGAATGCAATCAAGCGCTGGCTGAATTTAGGCAATATCTCGAACCCAAGGGTGTGATTACTACGGGAAAACAGTTTAATGAAAAACTTCTTTTGCATGCTTTGGACTTATATATTGAAAAATATGCTGCTTTTGGCAATGAGTGGAGAAGTCTCAAGAATCTGTTATTTTGGGAGAAGATTATTTGTTATATCCGCCGGTTTTTACCTGCAAATTTAGCGCAAACATTCGCGGGGAATGACAAGAACTTAAAACGTAGCTTGGGGGATTATTTTGACACTTCCTTCTTTCCTCTTAATGATAGGTTTAGTCTTGATGCTAATTTCCCTGTCCGCACCTACTCCTCTGACTACCCCGACTCCTCCTCCTCGATCTGCCTGATCGGGAGTCTTAACGCTGCGTGGGCGGCATTCTCCTTTTTGTCAAAGATTATGCTGAGCAAAAACAGCAGCATTAAAAACTTATTTATGGAACATCCGGCCAATTCAAATTTTCTTTTCGATGCGCGTAATATCACTACTAAAAAATTCTTTTAATGCAAAGAGCATGTGATTAACAGGTGATTTCTTAGCAAATGAGCTAGTTAAATTATCTGTCCACTCACCTGTTTCAAGATTCACAAGGATAGGTGTCATCACGGTTTTATTTTGCGGATATAAAGCAAGTACCCAAGGCCCATAAAAATCTGCATACTGTTTACTCGAAATAATCATCTTAAGCATACTGTCTTTCACCGTCACGCGCGTCGTTTTGGGATCAATCTGAAAATAATCGATACCTTCAAACAGTACTTTTCTTTCTTCGGGATGAACGGAACGAATGGCTTCGGGTGAAAAATCACTTTCTGTAAAAAAATCCTGCCGCATCGATACTTTGGATGGGCTGCTAAAAATATAATCATTCAAAGCAACGCCATTTATTTTCTCGAGAGGAAGATGCAAATAGGTCAGTAAAGTTGCTTTAATATCCATCAAAGAGACGAGCCCCGGCACCACTTTGACTTGGTTCGGTATCAACCCAAAAGAGCGAAAAGCAAGCACTGTGTGATATTGCGATAAACCCAGCACGTCCGTACCATGACCGCCTGACATGTTCACTTTTTCTCGGGTGGCAGTCGGTGGATAAAAATGTGGGATCACTTTATTTTTTCCCTGTGTCACATATAAATCAGGATCGGTAATACGGTCACCCGGCATTTCAACCGCTTCCCCATGATCGGATAACAACACAACAATTGCGTGATCTAAAAAATGATTTTGTTTTAAAAGCCGCATAAAATCGTAAAATTGTTCATCCGCTCGATGAATGGCCGCTTGATAATGATGAATCGATATTTGATTGACTGGCAAGGCCGCCCATGCGTATGGAAAATGCGGCAAACAAAAATGGACTGCTAAAAAAACAGGTTTCATTCTTGATTGAGATAACATAGGTTTTAAAAGATTTAAAAAACTATTCGGTTCATAAGTTGCAAAAACAGCGCGATTGGCATACGTATGCGGAAATAAATATTTGCCCAGTGTCGTATTCACCACTAAATTGGATAACGGAAAATCATTTAGCGTTCCCAATAAAAAATCATTAAATCCGATGGGCGGCACCACAATTTCATTAAATCCATATCGTTGATCAATATTACTGAATCGTGTTTCATCCGTTGCAAAAATCGTTTTATATCCTTGGCGTTGCAAAATAGCCGGTAACGTTTTGCCAAATGCTAAATGACTTTGGTCCGCCAAATTCGTACGGATAGTATTTAATTTAGGATAAATCCCCGTCAAAATACTCACCCATGAAGGATATGTTCTTGCTAAAGGAGTGAGTGATTCCGAAAATACAGTAGCATTATTTAAAAAATGGTCGATATGCGGAGAAATGGGCGTATAACCAAAAAAACCTAAAAAATCGGGTCTTAATGAATCGATACCAATTAAAATAATATTAGGTTTTAGAGGTGTTGATGCATCTAAAACAGTTTTTTTATGGAATAAAAGAAAACTCGTAAAAACAATTGTCCCTAAAAAAAGAAATAGCGCCTTTTTTTTAAATCGATAAAAAAATCCATATAGCGAAAACAAAAAAGCTGCTAATAATGTTATAGAAAAAATAACAAAAAATATTTGAATCAATATCAAAGGTATCCCGCTAAAGATAACATTTGAAAATTTTGAATTGGGAAAAAAAATTCGATTTTCCAGCAAGAGCGTCAATAAAGCGATAAACCACAAAGTGATCCCGAGCGTGTCTGTTTTTTTAGATGGCCACGAAAAAGCCCTGCCAATCAATCTCGCCATCAACCAGATAATCAGTAAAAAAACAAGATGCAGAAGAAGCTCTGCAAAGATAAAATAAATAACACCAGGAACAATTGTTAAAGGCACAGTCAAGTGATTGGCAACTAATTTAAAATCTGCTAAATAAATTTTGCTGCATTCAATGGCAAAACTTATTTCTGCCAATATAAAAAGTAAAGTTAAAGCGAGAAGATAGCTAAATAAATGGCTTTTTTGTGTATTACTAGAAGTATTCAATTTTTCCTCGTATGAGAGAACTTCTCACTGTTAAATAATTTATAATATAATTTTTTAAGGCTCGTCGTTGCAAATAACCCTCATTGCTGTAAAAGTTACGTCATTCGTTGATAAAAAAACAAGCCGTCATTGCGAGCGAAGCGAAGCAACCCAGTCTTTA
>AMFJ01033685.1_pt1 | contig 10069 bp, 7 predicted proteins | sample 427208 | NCBI WGS metagenome assembly AMFJ01 (sample SAMN02954298, study PRJNA114691) | groundwater metagenome | biome: aquatic; feature: subsurface aquifer; material: sediment; isolation source: subsurface aquifer sediment | place: USA: Rifle, CO | collected 2008-08
TACTTCAACCCGGACCCGTCAAAAATTGGCAATTTCCTCGTTGATAACGGGAACATAAAGGGAAATAAGGTTTGGATTAAAACGGAAAAAGGGTTGAAAGCAATTCCTGTTACAGCAGGAGCAACAGACGGGATAACCTCAATAATCCTTTCAGGTGTAAAGGCAGGAGATGAACTCGTTGTAGGAATCGAGAAAACGGTTGCAATAAAATCCTCTGCAAGCATTTTACCAACCCCTCCTCCGGGAGAAGGCCATGCAGCACAGTAATAAAAGACAAAAATGAAAAATGAAATATTGAAAATCGAGAAACTTACCCGTTCGTTTATAATGGGGTTTGAGACAGTACACGCTTTAAGACCCGTTTCATTTGGCGTACAGGAAGGTGAGTTTGTATCTATAATGGGTGCGAGCGGATCCGGAAAAAGCACTTTGCTAAATATCCTCGGGTGTCTCGACAAGCCAACATCGGGGGAGTACTTTATAGACGGAACTCTCGTCTCAAACAGAAATGACAAGGAGCTGTCACAAATACGCAACCGTAAGATTGGCTTTGTTTTCCAGTCATATAACCTTTTGCCCCGTACATCCGCATTAGAAAATGTTGAACTGCCCCTTTTGTACAATGCTTCAATATCTCCCAAAGAGAGAAAAGAAAGAGCAATGTTTACCCTTAACCTGGTTGGGCTAAGCGAAAGAAGCAGGCACTATTCAAATCAGCTCAGCGGCGGGCAGCAACAAAGGGTTGCCATTGCCCGCGCACTGGTAAACGACCCTGTTTTGATTCTTGCAGACGAGGCAACAGGCAACCTTGATACACGTACCTCCTACGAAATTATGACGCTGTTTCAAAAGCTGAATTCCGAAGGAAAGTGTATTGTTTTTGTAACTCACGAGCCCGACATTGCAAATTTTACAACCCGGGCCATTCGCCTTAAAGACGGGCTGATTGTGAGCGACACTCCCGTGGTTCAGCTTTCGGCAGAAGAGGCTTTATCACAGTTACCCATCTTAGATGTAAATGACCAGTAAAACGATATTAATTATGAAATGGTACAATTATATAAAAATAGCGTACAGGGCACTTATACGAAATAAAACAAGGGCCATATTAACAATGCTGGGAATCATCATAGGCATATCATCTGTTATTGCAATGATTGCCCTTGGACAGGCGTCAACACAAAACATCCGGGATGAGATTTCTTCAACCGGCTCTAATATGATTTTCATCTCTCCCTCTTCGCAGAGGCAGGGGGGAGTGAGTATGGGTTCTTCCAATGCAAAGTCTTTAACCAAAGAGGATGTAGAAGCAATACGAAAAGAGGCAAAAGAGATAAAATCCGTCTCTCCGTCTGTGAATGCAAACGGGCAGCTGGTATACGGGACAAATAACACTCCTTCTACTCTTCAGGGGGTAGACATTCCTTTTTTCTCCATTCGGGAAATTACGCTGGACAGGGGTATACTCTTTTCCCGGAACGATGTGGACAATGCCGCAAAAGTGTGCATAATAGGAAAGACAATTGTTGACGAACTCTTTGCAGATGGCACTTATCCTGTGGGTCAGTTTATAAGGTTCAACAACATTCCTCTCAAAGTCATAGGCATACTGGAGGCCAAAGGGCAAAACGCCATGGGTCAGGATCAGGATAACATTGTGTACCTCCCGTATACAACCGTTCAGAAACGGATACTGGCAATAACTCACTATCACACAATATTTGCAAATGCAGTATCGGAGGAACGCTCGGCCAATGCAGTTACAGAAATGACCAATATCCTTAAAAGAACTCACAAACTGCAGCCAACGGATGAAGTCGATTTTGAAATAAGGACACAGGCGGAGATGCTTTCGATGATTTCAAATGTTACCGGAATGCTCACGGCTCTTTTAGCTGCCATTGCGGCAATTTCGCTCATTGTGGGAGGAATAGGAATCATGAATATTATGTATGTCACCGTTACAGAGCGCATCAAGGAAATTGGACTAAGAATGGCAATAGGTGCTTTAAAGTGGGATATTCTCATGCAGTTTCTAACTGAGTCCATAATCATCTCCTTAATTGGAGGAATCGTAGGAATCCTGTTTGGAATACTTCTTACATTTATTATCTCTTCGATACTTGGATGGCCCTTCATTGTTAATATAGTATCGATACTCCTTTCGTTTTTTGTATGCTTTGCCACAGGAGTCTTCTTTGGCTGGTATCCTGCAAAAAAGGCCTCGCAACTGGACCCTATTGTTGCACTCCGCTACGAATAATTATTAAAATCTGTATCTTCACATATAAATACTCCTGTTATGTTGCCAAAAACAAACAAAAAAATTCAGATTTTCATCCACTTTTTCATTTGGGGAGGAGTTATCTCCATGCCCTATATTTTTGCAATATTACGGGGAGAGCCAATAAACATGAACCATGGCATTGGTGCATTATTAATGCCGCTGGCTTTTATATTAGTTTTTTATGTCAATTATCACTTTCTCATTCAACGATATCTCTTTAATAAGAATATTTCAAAATTCATTTTCTGGAATTTAGTAATTATCCTTATTTCAAGCTATTTGTCAGATTTGGTCAGAGATGCCTTTATGGTCTTCGAGCCCAAACCGCATGCCGGCCCTCCGCCGGGAGACGGGATGGTGATGCCGATGGTTATAAATATAATTATGCAAACACTGGTAGTTTGCGTGAGTGTTGCCGTTAAAATGACCGGTCGCTGGTATGAGGTGCAATCGAAAATGCAGCAACTTGAAAAAGAAAATACTGCGGCCGAACTTTTGCAACTGAAGAGTCAGCTGAATCCCCATTTTCTTTTTAATTCTCTCAATAATATTTATGCATTGATAGCGTTTAACCAGGATCAGGCTCAATATGCAGTCCACAGTCTTGGCGAGATGCTGCGATATCAGTTGTACGAAGCATCAAGAGAAAAAATTCCGCTAAAAAAGGAGCTGGAGTTTGTAGAAGGATATTGTAATCTCATGAAACTCCGGCTGCCGGTAAACGTATCAGTAACTGTAGACCTGCCGGAAAATGACCAGGGGATAGCAATACCACCGCTGCTTTTTATTTCTGTGGTTGAGAATGCTTTCAAACACGGGGTCAGTCCAAAAGAGCCATCTTTCATCGAAATTAAAATTGAGATTGAAGCAGGAAAATCGGTAATATGCTCTGTCAGAAACAGCTCCTTCCCAAAGACAACTGAAGACAAGAGCGGTTCCGGCATCGGACTGGAAAATCTCCGTAAACGTCTCTCCCTGCTATATCCAACCAGCGATTTACTTTTCACGGAAACTAAAGGCAATGAGTATTTTGCAAGAGTAATTGTTCCAATAAACATTAATGGTTATGAAAATTAAATGCATTGCTGTAGACGACGAACCTCTGGCTCTGGAACTAATAAAATCTTATATAATTCAGACACCTTTTCTGGAGTTGATTGGTTGTTACGGGAGTGCCATCGACGCACTAACGGCAATGAAAAACAATGAAGCCAATCTGCTTTTTCTGGATATCCAGATGCCTAATCTTTCCGGACTGCAGTTAGCCTCAATCATAGACACATACAAAACCAAAGTGATTTTTACCACAGCATTTGACCAGTATGCCCTGGACGGTTTTAAAGCAGATGCTATTGATTATTTATTAAAGCCCATAAGCTATTCCGATTTTTTAAAGTCTGCTCAAAAAGCTCAGCGATATATATCAGCACCGTCCCCCGCTGAATCGTTGGAAACCGGCAGCATAATGGTAAAAGCCGATTATAAACTTCACAAAATTGATTTCAGTGATATAATTTATATCGAAGCAGTAAGAGATTATGTTGCCATTTACACCGAGAGTGCGGGTAAAATAATGACACTTTCTGCGCTTAAAAACATTGAAGCGAATCTTCCTCCGCAAATTTTCACTCGCGTTCACCGTTCATTTATCGTAAATGTTTCAAAAGTTAAAACCATTGAACGCAACAGAATTGTATATGGGAAATGCTACATTCCTATATCGGATGCATACAAAAAGAACTTTATGGAGCTTCTTAACAGGAAAGCTTTTTAAGAAAAGTATTCTGCCAGAATCATGCTTTGCCTTTAATCTCTATTTCCTTCAGATTTTCCATGCGTTTTTTCTCAAGGAATCCCTGAATGGTTTCCAGGTGTTCGACTACCCGCTTGTTGCCAAACTCATAAACTTTTGATACAAGTCCGTCAAGGAAATCACGATCGTGGGAAACCACAATAAGGGTGCCGTCGAACGAAACCAAAGCCTGCTTGAGTATGTCCTTGGTGCGCATGTCCAGGTGGTTTGTAGGCTCGTCAAGAATCAGCAAGTTAACGGGTTCCAGGAGCAGTTTCACCATTGCAAGACGGGTTCTCTCCCCTCCCGATAAAACTTTTACTTTTTTATCCACATCGTCCCGTCCAAACATAAAAGCACCAAGAAGATCCCGGATTTTTGACCTGATGTCACCAACTGCAACATCGTCAATAGTCTGAAAAACGGTAAGCGTTTCATCAAGCAGAGAAGCCTGGTTCTGGGCAAAATATCCTATCTTTACATTGTGTCCCAGAGCTAGTTTGCCATCATGCTCTATCTCCTTCATTATGCACTTTACCAATGTAGATTTTCCCTCCCCGTTCCGGCCCACAAATGCCACTTTATCGCCCCTGTGTATTGTGAACGATGCATTAGAAAATATGTTCTTTTCACCGTAAGTTTTCCCAACCGAGTCGAGATTTACGGGGAAATTCCCCGAGCGTGGCGATGGAGGAAATTTCAATTTAAGTGCAGATGTATCTATTTCGTCCACCTCAAGTATATCCATCTTCTCAAGAGTCTTTACCCTCGACTGAACCTGATTTGTTTTGGAATATGTGCCCTTGAATCTTTCGATGAACTCCCTTGTTTCGGCAATAGATTTCTGCTGCTCCTCGTACGCCCGTTGCTGCTGCTCCCTTCGTTCCCGCCTTAGTTCCAGATAGTGCGAGTAATTTACCTTATAGTCGTAAATCCGGCCCATTGTAATCTCAATGGTTCTGTTTGTTACTCTGTCTACGAAAGACCTGTCGTGGGAAATGAGCACAACCGCTTTAGCCTGGTTTATCAAAAAATCTTCCAGCCACATTATTGAATCCATGTCCAGGTGATTGGTCGGCTCGTCCAGCAGAATTAAGTCGGGTTTGCGAAGCAGAATCTTTGCAAGTTCAATCCTCATCCTCCATCCTCCGCTGAATTCAGTTGTCTGCCTTTGAAAATCCTCCCTCATAAAACCCAGCCCCAGCAGAACCTTCTCCACATCCTCCTCGTAGTTGGTAATGTCTATCGAATAATATTTTTCACTTACCGAAGTCAGCTCCTCTATTAGCTTGTAATACTCATCCGAGTCATAATCTGTTCTCTCCCCAAGCTGTTTATTAATCTCCTCAATTCTTGCCTCTATATCGTGCAAATGAGAAAATGCCATTGAAGTCTCTTCAAAAACCGTACGGCCGTCTTCCGTCATCAGATGTTGGGGCAGATATGCAATAATGGCATCACCTGGGGCAGATATTACTCCTCTTGTTGGTTGCTTTACCCCTGCCAGAATTTTGAGCAAAGTAGACTTGCCTGCTCCGTTTTTCCCCATGAGGGCAATCCTGTCTTTGTCGTTGATTACAAAAGAGATGTTCTCAAACAATACGCTTCCGCTAAACTCAACACTCAATCCGTCACATGAAACCATTCAATAAATTTTAGGCCGCGAAAGTAAGCAAAAAAGTCGAGAGGACACTCAAAATTCAGGAATGCTCTTTCACATTTGACAAAGCATTTTCTACATCATTCAGATTGACGAGTGTGACATTGAATTTATGGTAATTTAAAACTTCCATGTCTTTTAATCCCGATCCGGTAAGAATCGTAACAACGGTTGCTGTTTTTTTTATTTTTCCCGATTCTCTCAGCTTTTTTATTGCATAAAGCGAAGTTGCAGATGCCGGCTCGACAAAATAACCCGACTCTGCCAGCAGTTTCTGAGATTCAATTATCTCATCTTCGGTAACACTCTCTGCCAGCCAGCCGTATTTATATGCTTTGTCTATGATTTCATCGCCACCCATGGGGTTTCCGGTTGTTATGGCTTCGGCAACTGTGTGGAAATTCGAAAATGGAACAACATGTTTCTTTCCCTCTTTTATTGCGTTCACAATTGGACTGTTATTCGCAGCCTGAACTATAATCATTTTTGGAATTTTATTAATAATCCCTGCAATAAACAGCTCCTTATATCCCTTAAAGATGCCCCTTATGTGTCCGCATGCCGAAGTAGGGATGGCTATGTAATCCGGGACGCCACCATTCATCTGCTCAAACATTTCAAAAGAGGTGAGCTTATATCCTTCAACGCGAAAAGGGCCGTTGCCGGATACAATTCTCAAATTTATCTGTTTTGCCAGGCTCAGGATTTGTTTTTTCATTTCCGAGTAGTCGGGAGCAATGATTTTCATCACTGTTGCCCCATGAATTCCCATTGACATAACTTTTTCCTTCGGCGTAAATTCCGGTACAAAAACAATTATTTTAATTCCGGCCTTTGCTCCATAGGCAGAGATTGAGCTCCCCATGTTTCCTGTGGAAATTGTCGCGCTTACATCTTCGCCCATCTCCTTAGCCATGGCGATACAGGCAAATGAACCCCTGTCCTTGAAACTCCATGTGGGATTCTGAGTCTCGTTTTTAATATACAAATTGCCCAGCCCCACAAAATCAAGAAGTTTTTTATCTGCTTTTATGAGGGCAGTATTTCCTTCTCCCAGAGAAATGGATTCATCAATATCCGAGAAAGGAAGAAAATCGCTAAACCTCTCCCATAGGTTTTTCCCAGGTTTAATTTCTGCACTTTCCAGTCCATCGATGTGTACCTCAAGAGACTCGCCATTATGGGCAAACTCTTCAATCCTGTTAAAAGGATATTCGATATTTGTTAAAGTAGACTTAAGCTTAACTCCATTTTTCATCGCTGCATAAAAGTACAAATAGTTTGAAAAATAATTATGTTTATATTGTATGAAAATTCTTCACCTAAACTTTAAACCCCATGAAAAAGCTGGTAACCGGAACCATGATTTTACTGCTTATGACTGCACTCACTGGCTCTTTTGCCAATGGCCAGTCTAAGCTTGATACTATCCTGCCTGTAAGGGGCTTTTGCATTGCCCTCCCTGTACCTGATAATCTTGACGAGTTTGTTAATTTCATTAAAACAGAACTTGCTCCAAGGCATGTAAATACGCTTGTTTTAAGAGTAGAGTACAAATACAAATTCAGGAGCCATCCCGAACTTATCGACACACTTGCCCTTTCCAAAAGAGAGGTCAAAAAAATATTGAAGGCATGCAGGGAGAACAACATAAAGGTTATTCCACTCATTGACCTTCTCGGCCATCAATCGGGTAGCAGAGGACCTAATAAACTTTTAAAAGTTTATCCGCAGTTTGACGAAACTCCCATGCCTAAAATGCCGGATACAACGAAGGTTTTATTGAACGGATTCAACATGAAAAGTTACTGCCCGCTACATCCGGATGTTCATTCAGTTGTTTTTGACGTTGTAGACGAGATTTGTGATGTGTTCGATTCCGATGCATTTCACGCAGGGATGGATGAAGTTTTTGACATAGGAAACGACAAGTGCCCGCGTTGTGCCGGGAAGGATAAAGCCGAACTCTTCGCCGGAGAAGTGCGTACAATCCGCGATCATCTCGCAATAAAAGGACGTAAAATGTGGATGTGGGGCGACAGACTTCTCGATGGAAGAACTATAGGGCTTGGCCGGTGGGAAGGAAGTTACAATAATACCCACAGGGCAATCGATATGATTCCTAAAGATGTAGCAATATGCGACTGGCATTACGAGCGTCCGGACCTTACTCCTGCCCTGTTTGCAATGAAAGGAATAAGTGTAATGACCTGCCCGTGGAGAAATCCGGAAAGTGCAGTACTTCAGGTGGAAGACATGGTCCGTTTCCGGAAAAATTCCTCAAGACAAATGAGCGAAAGATTTCTTGGAGTAATGCATACAGTGTGGTCGGGAGTAGGAGTATTCCTCGATGGATTTTATGGCAGAACAATTGATGAGAAATCGGGAGAAAATACCCCGTGGAATGCTTTCAGAAAGATGTATGATAAAATAGGAGAAATTGAAACGATTCGTTAACAAAGAAGGAGACGGATTGTTATTAATATTTACAATACCAAAAAGAGATGATTAGCTCAAAAAATATAATTTTGCCCGTAACCGGCATGTCATGCAGTAATTGTGCATTGTCGGTCGAATCAAATGTTCGCAAACTGCCGGGAGTAACATTGGCTAATGTTGACTTTGCCGGAGAAAAGATGTCCGTTACATTCGACGCAAATCAAATTAATGATAAAGACATCATTGCCTGTGTAAAGCAGGTGGGTTACGGCATAGCAATTGGCAAGGCAGAGTTACCTATCACCGGGATGACGGACAATACCGATGCCCTGACTCTGGAAAAAATTCTTCATAAACAAAATGGAGTACTTACTGCAAATGTCAGTTATAGCACTGAACACGCAATAATTGAATATATCCCCGGTATGACATCAATTGCCGAATTTGCAGGTGTTATACGCAATGCAGGATTTGATTTAGTTGAGGCGGGCGAGCAGGAAGAAGTTGAGGACGTCGAAGCAAAAGTTCGGGAATCCGAATTAAACAAACAAAGAAATCTGCTTCATATTGGCCTTATATTTACTATTCCGCTCGTTATCTATAGTATGACTCACGATTTTGGTGTTGCCGGGTTCAAATATGACCGGTATGCAATGCTTTTCGCAGCAACGATAGTTCAGTTTATTGTTGGATGGCAGTTTTACATTGGAGCATTCAAGAGTCTTCGATTTGGCAGTGCAAACATGGATGTTTTGATTATGCTTGGTTCCTCGGCTGCCTACTTTTCCAGCCTTTTCGTTACTCTCGGAATAATCGATAGTCCACATGTGTATTTTGAGACAGGAGCTGCAATCATAACACTTATCCGTCTGGGTAAATACCTGGAAGCCAAAGCCAAGGGAAAAACGTCTGAAGCATTAAAAGCACTAATGGGGCTAAGGGCAAGAACAGCCATGGTTATGCGTAACGGAGCAGAAACAGAGGTGAGCATAGAACAGGTTGTTGTTGGGGACACTATTGTTGTGCGCCCCGGAGAAAAAGTGCCTGTCGACGGGATTATTAGCGAAGGGAGGTCGGCTTTTGAAGAGTCGATGATAACAGGAGAGTCAATGCCAGTAAGTAAAGGTCCGGGCGATGAAGTCATAGGAGCAACAATAAATCGTGAGGGACTTATTAAATTCGAAGCAACCAAGATTGGAAAGAATTCAACACTGGCGCAAATTGTAAGACTCGTACAGGAAGCGCAGGGAAGTAAAGCGCCAATCCAAAAACTCACCGATGAGATTGGAAAGTATTTTGTTCCAATTATTATTGGAATTGCCCTTTTTACATTTTTCGGATGGGTCTTTGTTGCCCAAATTGACTGGGCAGGGGCATTAATTAACGCAATTGCAGTACTGGTAATTGCCTGTCCTTGTGCTATTGGCCTGGCAACTCCTACTGCCGTTATGGTAGGAACAACCAAAGGCGCTCAAAACGGAATCCTGTTCAGAAACAGTGAAATGCTGGAAAAGGCAGGTAAAATCAACACCGTAATACTCGACAAAACCGGGACAATTACAACAGGAGAACCTCAGGTTACAGATATCATTGCATTCGGAAAGTACACTTCCAATGACATTCTCCGGATTGCCGCCAGTGCCGAAAGCGGGTCGGAACATCCGCTGGGGCGGGCCATTGTAAAGGAATCGATTGATAAAAAGCAAACTCTCTTAGACATTAAGCAATTCAATTCACAAAGCGGATTTGGCATACGGGCAATAGTGGACGATCAAATTATAATCATTGGCAATCCCCGGATGATGCAGAATGAAGGCATTAACACGGAAACAATTCTGCCGGATGTTTCAAGACTGCAAAAAGAGGGGAAGACAACAATGATTGTTGCCGC
>AMFJ01025885.1_pt1 | contig 10055 bp, 5 predicted proteins | sample 427208 | NCBI WGS metagenome assembly AMFJ01 (sample SAMN02954298, study PRJNA114691) | groundwater metagenome | biome: aquatic; feature: subsurface aquifer; material: sediment; isolation source: subsurface aquifer sediment | place: USA: Rifle, CO | collected 2008-08
TGCTGTGCGGTACCGTGGACCACAGCGGCATGGGCATGGGAGGTATCGTGACTCGCAGGGTCAAGCACCCCTTGACGAGTATGATTGGCTCCAACCTCCACTATGGTTTGCGGTCCGGCTACGCTTGATGCTGCCCGGTTGGGACGAAGACCCAACGCCGGTGCCACGGCAGGCACAGCAGGAACGGAGCCAAGGACAAAGGGAAGTCTGGCGGGTAAACAGGGCATACTTCCTTACTATTATCGGCAGATGACGTGTGATGTTGTGTGATTTTTTTGAAAATAATCAGAATAACGACAATGATTTCATAATTGTTGCTTATGCGACAAATAGAACAGGCATGAGCGTTGCATTCCCTATCAAACCCTCATGAAGCAATTCATCGCCAAGGGGTTAATGGGAAAATAATTCCGCCTGTCATAAAGGGCAGCCCTTATAACACCCATTGATGCACCAATTCCCTGGCAAGCTCCGGCATCACACCCGCAAGTCTCGCCAGATCGAGTATCGTGAAGCGTGACCGCATTTCATGACTGACAGACCAAATCCTGACAAACTCATCGATATCGCGCACGCCAATGTGTTCGCTCTTGTGTGCGGCCCCCGCCTGACGCAAACACTCCTTGATCACGTGTGGCGCACGCACATATTTTTTGAGTTCCTGTTTGATCTGCGCCCACCTTTGTGGGCTCTGCAACTGCACGAGGGCTTCCTTGGCCTTGAGAAGTTTGGTTGCATACTGTCCCCTCACCTCGTCCGATAAGGATGTCCAGAATACCTCATTGTGAAATTCCTCCAGAGGCCGCCAATCCACAACATCCAGAGATAAGACCTTTTCATACAGGGTCGCCGACAGGATCGTCCCCACCCCCACCTGACGACCATGCAAGTCGTGTTTGCCACCATCGCGATGAGCCAACATATCGAGTGTGTGCGAGAGCAGATGTTCTCCTCCCGATGCCGGGGAGCTCGAACCAGCGATGCTCATGGAGACGCCAGAATAACACAGCGCGAAAAACAGGGCACGGATGGCCTGAGGATCACGATCACGAATCCCTTGCGGGTTGTTTACATAAATTTTTTCCTGCTCGGCCACAATGTCCACGGCGTATTGACAAAAATACTCACCAAAGAGCAGTTCGTTGAGCTTCCAATCCGCCGAGCTGACAGGCTTGGCCAAAGCGTCTCCCAGACCCGCCGTTGTGAGCTCAGCGGGAGCCGATTCAAGCACCGAAGGGAGGGCAAAAACATATTCCGGCGCCCGAGCCTTGAACAATACCTTTAAACCGTTGACTTGGGCCGCCACGTTAGCCGAGGCGTAACCGTTCATCGACGCCGCTGTGGCAAATACAAGATACGGAATTTTTTTCTCAAACGCCACCCACTTGGCCAGATCGTTAATCACCCCGCTCCCCACAGCAATAATGAGATCGGATTCGGGCAATGTGCGCATGATTTGCTCTTTTGTGACATCATCGCAGACAGGGGAGAGACTGTCATTGCGATGACACTGACGATCACTCACCAAATATTTCTGCAGGTGATGATGCGTGCCCTGCTTAATCGCCCTGCACACCTCATCACCCAACACGGCTTTCGTTCTCACATCGAACATGACCGTCATGTTGCACTTTGGTTTTTCGGACACAATGTGTATGAATCTGTCGAGGGCATCGACAGAATACACGATGTCCCTTGTCGTGATCGTGTGCTGTCGAGAACATTTGGGGCAGGCGAAGGTGGTGCCCAATTGGGATTGAATAGCCATTTGCGTTGCCATCATACTTGTACAGACAGACTCGTGAATATCGAATATTGAATGTCGAACAGGGAATAATGAAACGTATTTTGTCATTCCAGCGAAGGCTGGAATCCAGGTCGCGTATTTCTGGATCCCAGCGTCCGCTGGGATGACACCCTTCAACATTCGATATTCCTTGTTCGATATTCGTTATTCGTAATTCATTTTGGATTCCTGCCTACGCAGGAATGACAAAAGTGATCTACCCTCTTTCCAAAATAAATACAACGCCCCCGATCTATAGACATGACCACTGTACATATAAAAGACTTTCCTGAGGACTTTTTTTGTAGCCCACGATAATCCCTGCGTTTTTTTGTGTGGCACAATCCGTGCAATCTAAGTGGACATGAAGCGCATGATTTTGATAAACCGTTCATCGATCACAAACCTGTTACTGATCGTTTTGTGCGTGGCGATGATATCGGGTTGTCAGGTTGCCCCTCTCTCCTCCAGTGATCTTGATAATGATGCCTCCGGAGATCCCACAACCTCTTCCACGATATTGACAGGCACCATCAGCGGCCTGAACCTGACAGACAGCACACAAACCGAGATTGACTTTGGTGATTTGGATGATGACGAGAACATCCTGCTGGTCCTGTACAGTTCTAGCGGCGATACAGATTCTCTTGGATTCGAATTGGGAGATGTGAGCGAATCCGCATCACCATCTTATCTGACACAAAACCCTTCACTTGACGCTACAGCCGACTTTAACGATCAATTGCGTCAACTGGAACAAGGTCTCAATGAAAACCCTTTGGAGAACGCACAACCCTCCACAATGAGATACGCCACACTGGGATCCACCCGGGTGTTTAAGGTGATCGACTCCACAGCGACGACCGAAACCTACAACCTCGTAACCGCCGAACTCAGGGTCACCTCGGGCGAGGTGAACTTTTATATTGATACGCGGGATGCCGCGTCGCTGGATGATGCCGATTTGGAAGGGCTCGCGGCCCAATTTAGAGTTGACGAAGAAAGAAACCTTTTTGGACAGGAATCCGATGTGGACGGCGACGGAAAAATTGCCGTGTTGTTCACCCGCGCAGTCAATGAACTCGGCGGTAGCAGCGGCGGTATCATCACGGGTTTCTTCTACGCCATCGACCTGTTCGATAGCAGTCTCTACGAGGCCAGCAACGAGATGGAAATTTTCTATACCATCGTTCCAGATCCGGCAGGAGATTATGGCACGGCCATTTCTAAGGAATTCTGTCTGTCCAATATTCATCCCTCTGTTCTGCCCCATGAATACCAGCACATGATCAACTTCAATCAACACTACATCGTCAACGGAGCCGGCGTGGAAGAATCGTGGTTAAACGAGGCCCTCTCGCATCTGGCTGAGGACATGGTGAATCTCAACAGTGCCGGTTATCTGGAAGAAACCAATGTGGAAAATCCCGCTCGTGTGAGTTCGTATCTGGAAGACCCAAACAGTTTGTGTTTGAGCTGTGGCACAAGCCTCTCCCAACGAGGGGCCTCTTACCTGTTCCTGCGCTATCTGTACGAGCAGGCCCAGTTGGGTCATTTTGCTGAATTGACTAATGGTGCGGAGTTTCTGGACCTTCTCGTTAACTCTGATCTGACCGGAACGGACAATCTCAAAGCGGCCCTCTTTGGTAGCAGTTCAGCCGATACGGAATTCAAAAACTCTGTGGGCAACTTCGGTCTGGCCGTCTATTTTTCCAACACAAACACGACCTCGGACAGTGTTTACGAATTTCAGGGAATCAATTTGAGAAGCGAACAGGATGACAATCGCGGTACGATCCTCAATGGTCCCAGCATCCAGACCATCGCCTCACTACCCCTGACCGACACCCTGTCTGGCATTTCGGTCTCATACCTGACCATATCCGGCCAGACCATAAACGATCAGGGCGGCACCCTTCAGTTGACCATCCCCTCAGGCGCAGAAATCGGCGGTTATGTGATTAGAGAATAATCAAATCAATTCCCAATACAGATCCAGACACGTATTGGTAGCCAAAGCGCCGGTTCTAAAGCCTGCCTTGACCTTGTCGCCAATCTTGATTTGACGTTCGCGATTGATGAGATAACTTTTGACAATGGTGGCCACACCCGGAATCTGCACATCGATCTGGTAGTACGGTGTTTCGATTTCCAAACCTTGCCCACCACGTTCGACGTAGGTGTAGGTAAAGATTTCTCCCACAGGGTTTTTGACTTCTTCCCATGCCATTGGCTTGTGACAATCGGGGCAATCGGCTCTTGGCGGCAGCCACAGCTCACCCTTGCCGTGACTGATGGGACACTCCGGATTTGTACACTTCGTTCCCAACAGTTTGCCCTGCGTCAGCCCCTGAAAATAAGGCGTCAGCATGCCGAGCGTGTGATGATGCGTGCCCACATCACCCTGAAAGCGCGGGTTGTCGATGACCCAAAACTCACCAACCGATTTGATTTTAGCTGGCGTTGTATTGAGTTTAACTTTATTTGATTCTTTTGATGAACAGCAACAGTCACACATAACAATTCCTTTCGTCGATCGTGGATCGAAGATCGTGGATCGAAAATGCATTGTTCGATTTACGATCAACGATTCACGATGCACGATGCCATCACCACGCCTTCTCCAACACCCCCACGGTCACGTGAGAGCCCACACCCGCGTGCGAGACATAAGCGCCACGTCGGGGATTGGAAAGTTGCAAGCTCTGCCAATCGGCCGGTTTGGTTTTGCCAAACCTCTGCCACATCTTGGGATCACCGTGAAATTGATCGTACTTGCCCTGCAACTGCCATAAAACCTCGGCGGCAGAAAAGATACCCGTACAGCCCACGGCGTGCATGCTCCCCAACAACCCGCCAGACAGGTTGGACGGACACTTGCCCGGTTTGCCGGTCTTGGGATTTTTGAAATAACACTCGCCTGATGTCACATAATTCTGCTCCTCCCCGTACAATGTAAGACCCACATCACCGTAAGTCTGTAAATCGGAGATGGTGAAGGCATCGTGTGTTTCGATGAGGTCCAGATCTTCAATGGGATTTTTGATGCCTGCCATGTTGTAACAAAGATACGACGCAAAACGCGTGGCCGCAAAACTCTCAAAACCCGGCCAACGACTTTTCTGTTCCTTCAAATCAGCATAGAGTTTGTTATAATCCGACGCCTTCTCATTGGGCAACAGCGGGATTTCCATATGGCGACGATCGCCCGTTCTCAAGGTATGCGACCCACCGGCCGTATACAATTTGACCGGCTTGTCAGTCAGTTTGTAAGCCATCTCTTCGGAACAAAGCAACACCGCCGCAGACCCGACAGACATCGCACAACATTCCAAAAAACGCAGGGGATCAGAAACAACAGGGCTTTCCAAAACATCTTTTATGGTAAATTTACCCGGCTGTTGTGCAAAGGGGGAATGACAGGCATAACCGCGATTCTTGACGGCGATTTCGGCCCTCACCTCGGGGCTCACACCGTAAATTTCCTGAAAACGTCTGGCCATGGGGGCGTAGTAACTGGCATAATTGCGGGCCAAGCGGGTCTCAAATTCTTTACACGCCGCTGTAGAAATGTAATAATTACCAGTCCACGTAGCGACTTCGTCCATCCGCTCCCAACCCAGCGCCAAGGCACAATCCGCCATGCCACTCGCCACAATGCTACCCGCCATGAGAATATTGGAGCCACCTGTCGCGCCACCGGTTTTAATGCCCACATTGAACAGAGGGTCAAGGCCCAGATAATCGTGAACCTTGGCCTCGCAAAGCAGTTGATCCTGAAAGTGATCGGCAAATTCCCCGTAACACGCAAAATTGATGAGCCCTTTGACCTCGAGCGGATCAAGCTTGAGGTTATTTTCCTCCAGCATCATACGAAAGGCCATCATCGTCAGTTCTTCGAGCTTTTTCTCTGGATAGTGTTTGCGAAAATCCGTCATTCCCCCCGCCACCATATAAACAGGACGGGTCCATTTGGGAACACGCAAATTGCCTTTGCCAAATTTTATCATAATTTAACTCCTTGTCATTGGAGCCCCTCGTAACAAGGGTGTCTGTAACTGGTCAAGTTGAATGTGAAACGAATAGCGTTTTTCGATTCACTATCCACGATTATCGATCCACGTCTTAAAAAAAGTATCCAAACGAGAAATGGATGCGATTGGTGGGTTCGCCCGAGCGGCGATCCAGAATAAATCCCCAATCCAGTCTGATCGGACCAATCGGGGTGAAATACCTGAACCCAACACCGGCGGACTCCCTCACGTCATCAATGGTGACAGCGTTGACATCATCACCAATCAATCCGGCATCAAAAAAGCCTGCCAGTTTGACAGCCTGAGTCAGTCGCAATTGCAATTCGGTGTTGTAAATCATCATCAAGGTACCGCCAGAAGGGTCAATCCCGTCCTCAGTGAAACCTCGCATCGTGTCTGACCCGCCCATGAAAAAAAGTTTGTTCACGGGAATCCGGGGATCATTCGCAAGTTCAAAGGTATGCCCATAACGGATCGTGTTGACCAAGGTGAATCTTTTGAAAAAACCGTGGTAGTGATTGAGGCTGAACCGAACCGTGTTGAAATTATTCCTGACGTTGGACAAATCAGTGTTGAGTTCGTTCTGTGCCAAGGCGTAAATCCCCCTTTGGGGGTCCGAAAAATTGTCGCGCAAGTCCAGCAGCAGCGACAATTGAAACTCATTAAAGGTATTATCAAAGAGTGAGTCACCCAAAGCCGCAATGTCGGAAATCGACTCGAACACGCTCGTGTGTGACACCTGCTCTTTGAATCCGAACGTCCAGTGAGGCCCAAAATTCTTGAGTGTGCTGGCAAAGGCCCCGTAACTGGCCGCCGCATAGTACACCTCATCCTCGTACTGACCAAAGGCCTGCGTCGATAAATTCCAATTGGCCCCAAAAACACGTGGCGAGTAAAAGGTCACCTCACCGCGGTCATACTTGGGGCCACCGATCAAACGCATGTTGAGCTGACGCCCCGTGCCAAACAGATTGTATTTCGTCAGGTTGAATTCGCCAGTCCCCCAATGACGGCTGTCGAAACCTCCCTGAAGGTTCATCACCAAACTCTTGCGCTCCACCACGTTCACCACCAGATCAATGCCGGTCTGACGTTCCTCAAAACCCACCGGTGTGATCCTGACCGACGCGAAGGCCCCCAATTTGCGCAGGTTCAACTGCCCATCCAGCATCTTTTGATACACGAAATTTTCGCCCTGTTTGATTTTGAGATTCTTCCTGATCACCGCTTCGCGCGTGTGCAGATGCCCATCGATCACGAGCGTGCGAACCACCACGCGTGGCCCTCTGGTGATAGAAAATTCGATATTGACGCGCTGTGCATCAGGCGCCAGCTGCTTCAGGACAGCGACATCGGCGTAGGCATACCCCTCGGCAAGCAAGGCATCGAGAATCCTCGCCCTGGCTTCCTCAACCTTGTCTTCCTGGTACGCCTTGCCCTCCTTAAGCCCGCCCACCTCCAGCAAGTCACCTGTGACCACAGGTTCATCAGACGCCACCGAAATCTCTCCCAAACGGTACTCTGGTCCCTCTGAGATTTGAAACAAAACGGATTTCTGATCTCCAAAGCGGTTCTCCGTCCAGGTGGGCTGGGCCACTTGCGCCTCAAAAAATCCCCACCGGGTGTATTCATTCTGGAGGTGATCTCGATCCTTCCAAAGTTTATCTTGGTTAAAATACTGCCGTGACCAAAAGCTCGATTCCTGGGACGCCATCACCTTTTTGAGTTTTTTTGTGCCCAGCTCATCATTCCCGTCAAAATGAATATTCGAAAGTGCGACCCGCTTACCGGCTTCAATACTGTATTTGGCAATGACGGATTTTTTGTCGGGCTTGATGACGTCGGATGCGATCTGGGCATTGGGAAAGCCCCGCTGTTCATAATAACGTTGCAGACGCTCTTTCCCGTTATTGATCGCGTAGCGGTCATAGGAGCGCAGTTCAGCCAGCTTCGTGACCTGCTGCAGACGGCGCTGTGGAAAGAAAGAATTCCCCTCAATCTGTAGTTTGAATTTTTTGTTTTCGCGAATCTTCAGGTACAGATCGACCTTTCGCGTGTCGTTATGAAACACGAGTCCTTCCAGACTGACCCTGGCCTTGATGTACCCATGTCGTGCGTACATTTTTTTTATTTTGGTCAGATTCTTTTTGAGCCGGTTGATGCGAAAGCGGGAAATCTGCGACACCTTGCGGCGGATTTTCTGTTCTGAAAATTGATGTGTCCCTGTCACAAAGATCTGATCGATGTGATACGTGACCCCATGATGAATGCGTATGAGCAGGTCTACGACATCATGTCTCTGTTCGCGCTTGACCTCAATGTCCACACGCGATTCAAAAAAACCATTTTTCTCCAGATAGGTTCTGATGGCCTCAACAGACTCAGGGATCAAACCCGGTTGAAAGTCGGTCCCCGGCTGCAGGGCAATCAGCTTTTTAATATTTTTCGCCAGGATGGGATAATTACCATCAACGTTCACATTACGGACTCTCAAGGCTTTGTGTATGTCGACCTTGAGGGCCTGTCCGCCGATACCATTCGACAACAGCTCATAAGTGATATCGGAAAAGAGTCCCGATTGGCGCATTTTCTCAAAATGCACGCGCAAGTCATCTTCGTTCACCACCTGACCTTTTTTGTACGGCACCACTGTGTTCAACTGACTTTTGAATTCCTTTGGTCCGTCAAAGGCAATCACGACATCCGACAAAACAACCTCTTCGGGATAAACATCACTCACAGGCACAATGAAAAACAAGGCGAATACGAGAAAAAAAATGAGGGATTTATGTACGTGTCCTGACAATTTCATTGTTTCAAAAAACCGTGTTTACGTGATTACGAAAAGGGCTCAAGGCTTAGGGAAAAACGATGATTATTGAATAAGCCGTTTTTTACCTTACGCCTTAAGCCTTGGGCCTTATGCCCTCACTTTCACACGCAAACACGTGATTCAATACGCTTCCAGATGATAATTGATATCGAACCGATACCGGTCCCTCCCTACAATGTCTTTGGCCGCGATGAAATAAAAATTATCAAAAATCTGGTACCTGATTTCAAAGGCCCGCTCAGGGTTGGTGATCCCCAAATCCGTGGTGAAAACCAGATCAAAGCGATCGGAGAGCTTTTTGCCCACCGTCAGTCTCTGTACGGTTTCCTGCGGTCTGTCATTGCGCGCCGTCACCTCGATCATATCGAGACCAGAAAGTTGATTGAGCGGCTCGGACAATATTGTGGCCAGTTGGCTGATGGCGGCTGTCTGCGTAAAGTTGCGGCGATCGCTGGCCGTCAATTGATCGGGCGTCTGACCATAAAATACGAGCGACAAAATTTCTCGGTGATCCAGCGCCGGTGTGGCAAACAGTTTCAGCCTCAGATTATCAGCCTGACCATCAACACCAGCAGTAATGTCGTAGCCCTGAATCTCCTTGCGTGAATTCAGCGACACCTCAGGCACAATGCCAGATTTTTGTCCAAACTGGGCGAACCCCTTGGCATCGTCAAAAGTGATGCCAAAGGCGTGCACGCTCCCGCTCAAAAAATCGATTTGCCCCAGCAGATAAGGCTTTTCGATCGTGCCCTTCAGTTCGAGGTCGAGATTCATTTCCAAATCGGCCAGATTGTTTTCGATGAGCATATCCCCCGAATTGTTCACCCTGAGTTCATATTGTGTCGTGAGCGGCAGACCCGCCAACGTATTCCTCTCCTCCTGAAATTCTTCGACAACTGGTTTGATGAAAAAATTGGTGATTGTGAAATTGCGTGAGTATTTTCCCTCAACGATATTGAAATCCCCTGAGAGGTGGAGTTGGTTCACACCCTTGAGTCTCATTTTTATATCGGCCAGCAGATTGAGCCCCTCAAAGGGGTGCAGGGGAACTTCCCGACCCTTGATGTCGAGATCGGCGCCTGTCACCTTTTCCCAGTCTGTGGTGATGTAGCCTTTGAGCGTCATGGGACCATCATCAAACGCCAAAGTGAGTTTGTCGGATGCGATGCGATTGCCACTGAGTTTGAGGGTCCCAGTCATGTTGGAAATATCGGCCCAGACCTTGCGAAAACGCAGAGTGTCTTTATCGAGCGTGACCGTGCCGTTCAAATCCGGTTTGTGATAATCACCCCGAACAGTCACATCCACGGTGATCGGGGTCTCGGCCTCAGAAATGAAAGGGTTGTAGTCAACCAGCGGTCCAAAATCGACTTCACCTTTGACGTGCAGGGACGAATTGGCC
>AMFJ01005851.1_pt1 | contig 10054 bp, 9 predicted proteins | sample 427208 | NCBI WGS metagenome assembly AMFJ01 (sample SAMN02954298, study PRJNA114691) | groundwater metagenome | biome: aquatic; feature: subsurface aquifer; material: sediment; isolation source: subsurface aquifer sediment | place: USA: Rifle, CO | collected 2008-08
CGGCTGTGCGTCCCTACCCACAATGAATAGGGGTTCGAGATGACGGAAAACTCAATATTTGAAGTTTTGAATAAACATTATGAACAGCCGAACAAAAATTGTTTGCACAATAGGGCCGTCAAGCGCGTCAGTTAAAACATTGTCTTTGATGATGCGTTCTGGCATGGACGCAGCGCGTTTGAATTTTTCGCATGGCACGCACAATGAACATGCTAAGCTTTTGCGCGCGATTCGCGAGGCAGAGAAAAAAACAAAATCAACCATTACAATTCTGCAAGATCTGCAAGGGCCGAAAATCAGAGTTGGCGAATTAAAAGAAAGCGTGCGTTTTGTAAGGGGGAAAACAGCTGAAATACCTGTAACGCATAAAAATTTATATAAGAATCTCAAGCGAGGCGACAGGATTCTGATAGAGGACGGGCTTATAGAGGGCGTATTTGTCAAAGGCAGATCCGGATTCGTCACAATTCAATGCAGGGTCGGCGGAACCATACTTTCGCATAAGGGCATAAATCTTCCTGATTCAAAAGTGCGGATCCCTGTTTTAACTGCAAAAGACAAAAAAGACATTGCTTTCGGTTTGAAAAATAAAGTTGATTGGATCGCGCTTTCTTTTGTTTCAAAAGCATCTGATGTTAAGGAAATAAAAAAGATCGTAAAATCGCGCGCTAAAATTTGCGTTAAAATAGAAAAAGCGGAAGCTCTTAAAAATATAAAAGCAATAATTAAAGAAGCGGACGCAATTATGGTCGCGCGAGGCGATCTTGGAATAGAAATCCCTGCGGAAAATGTTCCTATTGCGCAAAAAGAAATAATAAACTTGTGCAGAAAAGCATGTAAGCCGGTTATTGTAGCGACTCAAATGCTTGATTCAATGATTCGCAATCCAAGGCCGACGCGCGCAGAGATCTCCGATGTCGCAAACGCTGTTATTGACCACGCAGATGCTGTAATGCTTTCCGGCGAAACCGCAAACGGAGCGTATCCGGTTGATGCTGTAAAATACATGGACAGGGCAGTGCTAAGCGCAGAGGCATCGCGATTTGACGATATTTCTCTGCATTGTTCCGGCAATAATCTGCCTGCTGTAATTAACAAAATTTATGCGCACGGGCGCGCTGATGCGATTGTAACTTCCGCAGAGTTTGAACGGTCAGCGATGCAGGTAAACCAAGACAGGCCAGAGATCCCGATTTTGCTTTTATGCAAAAACGATTCAGAAGCGCGCGCATGGAATTTGCGAAGCGGGATTGTTCCTGTCGTTGCGGGGAAAACAAACAAAAGCGATTTTGCTAAGTTTTCAAAAAATATTATAATAAGAAAAAAATTGGTTTTGCGCGGTACCACAATCGCGATTGTTTTTGAAAAAAATAAAAAGTCGATTATTGAATATATTAAAATATGAAGATAACAATTCTTGGAGCCGGAAATTTTGGTTCCGCGCTTGCGTTTGTCTGGTCAGAGTCAGGGCACTCAGTCGCGCTTTGGAGCGTAGAAAAAAAAGTTGTTGACGAGATTCAAAAAAAGCGGACAAACAAATTGTATTTAAAAAATCTGAAATTTTCGCAAAAAGTTACTGCGACAGATGATATTGCGCAAGCGGTTAACGGCGCGCAAATAATCGTATTTGCGGTTCCGTCAAACATTGTAAAGACACTTGCTCAACAAATTGCGAAAATTATTCCAAAAAATTCTTATGTCATTAACACGGCAAAAGGGTTTGATCCTGAAACGCGAGAATTATTGCCAAACGCAATTGCAAGCGTTTTTCCAAAAGCGAGGTCAAAAAAGATTTTTCAGCTTTCAGGCCCTGCTTTTGCAAATGATCTTGCTATTGGAGATCCGACAGCCATGGACATTGCGGGAAATCTGGCAGGCGCAAAAGAACTTGCAAAAACTCTATCAACCAAAAAATTATTTTTAATGCCAACAAGCGATATTATTGGAACAGCGTTTGGCGGATCTGCAAAAAACGCGTACGCAATAGCAATGGGTATGTGCGATGCGGCGGGTTTTGGAACAAACGCGATAGCCATAATAATCAACAGCGCCATTTGCGAAATGTCCGAGTTGTGCGAACAGATAGGCGGACAGCGCAAAACCATAGCAGGCCTTTCCGGTCTTGGCGATCTTGTTGCAACAGGACTTTGCGAAACATCGCGCAACCGTATTTTTGGCCGCGAACTTGTTTTAGCGCGCTCTCCAATGTCAGCGCATCGCCGCGCGCATGCGACAACAGAAGGCATTGCATCCAGCGAAATTCTTTACCGCCTTTCGCGCAAGCACAAACTGAACATGCCTCTTGCGAAAATGATTTATAATTGCGTGCATTTGTACAAAGATCCTAAAAAAGAATTGGAAAAGTTTTTTATCACTGTCGGGAGATGAGCTTTTGCTACGAATCCACGAATGACCACGAATCTACGAATAAACCCTTTCGTCATTTCGAACCCCCACCACTGAATCTTGGGGTGAGAAATCTCACTGCTAAGCAATAGAAGCTCGCAGATGAGATCTCTCACCCCCAAATACACCGCTTCGCCCCGCCTTTGGCGGTGCTTCGCGGGTGCGAGCTGAAGAGGGGTTCGAGATGACGGAAGAAACTATCATTTCAATCTCTCCGCCGCCAGCTCAACGAGTGGCGGGGTCGAAATGGCACGGTGGTTCGAAATGACAATTACAGTTATTCTACCTCTAAAATCTCGTATTCAACCTCCTTACCACCTGCTTTAACAATAGCCCTGTCACCTGCTTGTTTTCCTAAAAGCTCTGATCCAAGCGGAGACACATGCGATATTCGTCCGCGTGAAGGATTCGCTTCTTGAGGGCCGACAATTTGATATGTGATTTTTTTGTTATTCGCGCTGATTGTTACTGTCGAACCTAATCTGATTTTTCCTGATTTTCCGGAACCCTCTTCAATAACAAGGGCTTTTTTAATTCTGTCATCTAAAGTCAAAATTCGCGTGTTAATTCTTCGCAATCTGGCTTTTGCTTCTTGATAGCCGGCGTTTTCTGACAAATCACCCATTTCCAAAGTAGTCCGCACATCTTCAATCGCGCGCGGACGCACATTTTTTTTCAAATTTTCAAGCTCGTTTTGCATCCGCACCAGCCCGGATTGAGTAATATTGTAATCCGGTTCGTTTTCTTCTATGCGAAGTTTTTCAGCTTTACGCATTGGTATTCGCATAGCTTGATTTTAGTAATCTCGCAATTTTTTGATTGCAGAATGCTCTTGGATTTTTTCCAACGCTTTCGCTTCAATCTGGCGAATGCGCTCGCGAGTAACATCAAATTCTTTTCCGACCTCTTCAAGCGTGTGTGAAACGCCGTCTATAAGACCAAAACGCATTTCCAGAATCTTTTGCTCGCGCGGAGAAAGCCCAGCCATTGCCTCGTTTACATAATCGCGCAACAGCTCGCGCGCTGCTGCTTTGTCCGGACTTATGTTTTTAACATCTTCAATAAAGTCCTCGAGCTTTGAGTCCTCGTCATCGTCTCCGACAGATGTTTCAAGCGAAACAGTATCTTGCGAAATTTTTATTATGTGCCTTACGCGATCAAGATCCTCGCCCATTTCCGCTGCGATTTCTTCTGGTAATGGCTCGCGGCCCAAGTCCTGAATAAGCCGACGCTCAACCTGCTGGAATCTGTTGATTGTTTCTACCATGTGAACAGGAATGCGGATTGTGCGCGACTGGTCAGCGAGCGCGCGAGTTATCGCCTGACGGATCCACCATGTTGCATAAGTAGAAAACTTGTATCCTTTTCTGTATTCAAATTTTTTAACAGCGCGGAACAATCCGACATTTCCCTCTTGAATTAAATCAAGAAGCGAAAGCGATTTTCCAACGAATTTTTTTGCAATAGAAACAACAAGGCGCAAGTTCGCCTCTATCAATCGCTTTTCCGCTTCTTTGTCGTTATTTTCTTTTCTTTTGGCAAGTGCAACTTCCTCTTCCGCAGTAAGCAGAGCAATTTTACCAATTTCGCGCAAATACATTTGAATTGAATCTTGTGTAATTTCTACAACATCGGACTTTCTGTTTAAATCAAGATTGACTCGGATTTTGTCCAGCGCTTCTTCACGCTCTCTTTGACGGCCAAGTATGCCTTCTTTCATTTCAACCATATGCAATCCGCGCCTGTCCATTTCATTCAAAAATTCTTCGTAAACAGGAAGATAATCCTCAATGTTCGCAAACAAAAACAATGCTTCATTTTCTGTAATAAAGCCCCTGCCTTCTCCTTTTCTTAATAGTTTTTCGATTAATTCTTCTGACGGAGGTTTTATCCTCTCGTACACCTGCTCTTGCTGGAATTTTTTGCGCTTATCAGGCCTTTTTTGCTTTTTCTGCTTAACGGCTGTTTTTCGCGCAAATGATTTTCCGGCAGGCGCCTTTTTTGAAACTTTCTTTTTTAACATAGCTAAAATCGGGCCTTAGCCCATTTCTTGAATTTTTTTCAATAGTTGCGTAACCAGTCCGCTGCTGCCTTGCGCTTCTGCTTCTTTAAGCTCGTTTGTGAGCTTTGTTTTGGTTTGATTTTTTGCGTCAGCTTCAAGCAAGCGAATGTGCTTTATCAGCTCTTTTTCCGCTTCCGCGCTTTCTAATGATTCTAATATTCTTTCTGAAAGCACGGCGCCGGAATCAAGGAGCTCAAGGAGACCGTAATTGTCCGGGTTTTGAGCGATTTCATCGCGAACCCTTGTGAAAAATGAGGATTTTTTATTTACCTCTGATTGCGTTTTATTATACACCTCATGCATAATCCTGTACAGCGCAAGGGCTCTTTCGTCTGTAAAATGTGATTCTTTAAGCTCGCTAAATGCTTTTTTCGCTAATTCATCTGAATGAAAGCACATTCCAAAAACAAGCGCTGAAGTTTTTCTGATTTTTGGCGATTGTTCTGGTTTTGCGCCTGTAAATTTTTCAGTTTTTGATTCTGCTTCTTTACCGGCTTCCGGAAGCATGCCTCTTAAAACAGATGACTCTGTTCCGACTGATTCTGATAGTTTGTTCAGCCAGTGTTCTCTTTCAACGCCGTTTGCGATTGTGCTGATTTCTTGCAATAAAAACTTTGCGACTATTTTTTTGTTTCGCACATCGCTCATGTCTCGGCCCTGAAGAGCGCGCGTAAAAAAGTATTCCATAATCGGAATAGGGCTGTTAACTGCATTTTGCCAAAGTTTTGGATCTTTTTGAACAGCATCGTCAGGATCCTTGCCTGCTTCTTTTGGTAAAATAACAACAGACACATCAAAATCCATTGAGTGCGCAAGATGAATCCCCTTTCTCGCTGCGGCGAATCCGGCAGAATCCTGATCAAAAGAAAATAAAAGTTTGCTTGTGAATCGTTTTAATAAATTCAGATGATCTTCTGTAAGCGCTGTGCCTGAACTTGCTACGACATTTTTTACGCCTGCTTTGTGCGATGCGACAACATCCATATTACCCTCAACAATCACAGCGCATCTTTTTTCTTTAATTGCTGTTTTTGCTTTGTCCAGCCCAAAAAGAATTGATCGCTTTTTGTAAATCGGGGTTTCCGGAGAATTCATATACTTTGGACCTTGCTCGTCTTTTGCAAGCGCGCGAGCTGTAAACGCGACAACATCTCCGTGCGTGTCGCGAATTGGAATCATAAGTCGATTGCGGAATTTATCTATGTATCCGATTCCGTTCTTTTTGACTTGAACAAGCCCTGATAAGTTCAGTTGCGAATCAGAATATCCTTTCTTTTTTAAAAAATCATAAAGCATGGTCCAATCATCAGGGGCATATCCGATTTGAAAATCTTCCAGCAAATCGCCATTGAGCCCGCGCGACTCTGAATATGACCTTGCGTACGCTGCACTATCTGACTCAAGTAAAATTTTGTGATAAAAAGCGCATGCAAGCGCGTGAATTGCTTTAAGAGTTTTGTTTTCTCCGCCTGATTGCGGGACCGATCTTGAAACATCAACACCCGCCTTTTTGCCGAGTATTTCTAGCGCTTCCACAAAATCAACGCCTTCCATTCGCATTACAAAATCAAACATATCCCCGCCACTTCCGCACCCAAAGCATTTAAAAATCTGCTTGTCTTGCGAGACATTAAAAGATGGCGTCTTTTCTTCGTGAAAAGGACACCTTGCTTTTTTGCTGTGCGTTCCTGCCGGCTTTAGCTGAATATAGTCAGAAACAACATCAGCAATATCAAGCTTTTGTTTTATCTCATCTTTCGCATCCATAAACACACCCTATCACAATCTCTCAATAAAGTCCTTAAGCCGAATCAGCTCCTTTTTAACAAGAGGACCTTCGTATTCGCCTCCGTGCATGTGAGTGCCTTCGTAGCTTGTCTGTTTTTGATCAATATGCAAATTTAAGTATAAATGGTCTTTTTCATCGTGCACATACAAATGAAAACGCGGATAAAAATCAGGACCTAAACGCAAAACAAAACTTTCTTCTTTTGCGTCCCTCGGCTTATGCGATGCATAGCCGGAATGCTTGATTATTGTTCGAATATCGTCCGGGAGCGGTTTAAGGACTTTTAGTTTCATATTATGCCTATTATAGCTTAAACATAATAAAAAGAAAGCATTATAAAAGCGAAGAGGGGTGCGGCAACAAGTACCACACCCCTCCGTTGTTCGTTCCTCCTCAATCCTCAGATCTCAAACGTCTCTAGCTCCTCTATCTTGGAAAGTAGCCGGTGGACTTCAGCATTCCGCGCTTCGAGCTCGGCCTTCAGTACAGCAACCTCGGCAGTTCTCAATGAGAGCTCGGACCTAAGGTCACTTGTCTGTTGTTCCAGCTCACCGGCCTTGGCAGAAATGGTCGCAAGCTCCTGCTCGAGCTGTTGACGCGACATGCCGTTCTGCTCTCCTTCGAAGCTGCTCTCGGGCCTGCTGATCTCGCCAGTCCTGATCTTGAGAAAGAGCTCACGAGCATCTTCCAGCTTGCTTGCTTTCATGTCGACGAGGTACCCAGAAGAGCCAATACCGACTTCTGCTTCAGCGGTTTTGTGGCGGTAGATGCCGAGTTCTCGTCCTTTTACCCTGTCAAACGAGCCGTGGAACGAGATCTGTTCGACAAGTTTCTCGATCGTTTTAGGAATCCAATCGTTCAAGTCCCGCAACGCAACGTACCAGCGCTCGTTCTCAACGAAGAGACGGATCCCGTTCGGAAGACTGTACACGCTGTACTCGTTACCGCTCTGATCCCTTCGTTTCTCTTCTACAAATCCGGGTTTTCTCGTAACTTTGCTGTCTTTCAGTAACACGCGAACTGTCATGGTACTTCCTCACACATTGCCGCCTGGATTCCGTCTGGCTTACTGGGCCAATCCGTTCCATGGTCAGCTGGTTGATGCGCATATTTAAGCATAAAAATCGTCCAGTGTCAATACAAGAGAAAACAAAAAGCGCTTATTTGCACTATTTTAGCCATATTATATTATATAATAAAATACAAATGTGGCCGTACCGCTGATTGTTAAGTTTTTAACATCCGCTGACTGTCACAAATTTAATGAGAAAAAATATAAGCCCCGCCTTGGACTCGGCGGGAGTCGAACCCGCAACTTTTGGTGACAACGCAAGTGAGGTTACCATTACCTCCACGAGCCCGAGTCCGCCGGGACATAACAAAAATAAGACCGCCTTTTTACAGGGAGTCCTATTTTTTGTCACCAAAAGCAGTTCGTGGAACGAATCTCACTTGTGTTAATGACATTATTACATGTAAATACGCAGATGTCAAGGTATTATCAGTTGATAAAATTATAAGATTACTTAACACCAGCAATATACTTGCGCGCTATAAAAAATATTTTTCGCCTCATGATTGCAAATATTAAAGCCGAATTCCCTATAACCAAATATACTGGGAAAGCAATTTCAGAAAATCCCCAAAGTCTAATGGCTGCAAAACTTGTTAGTCCATTAAATAATCCTGTTGTGTATGCAATAACTGATTCGGTCTCTGGGCGCTTCCATGATTTTATCAAAGTCGGAACTAATGCAAAACTATCGCTTGCAATTGCAAATGCAATAGCAACATTTGGCTCTTTTGTAATGCCCCACAAAACCAAGGCTAACAAAGAAAACAAACCGCAGACATAATCCAGCGCACCAAGCTTCCAATATGCATTTGGATTTACAAAAGAGAATACGAAAACCAACAGCGGACAAAATCCTGACATAAAAACCGGAAGAACTGCCCAGCTTACATCATTAGAAAGGGCGGCAGCGGTTGCGATTAATGGCGCAATAGACCACATCAGCCATGTAACCTTATTTGGTTTTGTTTCACCTCGTAAAGTATCTTTGATATACGAAAATACACCAAAGATATTTACAACAGCGCCTAAAAGTACAAAGTATTTCAACATAAACTAAATTATTTAAACAACCAGAACGGAAGGGGCGAGATTCGAACTCGCGATACCTTGCGGCATACCTGCTTTCCAAGCAGGCGCACTCGGCCACTATGCGACCCTTCCAAAATTATTTTTTGTTTTTTCTTGCAACAGCATAAATTATACCTGTTACAAATAAAACCATTGATAAGTACTGCGCAGGAGTCAGGCCCAGATATCTTGCATCTGCTGTGCGGGTAAAGTCAAGAAAAAAGCGAACAGCTCCATATTCAATCATGAACGCTGATGAATACATATACAGAGGAGCTTTAAGCTTTTGCATTACTAAGAACAGAATCGTTAGAAATAATCCGTTTATTGATAAATACAGGCCGTTGTCGTGATACGAGACGCCGTCGGGATATTTAACTGCGAGAAAAAAATCCGTTGCTGTTCCGGGATGGTCATGGATTAAAAAACAGCCGATTCTGCCAATAAACAACCCAACCGGCAGGCCAAAAATAGATGCTCCTGCGTAATCGTGAATATTCAGTTTCTTTTTGCGCAAATATAAAATACCTGAAACAAATGCGCCGGCGAATCCGCCATAAACAGAAAATCCGCCGTTCCAGATTTTTAATATTTCTAGAGGCGATGATAAAAAATATGACGGTTCATAAAAAAGAACATGAAACAATCGTGCGCCAACAAAAGAAGAAACAAAAATAACAGTTGCAAGATTCCACAATATTTCCTGATTCAATTTTTGTTTTTTATAAAACCATTGCGCAAGTAATGCTCCGGCTAAAAAACCAAACGCCACAAACAAACCCCAAACGCGAATTTGAATCGGACCGAAGCTTAGAACATGCAATGCAAAGTATGGAATCATACTTATAATTGCGGTACTTTAAGATGAAAGTCGGTTTTGGCTTGAAGCCATGCCCCGGCATCGTACAATTTTTCTTCTTCAAAATGCCGCGCGGTAAATTGCAAGCCCATTGGCAAACCGTTTTTTGTAAATCCGCATGGAACCGAAATTGCAGGGACACCGGCAAGATTTGCAGACACTGTGTAGATGTCTGATAAATACATCGCAACCGGATCTTCGGATTTTTCACCAATTTTCCAAGCAACAGACGGCGAAGACGGGGTCAAAAGCAAATCAACTTTTGCAAAAGCGTTTTTGAAATCCTGTTTTATAAGTTCGCGCACAGCAAGCGCTTTGTTGTAATATGCATCAATGTAGCCGGCGGAAAGAACATAAGTTCCAAGAATAATTCTTCGCTTTGGTTCAGGGCCAAAACCAAGCCCGCGGTTTTTTGAATACAGCTCAAGCAAACTTTCTGCGTCCTCCCTTTTGCCGTAACGGATACCGTCGAATCGCGCCAAATTAGAGCTTGCTTCAGCCGGCATCAGAATATAGTAAACAGGCAGAGCATATTTTGTGTGAGGCATTGAAATTTCTTCTATAATCGCACCGGCTTTTTCGTATTCTTTGGCGCAATTTTTAACTGCGCTTTCTATTTCAGGATCCATGCCATCAATAAAATATTCTTTTGGAACTCCTATTTTTAGGCCTTTGATATTTTTATCAAGAAGTTCAGCAACAGGAGCTTCTGGAATTACTTTGCTTGTTGCGTCAAGCGGATCAGCGCCTTCCATGTACTGCATAATAAGAGCGGAATCCTCTGCTGTGATTGTT
>AMFJ01034662.1_pt1 | contig 10046 bp, 5 predicted proteins | sample 427208 | NCBI WGS metagenome assembly AMFJ01 (sample SAMN02954298, study PRJNA114691) | groundwater metagenome | biome: aquatic; feature: subsurface aquifer; material: sediment; isolation source: subsurface aquifer sediment | place: USA: Rifle, CO | collected 2008-08
ACAAATACAAGCATTAAGAGAACTGCTGGATTCATTTAGTATTAAGTTTTAAGAATTTCATAATGTTTTAAAGACCGGAAAATTCTGTATTACACAGATGTTTTATGCGCATTTTCCAAAAGTCAGACTTTGGTCTATAGAATTAATATCAACGGTATCTTTTGCAGTTTTTATTTTTTCTTTTTCTTCTTCAGCCGTTTTAAGAATTTCTTCAGGCATTCCTTTTGCTCTGGCGGCAGGAATTGCTTCGGATGAAGTTATTTCTCCGATGTTCAGTGCCTTTATCAGATAATCAAAAATCGGTTTTCCTGTTCCGTCAATTTCAAATTTTAATCCATATAATTTTGCATAATCTTTCTCAAGATATTGCAATATCTGCAAAACATCATGATTATGAGACGCTATCGCCAGATACTGGCCTTCCCTTATCATGAACATAACTATGGCATAAACAAGAGAAGCCTGATATTTTGGCGATGTGGTTGAAAACGCTTCATCCACACATCCGGTAACAAACACATTTGATTCGCTAATCAAAATATTAAAAAATTTCTTCCATAATTCAACTTCATTTCCCAAAGCACTTAAGTTTCCATCAAGTTTTGCTGTTACTCTGTCTAAAAACATCAAAAAATCAAAAACAGGAAGAGTAGCTGAATCTGCGGGAACATAGCCGGTATTCAGTGCGGTCAAAATTCCAATTACTATTGCTTTTAGATAAAAAGTTTTTCCTGACATGTTTGGCGCGGCAATTAATCTTATATATTCTTCTTTTCCAAAATGAACATCATTTGCCGTCTGCTTTTCTTTTTCCATAAACAAACTGAAAAGCTTCTTAAATTCTACCGTTCCGTCTGCATTGAAAAAGGCTTCTGCAAATTTTTGTTTATTTATCATATTTCCATAAAGCCCTATAGCCTGTATTTCAAAGATACGCTTCATTTCTTTATCCAGTTCATGAAAAGCATCAATATCGTAAGTAGTATTATAAGCTATTTTGTAAAAGCTTTTAAAAACCTGATTTTCAAGAACTGACAAATTACCATTTTTCAGAGAATCCAGAGCATCTTTTTTATTCTCCCTGCCATCGCTGTCTTCACATTTGATGTTATATTTATTTATAAATTGAAACGCTTTATTATAAGCTTCTTCGAGTTCCGTTATAACATTTTCCATATTCTTTTTTAAACCGGATTCTACTATTTCTTTTTTGTAAAACTCACGATATTGTCTTGAAATTAATTCCTTTCCACTTGATCGGGCATTTAACACATCATCATAACGTTTTTGAGTTAAATGTCCAAATTCATCCATAACTTTTTGCATCATTCCTACATCAGTTGTGTTTTCATTTTCCAGGACAGTTCTTATATATCCTATATCATATAAACTATTAACCATATCATGTTTACTAAAAATTCCTGTATAAGCCTTTGATATTTCATAATAATCATTCTGCATTTCTTTTGTTTTATTTTGAAAAATTGAATTTAACATTTTAAATAAACCGGTAACACCCATACCATTATATTCCCGGATTAAACCGACAAGTTTTTGATTACTCCCGTTTTGAAGTTCTTTATGAATTTCTTGTAATTCAACTTCAGAACATAAATTACCGAGTTTTTCTTTGTTGCGCTTAAAATAATTTAAAGCTTCTTTCGGATTTTCTTTTATTAAATCAAACTGTTTTTTATCAACTTGCATATACCTTCTTTCAGGCTCTTTTACAAATGCACCGATGTTTTTAAATATTTTCTCAAAATAATTTGCCATTTGATGAAGATAAACCGAATCATGACTTTTTAACATATCAATGAATTCCCGGCAGTAATCTCTTTCATCAGCCAGCATTTCCAATATTAAAACCAGTATTAAAGAATTCGGCCAGTTATTGTAATAATCAAAATCCCCCGATTTTTTATATTGTTTTTTCATTATATCCGCAAAATACCGGATTTCTTCAGAAATTGATTTAATATCACATTCAAAAATTGATTTTGCAGGAATTTTGAATTCCAATTTATCTATTGAATATAAAAGATTCTGCCTTCTGCTGTTAAGCCTTGCATGAGTAATCCGGCCGTTACATTCCTCTTTTATATTCTCCAATGAAGAAAATAAAGCGACAATTTTTTCATCTTTAATATTCAAGCCGCTTTGAGCCATATAAATGTATCGTAACATAACTCTAGCTTCTTCTTTCATTTTTTCCATGTCTTCGTTGTAAACACCTGCGCTTATCTCTTCCAGATAATCCAGATATTCAGCAACTCTTTTAGCACAAACCTTATTTCCCCACCTTTGTTTTGCGACAAGTGGTTCAAGAGAAGCCAGAGTCATAAATTTGTCTGATATGATTTTAGCATCATACTCTTTGGATTCACCCGAACTATCTATTACAGAAATTGATTCATAGCCTCCCATAACTTCATATATTAATTTTCTCATAGGGTGAACATCTCTAACACTCCACTCTATTTTTCTCCATCGTTCTCTATCATGTTCCTTCAGCCATGATATATATTCCTTAATGCGAAGTCTGGTTAATTTGCCCTGCCATTTTTCTCTTTCAGGTTCGTCGTACGCTATGGTTAAATACTTTTCAATCACTTCTTTATCTTTGATTTCTTCATTGTAATCATCCTGTTTTGCCTGCTGAATATCAAACACATCAACATTATCAATATATTCATGATGAAGTTTTATAAGTTCATTCCATTTTTCAAATTGAATTAATAATTTAGATAAACCTTCATCAAAGTCTTTTCCAAGTATTTTTTTATTCATTTGCAGATATTTTATTACATACTCAATTGAATTTTCACTTCCATCTAACTTTGATCGGTCCGGTTTAAGTATTTTATTAAAATTTAATAATCCTTTAGCTCCGCAAACTGACAAATACTTCGGCAGAAATTTCAGCATCCATATTACCTTATCGCTTATTTCCTTTAATTCTTTATACTGCCCCTTACCGGATAATTCTTTAAACATTTTTTGTCTTTCAAATATTTCTTTCGTATCAAGTTTTACACCTTCCGTAATAAGTTTTAAAAGCAACCCTTTTCTTATTGATACCCCATCATATTGCCAGCCTCCAATTCCTGTCATTTCTTCATCTTCACCAGTTTGAATGCGGCTGCCGCCAAAATAAAATTGCTGAAAATCTGAATCATCACTGAATAATTGAAACAACTTGCTATCCTCATCCTTTGAGCCTTTAAAAAGCGAAAAGGGCTCGTCTTTCTTTTTAAGAGCTTCCCGTTCGGCTTCAGTATATTTTAAAAGTTTTTTCCATTTTTTATCAGCCGGTGAATTAACTTTTTTTAAGATTCCTTTAATATATTCTTTCGCCAGATTTATAATTTCTACCGGTAGTCCCAATACTTCAGCTACATCTAAAGCTTTTGAATCACCGGCTCCTTTTGTTAACTTATATGAATATTTAATTTCAGGTTTTTTATTGGGTATCCTTAAAATTTCAAACGGGAAATTATATATTTCCACATCTTTATTATTTTTATAATTTTTGACAAAGGCTTCGTTATGACTTGATAAAAAGGTTTTTCCTCCACGTTTTTTCAAATATTCAGCAACTCCCATAAGCATTGCATATTGATCTTCTGCGGACGTTGTTGAAAAACCTTCATCAACAAGAACAAATCCTTTTTTTCTTATTTTCTTTAAAGCCTCCACCCAATTATCAATCTCAACACCATACGCACTAAGATTCCGATATGATTCCGTAGATGCCCGATCAAGGTATAAGAAAGAATCATAAATTCTAAAATTGCCGCTGGCAGCCGGAACAAAACCAAAACTCTGAGCCAAAAGTTGCATGTAAAAATTCTGAACTAAATTAAAAGATTTTCCTCCCATATTAGCGCCGCAAAGCACCGTAATCGGTGTATCCTTTGCAGAATCATTTAAAACTTGTGGTTTCTTACCTTCTTTTTCTCTGACAAAATTCCATCCTTCGCTGTATTCAGCCGGTTTGCTCTCGTCAAAATTTGCTCTTGAATACTTATCTCTCCTGACAATATTTGCAAATTCTACAAAAGCACCCAGACGTATTATATTCTTCTCGATACTTTCCCCAAGATTTCTTGAATCACTTACTTTATCATAATTTTCATTAAGAAAAAAACTTTCATCTAAATGATTAACACTTTCCAGTTGTTTTTCTAATTCCAGAGCAATTGTTTTTAATGTTAAGTTTTCATTATCCCGCAAGAGCGTTATTAACTGACTTAGAGTCTTTTTTCCTTCTTTAATATTATCAAAGCAATTCATAATATGCTCTTCTAAATCTTTTCTTCCGCTTCGGTATGCCCACAAAGCCGGTTCCTTATGATATTCGCCAACATCGATAGGTGCAAATAATCCGTTAATCCCTTCATTAATTAAGTATGAAAGATTTTTCAGTTCCGTGATTTTATAAATTAAATCACCTGTATTAATTAGTGATTGAAGCAAATTCTGACGTTCATTTATCAGGCCAATATCAGTAACAGGACTTCTCATGAAATCCCACATGAAATATTTTTCTCTCAAGTTTTTTAATGGCGCAGGAGTAAATATTTTTTCTTTCTCATGCTGAGACATATATTCATTTGTTGGTTCAACAATATTTCCCAATTCTTTGTCTTCACTCCGGACCAAATAAGAAACTTCTTCATCTTTTTGGAAAATAGACTCAAAAGGATTGGTATAATGACTGTTTATGCTGTTAATATTAGATAAAGGAGACAAAGAATAGACATTTTCCCCGTTTTTATTTGAACAAAAAGCAATTGATAATTTTGATATAAAAAAAATTGCAATTATTATTTTTATAATAAACTTTTGTTTTATACTTAGTTTTATTTTTATAAGTTTCAAACGCTATACCCTTTTATTAATTCCTATGCAGAAACCTGCGATATAAAAAAAGAAGAACTCTAAATAACACTTTTAAAACTGAAATACCGATATTTATGATGCTTTTAAAATTGATTTTCTTGATTCCATAAATTGGATAAAATGTTTGATTGGAGGAAAATCACTTTGGAGCAATATATCCGGATTTTCCGGAAAATCCTTAAATCGGTCTGTAAAAATTTTAAGCCAAAAATCACCTCTCTTAGTATTCGGAGTTAAGGTATCAATCGGATGATAAAGAGATAAATAACTACCACAAGGATTAAATGCAGCTAAATCAAATACATGAGCCCCACCAAGTATTGCTTTTATCGATTTTAGTTCATAAGTTAGTACTGCCAGGGAAACTGTTCTAAGAACAGTCAAAAGTGATGAATAGTTTTTTAATTTTTTTAAAGCTTTTAAATATTGTTCCTTAAACTCATTTAGAGGCGCGATTTCTACCCTGAATAAATTGAATATCGTTTCAATTTCTTCTTTTTTTATTTCAAAATTAATTTCCTTAGTCCAATTAAAATACCATTCGGCATAATAATCCAGATCTTTATTAAAATCCGTTTTAAATTCTTTCAGTTCGTCTTCTTTGGCAAACGATAAATTATCAATTTTTTCCTTAAAATAATCATCCATAAGGCTATTTATACCAATTAATAAAACAACCCAAACTGATTGATTGCTTTCACTTTCTAATAAATAAGGTTCAAATCCTGCTTCTTCAAGTTTTAATTTTAAAGCAGGAAAATATAAAGCATCTTCGGATCCTTCGAGCGCTATTTTTCCGGATCTGATACCATTTTTATGGAGTTGTTTAATAATTATATTTGCATGAATATTTGCCATATCATTCGTATCATCTCCTTCCTGCCCTCCATGATCCACTCCTATATATAACATTGTCTTCCAGTAATCCTCAGGGATTTCATACAAATATTTTCGAAGCAAGGGAGCAAAGCGTTCAAAAGATCCGCCGGTTTGTTCTTCTACCTGTCTCATTACTTCAAAAGCATCTTTGAAATAATCAGAATTGAATTCCGACAAAGGTGCAATACACGCATGTTCAGCATTTAGCAAAGTAAGAAATGAATAACATATTGCAATAAGAAAAGTATAAATAATAGTTTTTGAAAAATTTGTTTTTTCTCTCATATTATTTGTTTACCATATGAAAAATTATTGTCAATGGTACCACCGCGGTGTGTCAGCGTGGTGCTCAGTGTGGCTCAAAGTACACTGAATCTACAAACAAATTCTTTTGAGGAGACATCATTTTGAAGATATCCAAGTTTATTCTGTCAACTATTAATGATTACTCGCTTTTTCTTACCTCATTTGTTGTGTTTATTCCACAAATCCCGTAAGAAATACTGACCTCTTCTTCCATAAGTTTCTATTATTTCATTTGCAGACACCGGATCAACCTTATAAATCCGGTCTATTAATTCTTCGATGTTTTCTTTTTTATATGTTGGAGTTAATCCATTTTTTAAAATATTTTTATAAATTTCAGTAATATTTTTAAGACTCTTTTCATCTTTGAATTTATAATAATCTATCTTAGAAATGAATTTAGTTTTTCTTCTATTAAATCCTCTTTTGCAATGTCTATAAAAAAAGGATTCGTACCAAAAATCATATTTATTCGTTGATTAAATTCATTAGTATTAGAATTCTCAATATTAATATTTGCTATTTTTATATCTTTTTTTTTCTTAATATAAAATTTAAAAAAACTATCTAAATAATAATCACCTTTTGGAAAACCGTATCCATACATAACAATATGAGTTGAATTATATATTTTTTCTGCTGCACACTGCCAAATTTTACTAAATGTTCTATAGAGACGCCTATTTGAATCTGGGAAATTTAACTCTTGTTTAAAAATAACAGGGGATATAATTGCACATTGTTGAAAAGATTCTATAGCATTTACATCTCTAAATCCTTGTTCGCAAGTCTGAAGATTATTACTAGAAACTTCAATACAACCATCATAATTATGTTTCCAATTTAATGAACCATGCAATTTCGTTATACAAATACTGCTGTTTAGATGTTTATCATTTGAATGAGGATAATAAAATTCCATTTTCTTTGATAATAAATATTTTTCTAAAAAAACATCATAATTAAATGTCACTATTCCATTTAAAATTTCTAGAATTTTTTTATTAAAAATTGTATTCACAAGTTTTTCATTGAATGAGAAATTTTCACAATCTACAGAAAATAAAGCAGCAATTAAATTTCTTAAGTCCCATCCGGCTAAACCAGTTAAAAGAGTTTCTTTTTCTAATTGATTATTTTCAGCGTTATAGATATCAATAAAATATTTTGAAAATTGCATCTTTTTTTCACCAATATATTTTCCATTGTAATAATTATCTCTATAACATGATAAAAACCGGAGAATTTCATCAAAATCTTTTTTGTTTATTTTATATATTGGATCACTTTTATAGTTTTTAGAATAGTTTAAATGTTTAAAAATAACATCAACTAAATTCCAAATACTTTCTAAACTGTGTAGCTTCAAAATCTTAAAATTCCACAAATCCATAAATTTCAAAAAATAAGTTAAAGCTGGAAAATTGGGTTCAATATATGATAAGCATTTATCTTCTCCTAATTTTTCCCAAAATCCTTGATCTGTAGGAGAAAAATTCAAAGGAGAATTTCTCATTTTAACGGAAAGGCCATATGTTGCACCACTTCCTATAATAAACAATACCTTTTTCAAATTTTTCCCCTTAAATAATTATTATAGTTTCTCAAAATCATTAAATTTTAATTTTATTTTCAATCATATTCAATTCATGAATGAAATTATTTTTACTCTGAATTTAATATTATAATGTGATTTTTTATAAAGCTTAATTGAAGATGAAATTTATTCGATCACAAAATATTATTCACATCAGAAATAATTCTTAGCAATCGTTTTCCTTTTTCCGTTAAACTTACAATCAAAGTTCCTTCTGCATAATTTGCAGAATAATCATTATCTGTAATTTGTGTGGATCTATTTGTCGTATAATAAGTCTTATTTCTTATATAACTCACATTTGTAAATAATTTATCTTTATTTTCATTATTGCGCTTAGCAGTATTGAAATCAAGAGCATACCATAATTCCTCATCAGGAATTTTCAAATCTTGTCCAAAACGTGTTTTAAAATAATCTTTAATAAAATTTAAATGAAAACAACGTTCAATAAAAAATTGCATAGAATTATCAAAGTTTTTTATTTGTTCTAAATGATGAATGATACCAGTTTTTTTAGTTTCTTTTTGCATGTTTTCTCTGAAGACACCTATTATAAAAAGTAAAATTATATCGGAAGGGTTTAATTTTTCTAAAAGTTCAATATCTTCATATCTTACCCAATGAGAATAATTCGGATCAATAACCTTATTTATAGCATTTATCCAAAGTTCACGAACATATTCATTTTTACCCGCTCCAATCTGTGCCATTTTAAAAGGCAATTCCATTCCACAATTATTAAAATCTGGTTCAACTTTTTTTTCATCATATAATTTTTCTTTTGCTTTTTTAATCATATAACTTGCAAGAGCTAAACCAATCGCAGAAATTTGACTTGCTGGCTCAGAAGAATAAATTGCAGTTATAACCATTGGAGTAATATCTCTAATATTGGATAATTCTTGAATAATATTGGTTTCGTTACCCATAACAGCAAATCCTTTTATACAACAAATTCGTTTTTTGAAATTTTAATAAACAAAATTTTCATCCAAAATACCTTTGCATTAAAGCATTAAAATGATTATCCATTTCTTCTAATGATGCTTGCATTTTTTGTATTAACATAAATTCATTTCACTTATTTTTTACAATCCATTTTGCATTTCGTCCTTTACCATGGCAAACTATAATACCTTCATCGCGCATCTGTCTTAAAACTAATCTAACCATGTCTCTGCTGATACCTGAACAATCCCTTTCAATATCGGATATGGAAAATGGTTTCATTTTTCTTTGAACTGCATTTTGTATTTGTTCAGTTTTCGAGCCTTTTCCTTTTCGGATTTTCCCTACTCTTTCTTCAAACTCACGATAGGCTCTGATAAGCACACCCCAGAAATAATTCAGCCAGGGAAAAGGATCATGCTTGCCGTCATGCCAACCTTTAGAACTTTTTTCCAAACTTTCATAATATGTTTCTTTCGATTCCTCAAAGATTCTTTCTAAACTTATGTAACGCCCGACTTGATAATCAAAATGATAAAGAAGCATTAATGTTAAAAGCCGAGCCACGCGTCCATTTCCGTCTAAGAAAGGATGGATACAAAGAAAATCCAGAATAGCCAGAGGAATAATTACAAGCGGTTCTTTATTATTTTTATTAACCGCCAAATCATAGCCCTGCACCAAATCTTGCATTGCCAGTGGTGTATTTAAAGCAGAAACAGGTTTAAAACGAATTCTCTTAATTGAACCATCAGGATTTTTTTCAACAATTTCATTTTCAGTTATTTTCCAGATTCCCCCATTTCCAGACATATACCTGTAAATGAGCGAATGGATTTGTAAAATTACGTTCTCAGAAAAAACCATATATGGTGCGGATTCATGGATTAAATTTAACGCATCCCTATACCCTGCAATTTCCTGTTCAGACCGGTTTTCAGGTTCGATAGAATTTAATATTAATCCTTCAATGCGCTTATGCGGAGCCGTAATCCCTTCCAACCTATTCGAGGACTCACTGGACTCAATTATAGCAACTTGCTTTAATGTATTTAAAATCTCAGGCGTTTGTTTAAAAAATAAGGCTTGCTTACCTTTAAATTCCCCGATAACTTTTAAGTTAGATAAAACGGTTTCTTTAAAAACTAACTTTTGTAAATATTTAGAACTTAATGAATACATTTTTTCACCTCGTTTAATAGGGTAAAAATATATATCAAATAGGGTAATGTCAAGCTGATATTACCCTATTTGACATATAAAACCCAGATAGAGTCAAATACCTCTATTCATCTCTGACATGGGCTTTCACCATGTTAATAAAAGGCCTTAACAAGTACACTCATTACCCGATTTATTCGGGTAATCCAGAACCTTATAAACACTAGATTGCCGGAACAAGTCCGGC
>AMFJ01000487.1_pt1 | contig 10044 bp, 7 predicted proteins | sample 427208 | NCBI WGS metagenome assembly AMFJ01 (sample SAMN02954298, study PRJNA114691) | groundwater metagenome | biome: aquatic; feature: subsurface aquifer; material: sediment; isolation source: subsurface aquifer sediment | place: USA: Rifle, CO | collected 2008-08
AAATGCTGGAAAAGTGAAGACTCAGCTTTATTCTAAATTGAAAAAAACTTAAATGAGAATTCAGCCTAATCAGATTGAAAAAATGAAAAGAAAGCGATTGGATACTTCTGAAAAAACATGATGAAACAGCTAATTCTATAATCAATAATGATGATGAATCTGCCCTTTCTTGAAGAACCATGAAAGAGATTGAACTTTGAATAGAATGTGTAGATCCTGAAGATTATCTTGATGAGCTAAGTAAAAAAAAACTGAAAAAATGAAGCATGCCCAGAGAAATAAAGCCGATGTTGGCTAAGCTAGTTGATAAGCCTTTCAATAAAGATAATTGGATTTTTGAAATAAAATGGGATTGATATAGGACTATTTCAGAAATTGAAAAATGAAAGATTAATTTATATTCCAGAAATTTCAAATCTTATAATAAAAAGTTTAAGGAGATAGCGGATTCTCTAAAAAAATTGAAATACGATGCAGTTCTCGATGGAGAAGTTGTCGCTTTCTGAGATGACCTTAAGCCAAATTTTTGATTGCTTCAAAATTATGAAAACGAGAGTTCATGATCTCTTATTTATTATGTGTTCGACATACTATATCTTAATTGATTTGAGCTATTTGAACTAGGGCTGATTGAAAGGAAAAAACTGCTGAAATCAGTAATATCATGACTTGAAAATGTAAGATTTACCGATCATGTTGAAAAATATTGAGAAGATCTATATCAGGCGGTCATATCAAATTGACTGGAATGAATCATCTGAAAAAAAATGCAAAGCTTCTACAGCCAATGAGAAAGAAATGATAATTGGGTAAAGATTAAGAACGTCTCGACTCAGGAAGCTATAATTTGCTGATATACGCGTCCTCGTTGATTAAGAAAATGAATTTGAGCGCTGATCCTAGGCATTTACGATAAATGAGAATTAACATACATATGACATACCGGATGATGATTCGATGATAGAATGTTAAATGAAGTCAAAGAAAAATTAGATACCATCCAAATTGATCATTGCCCATTTAAAACAGTTCCAAAAACCAATGAAAAACCAACTTGGGTTGAACCGATAAATGTTTGTGAAATCAAATTCAGCGAATGGACGAAGGATTGATATTTAAGGCAACCGGTATTCCTAGGATTCAGAGAAGACAGAAGGGCTGACGATATAATCAGAGAAGTGCCCGAAAAAGAAGAAACAATCAACGAGAGAGATGCTGAAGTGAAATCAAAAGTAACATTCTCAAACCCCAATAAGATATATTTTCCGGAAAAGAATCTGACCAAATCTGATATAATCGATTACTATAGGAAAATATCCTCTTACATCTTGCCATATCTCAAAGATAGGCCTGAATCACTAAAGAGGTATCCGAATTGAATCAATTCAGAAAGTTTTTTTCAGAAAAATTTTGAACCTGGCTTTCTTCCGAATTGGATAAAGTCGGTAAAGGTTATCTCTGACAGCGAAGAGCGAGCCTTGAATTATATGTTGGCACAGGATATCGATAGCCTCCTTTATATGATAAATCTTTGATGCATCGATATAAATCCATGGAGTTCAAGAGTCGGAAATCTTGATAATCCCGATTATGTGATTCTAGATTTTGATCCGATAGATATAGCATATTCTGAAATTGTAAAGGCGGTTAAAGAAACCCATTCTCTTCTGGAAAGATTATGAATCGCATCTTTCTGCAAGACATCCTGATCCAAATGAATGCATATTCTAGTCCCTACTAAGGCTCAATATAGCTATGATCAGATTACAGACTTTGCAAAAATCATTAATATTTATGTAAATAGAAAATTGCCAGATACAACAAGCATGGAAAGAAAGACGAACGACAGGAAAAAGAAGGTGTATCTTGATTATCTTCAAAATAGAAAATGACAGACAATTGCATCAGTATATTCGATACGTCCGCGCAAAGAAGCTACTATATCCACTCCCCTTTCCTGGTCAGAAGTCAATCCAGGAATTTCACCCCTTGATTATACCATAGACAATATCTTTGATAGGCTAGAAAAAAAATGAGACGTCTGGGAATGATTCTTTGATGTATCTTTTGATATGGAAAAAGCCCTGGATAAGTTGAATGAACTTTATTGAGAACTGTAGATTTTAATTGTCTGATTTAAACAATCAAATCAAATAATCCGAATTCTCAACTGCATTCGCATCAAGATCATTGTTGAAATATATATAAATCCTTTTCAAGCCAGCAGAGAATTTATCGATTTCATCTTTCCAATGCTGAAGCTCTGATTCGCTGTATTTTCATAAGAACATATTTTCAGGTCAATGGAATCTCATGTAGGAGAAATCTGCAGTTGTTTTTACTTCATATGGATATCTGGATGAATTTGCTATGACTAAGGCTATATTGTATTTTTTTAGAATATCATAAGTTTCGTCTTTAAACCAGCTTTGATGCCTGAATTCAAAAGCTATATCTGGCTTTATATCTTGTTTTATAAGTATTTCCTGAAGAGAACTAAGAAAGATATCCAATCTTTCTAATCTTTCAGGGAAGCTTTCAGGAAGCTGAAAAAGAATAGCTCAAAGCTTATCGCCAAGAGACTTGAGGCTTACAAAAAAGAGATTCATTGAATTCAGAAGCTCTTCATCTATTTTCAATCTTTTTATGTGAGTATAATATCTTGATGCTTTAACTGAAAAAGTGAATCAAGGAGCAGATTCATCATGCCATTTTTTAAAAGTGTCCGATTTTACAAAATGATAGAATGATGTATTGACTTCCAAAGTTTTATAATGATTTGATATGAATTCAAGTTTGTGTTCATTTTTTACTTCAGGAGGATAAAACTTCTTATCCCAATGTTTATACATCCATCCAGATGTTCAGATCAATATTTCAGCCATATTAATTAAATTATCCAACATTGTATTATAAGCAAAAATCGATTCTTTTCAAGAAAGTGATGAGTGAATGATAATTAAATCCCAAAGAGTGTCGACAATTTTACTTATAGCATTTTTTGATTATAATATGAGCATTTCTAACGGAGAATTATGGTCACTTATGAAATAATAGAACATCCCTCAGAACTGAGGATACGCGTCTATTGAAAATCAATTGAAGAAATTTTTACAAACGCTGGTAAAGTGATTTGAAAAATCTTGAAAACCACACCTTTCCCTCGCACAAATAAGAATATTCATCTTATTAAGATAAAATCAAGCGATATGAATAATCTTCTGATAGATTTCCTTAGTGAAATTTTGACTTATTCGCATATAAATAAATCCATTTACACCAAATTCAATATTAAATCAATTCAAGAAACCGAAATAACCGCTGAGATATTCTGATATCGTGTCCAATGATTCGATGAGGATATAAAGGCGGTGACATATCAAGATGTGAACATTATGAAGACTGGCAGATTCTATTTTGTTTCAGACTTTGTTTTAGATGTATAAATCAGGGGACTATGGAAAGAAATAAGCTGTTGCAGCTATCAAAATACCTTTGGGAATTCCCAAAAGATTCTAGATTTGATATGAGAGTTCCAGCTAGAATTTACGCAAGTGAAAAAATGTTAGATGACATATTCAAGGACAAGAGCCTTGATCAGCTTGTGAATCTTACAACTTTATCTTGAATTAATAGATATTCTATAGTTATGCCTGATGCTCATGAATGATATGGATCGCCAATCTGATGAGTATTCGCTACAAGAGTGCCGGATTGAATCATCTCACCAGGCGCAGTTTGATACGATATAAATTGTTGAGTAAGACTGCTATTGTCAACATGCGATGCGGATGAAATTTCACATAAAATAAAGGGTCTCGCTCAAGATATGCAATTCACCGTCCCCTCTTGAGTCTGAAAATGACATAAATTGAAAATTTCAATTAATGAGCTGAATGATATTTTACGAGGATGAGTGAAGTATTTAGCTAAAAAATGATTTGCCACAAGCGAAGATGTTGAAAATTGCGAATCCAATTGAAGCTTGCCGGATGCAAATCCTGATAAGATTTCTGAACATGCCAAATTAAGATGACTAGATCAGGAATGAACTCTTGGCTCAGGGAATCATTTTCTTGAGGTGCAAAAAGTAGAAAAGATATTTGATGATCGTATAGCAAATATATTCTGAATCAGAGAGAATCAGGTAGTAATCATGGTTCATACCTGAAGCAGATGATTGGGCCATCAAGTCGCTACTGATTATGTGAGGATCATGCTTCAATCGCAAAGCAAATATTGAATAGAGCTCGTAGATAGAGAGTTGGCCTGTTTGCCATTCAGTTCTCCAGAATGACAAGATTATTTTGCTGCCATGTCTGGAGCGGCGAATTTTGCTTGGGCGAATAGACAAATGATAACCTACTTGATAAGGCAATCTTGGGAAAGGGTAATTGGAAAATGAGAATTAAGGCTTCTATATGATGTTGCGCATAATATCTGTAAAATCGAAACACATCAAGATGAGAAAGGTCATAATATAGAGCTCCTAGTCCATAGGAAATGAGCGACTAGAAGCTTTCCGCCACACCACGTGAATATTCCGGCCCGATACATGACAAGCTGACAGCCAGTCCTCATTCCTTGATCAATGTGAACTTCCTCCTTTATATTAAGCTGATGAGAAAATTCAAGCGATAGCTTTTATTCAGCTTGTCACTGAGCCTGAAGGTCAAAATCAAGGCATCAGGCCATAAGGGAATATTCCTGAAGGCAAATTATTGATGAGCTTCGAGCAAGATGAATAGTTGTCGAGTGCTCTTCCATGAGATGAATAGCTGAAGAGGCACCATGAGCTTATAAGGATATAGAAGATGTGATAGAAATTGTTGATTGAGCCTGACTTGCAAAGAAAGTTGCCCAATTGAAGCCCATAGCTGTGATCAAAGGCGAATAATTATCAATGTTCAAAAGAATTGATACCTGAGGTATCAATTCTTTTTTTATAAGTTCTGTCATCCTATGGTTTAACACCATAATATTCCTTTTTCTAATAATGAATAAGAAGAATGGCTTTTGTGAGATTATTTTAATACTGAAAAAACCACAATATTGACCAATGAAAGCACAATGCTAAATAAAAGCGCCCACCAAAATCCATTAACTCTAAATCAGGGAACTATTTCTGAAACTAAAAGAATCAATAATGCATTTATAACAAAAGTGAACAATCAGATTGTAAGAATATTTATTGGTAGAGTTAGAAGTAATATCAGGGGCTTTATGAAAGTATTCACTATTCATAAGACAATTGCAACCAAAAGTGCTGTAATAAAGCCAGAAACAACAACTCAAGGCAAAAGGTATGCAGTTATTATCACAGCTAGCGCACTGATGAGTAAATTTATAATGATTGACATAGAATATATTTATTAAATAATAAACACTACATTATATTCCGAATAAAATATTATTCAACGGTTGAAAACAAAAATAATGCGTATAAATTGCGAATTATCTGTGAGTAACAAGTGAAAATTGATTGATATTATAAAGTATCTAGATACTTTTGACATGAATATAGATAGAAGTATAATTAATTGTTGATTTTAATAATCAACCATATAAATAATTGAAATATATATGCCAAGAAAATACGGTAAAAAATCACAAGAATTTGTGAAAGAAGCTATGCACGAATTCAAGCGAGGAGAGTTGAAATCATGAAAAAGTTGAGAACCGGTAAAAAATCCAAAACAAGCTGTCGCAATTGGATTGTCAGAAGCTAGAAAGGAGGGTGTTCAAGTACCGAATCCTCCAAAAAATAAAACTAAATCTCCAAAAAATAAATAAGGCCTTAAGCATTCTTTAAGATTTTAAGGAGAATTTCTTTTGACACAAGCGCAGTAAACAATATAAATATGCGAAATAAAGATAAAAATCATGAAAAAGAAAATATATATACTCTCCACAATGATTTTCTCCTGCATTCTCATATCAATATTATTTATGTTGATTCTGTTGCTGCTGATGAGATTTGAGATTTTGGATAAAAGTTTTTTATACAGCGTTTTTGTAATGAATAACTGAATCCTATACTTGTCATGTTTGATTTGAGTAGGATGAGGTTTTAAATTGTGAAATTTCTGGTGGGAATATATTTATGCTAGTAAAAAAGATAGGAAGTTTAATAAATAATAAATCAAAAATGCAAGAACAAGAATTAAGAGAATGAGATGTTATCGCCGTAATAGATACCGCCTTGTGAATAATGAAATTCAAGCTGTTTCCTGATATAACTTCAAAGACATTCGAAAATTTCACAACACATTCAATGAATTGATATTATAATAACACAGTTTTTCATAGGGTAATAGCGAATTTCATGGTTCAATGATGAGATCCGACTGCAACTTGAATGTGAGGCAAGAGCATTTTCTGAGAAGAATTTGAAGATGAGATAAGTCCGAATCTGAGACATATAAAGTGAGCCCTATCGATGGCAAATGCATGACCAAATACTAATGGAAGCCAATTCTTCATTGTACATGCGCCAAAAACTCCTTGGTTAGATTGACATCATACGGTTTTTTGACAGATAATCGAAGGCATGGATATTCTGGATATAATAGCAACTCAAAGAACAAAAAGAGATGATCGTCCTCTATTTGATATAACAATAAATTCTGTTGAAATAAAATCCTTAAAAAGCTGAGAATTCATTCCATATGCTAAATCATAATTTTAAAAAATCCTTTCTTCAAGAAAGGATTTTTTAAAATTATTTCAGTTAACTGCCATTTGGGTTATTTTGTTTTAAATTCATATATTCAATTATTGACTATGATTTTCTCATCAATAATATCCTGACACCTTCTTATCATTATGCTAGAAGGCAAATCTCAGATATTATCCTCAAAAACATTCTTAGCTTCAATATATTTTCATAGATAATATAATCCTAATCACTTTTCGTAATTTGAAAATTTTGAGATATCAACTGAGAAATCATCCTTAAATCAAATAAGCTCATAAATCCTGATTCAAGCTGTTTTTCCTTTTACTTTGATCATATCCAGCTCCCTAAATATATATTCATCCTTTGATTTAATATATGTATCCTCGCTTACGCAGATTTTGGTCAGATATTCCTTATTGACTCATTCCAGCCGTGAGGCGAGATTAACATGATCTCATATGACGGTATAATTGAACCTGTCTTTGGATCAGATATTCCCAACCATTGCTTCTCATGTTGCAATTCAGATTCTTATGGAAATCGGCGGGAAATCATTCTTCCATTTATCATTTAAGATTTGAACCTTAATCTGTTGCTCAAGTGCTGTTTTGCATGCTAATATCTCAGGATTATCTATTGTCAATGGCGCATTGAAAAATCACATTACTGCATCTCATATATATTTATCCAAAGTTCACTTATTGCCAATCAAAATATTTGTCATCTCAGTAAGATATTCAGACAAGAGCTGGAATATTTTTTCAGTTCAAAGCATTTCTGAAATCGTAGTAAATCAGACAATGTCAGAAAAGAATATTGTTATGTTTCTTTTTTCTCATCAAAGCTTCAATGCATTTGAATCTTCTGCAATCTTGCTTACAACTTCAGGAGAAATGTAATGTCAGAAAGCATTTTCAATATATCTCTTATTTTTATCGACTATAAAAAACTTATATGCATAATTTACCACAAATACCGAAACTCAATAAATATAGAAACTGAATATATCAATCAATATTCATTTTTGGTTAAGAAGATATCTTCAGAAAATCAGAAGAAGGACAAGAAAAATACAGATAATTCAGATACTGAATCTCAAAGACAATAAATAATATACTCATGCAAAAATTAACAAGATCAAGAATATTGTGAGATATTTTGAAGCCAAGGTCTGTTCTCTCAAAAATTTATTTTGGATTATTGAATCAAGCGCATTGGCATGAAATTCAACTCAGGGCATTTTCACAGAAGAATCAAGCGGACTGAAATGTGAATCATGAATAAGGGTTCAATATTCTCAAATAAGCACAATCTTGCCATCAAATTCTTTTTTATCAACTTTTCAATCCAAAACATCTATCAAAGAAAAGCTTTTATATTTTCATGGCTCATTGAAGAACTTGATCAATATGTCATTAGAGTTATTTAGAGGGATTTTCTTAATTGGATTTAAGTTGTAGTATCAATCGAAAGTTTTTCATAGTCAAGAATTATCATTTATATATTTCCTATATAGAGAAATACTCATTGATTCTATAACTTTTCAATCAAAAGCATATTGAGGCGCAAATCTATTTAAAGTATTTTTCTGTAATTTAAAATCAATTGCTCACCAGATTGTTCTACTGAATTGCTCAAGGGGGAGAACTCTGTCATATGATTCATTTCATTTTTCTCAGATCTTTGCTCATATGACGATATTATCATATTTATTCAAAGTATTCAGAAGCTTATCCGCATCTGGAGCTAAATTTGCAAATACGATATCAACTCATATTGCTCATACCTTATAATTTTCTAATTGTTCAATTAGATTCGAATATATAGTTTTTGAGAAGTTCAGTACATGCAAATCAGTTTTTTGCAATTCATCCAGGCTTTTATTATCAATTTTAATGATAACAATCTTTCATGAGGATTGATTGTAATTGGATTTATATAAGAAAGTATTATTCAGATCAATGCCGATGACATCTTGTAAAAGCAGATCTGCCAAATATCAGATAAAAAAACTAAAAATAAAAATTATAGATATATTCAATATTTTCTTGTATTTAAACATAATTATTTGATAAAATCAGAAAGTAGATTACTATTAGCAGAAATTTATTTTATTATAAAGATTATATGGAAAAGTGAAATAAAAAAATACTTTATGTTGGGCTTATACTTATATTGATATTTGCTATTTCATTTGCATTTTTAACTAAAAAGAATAATAAAAAACAAATCCAAGTAAATTTATCAACAAATACATGAGCTTTGGCAGATTCCTGAATTACCACATCAACATGAGCTGAAACGCCTAAGATCATTGAAAATATAAAAAACAATGAACCTCTTGCATATGTAAATTCTTTTATTTGAACTGCAAGCAAAAAGAATTCGACAAATACCGAACAATTAGCTGATTGAATGACAATAGAAGTCAATGATTCGATAATTACTTGAGCTGATTGAGAAGCGGAAATTATTTTTGCTGATAATTCTGTTATCAGATTAAATAAGAATACCACCCTTGCTTTTACAAAATTAGATAAAGAGTCGACTGAAACAAGTTTGGAGGATTGAGAAATATGGGTCCGCATATTGAAGCCCATCTTCGATAAGACTTTTTTCAGCATCAAGACTTCTGATATTTCTGCATGAGTAAGATGAACCTCTGTAATAATCAACAAAAATAGGAATTGAACAGACCTGAAGGTTATAGATTCATATTCCAAAATAAAATGAGATGAATGAGTGATTGTAAAATTATTAACCAAAAAGAATAATCCTTGAAAAGATATAATAGTTAAGCCTGAAAATTGAATTAAAGTCTTAAAAGATAGCATTATTCCAAAAATAGAAAGCTTTAAGACTAAAGATATATTGCTGCAGAACTTCATCAGAGATAATACATCTAAAGATATTGTCTATATGGATGACCTCAAAAAGAAAATAGTAAATGATAATGATTTGAAAAACAAAATCCAATGAGAATTATTGCAAAGTTTGCCAACAAAAGATGAAGTGAGAGTATTTTTTAAAGAAAAAGCTGTAAGGGAAAAAGTACAAAGATATGTAAATTGATGATGAACTATCAACCCAAATGCAATTATTCAAGATGTTAAAAAAGAAAATATAATCATCTGAACAAGATGAAAATTAAATATAAATAAAGAACTCTTACGAAAAGAACAAGACCCAAATAAAAAACAGCAAATAGAAAGAGTAATAAGACAAGAAGAGGAACTATTAAACAATACTCTGAAACTGATAATGAATAATCTGAACGAAGAAACTCTTCCTGTTAGACCTGCTGTTTCTCCATTGCAACAAAAGCCTGTCCTACCTGCACCATTACCGATTAAGCCAGCTCCAGT
>AMFJ01000701.1_pt1 | contig 10037 bp, 8 predicted proteins | sample 427208 | NCBI WGS metagenome assembly AMFJ01 (sample SAMN02954298, study PRJNA114691) | groundwater metagenome | biome: aquatic; feature: subsurface aquifer; material: sediment; isolation source: subsurface aquifer sediment | place: USA: Rifle, CO | collected 2008-08
TGACTCCGTCATTCACCTTGTCATTCCCGTGAAAACGGGAATCTAGGATAATTAATTTTCTGTACTTACACTGAATACAGTAGCGTGTAAGTACAAAAATAATATTTTAATTGAAACTTGATCTTGAAAAATAAAATATATAATTGATCTTAATTAATGATTCCATATACTTAAGTACAAAACTAAAAAAATTATTATGAATGATAAATTAACCGTAATTGATTTCTTCTGCTGAGCATGAGGTTTTTCTGAGTGATTTAGACAGCAATGATTTAAGATTGTTCAATGAATTGACTACTGGCAACCAGCAATCACTACTCATAATCTTAATCATTGATTAAATGATTGTATTAAAAGTGTTTTAGATTTTTGGTCTGAAGATTCTTGAGACGTTTCTGAAATAGAAAAATTAGAAGATACACTTTGTATAATTTGAAGTCCACCATGTGTTTCTTTTTCGTCATCAAATAAATCTTGAAAAGCAGACAAAACTCATTGAATTAAATTAATTGAGGCATTTCTTCGTACAATAGCCGTTAAAAAACATAAACCAAATTCAAAGTTAAAGGCTTGGTATATGGAAAATGTTCCAAATTCTCAAAAATTTGTAGAAGAAGAATATTCATTTGAAAAATTAAATCTTTCAGAGTGGGCAAAAAATATATGACTAAGCCCAAGTGATACTGCCCTAGTTGTTAGAAACAACTGAGATGTACTTGACTCTTGAGATTATTGAGCTCCACAAAGTAGAAAAAGGTTTGTATCATGAGAATGGTGCGAAACCTGAGAATTCATAAATCCAGTAAAAACTCATGAAAAACATGTAACATGTTGAGATGTTATCAGAAAATTACCAAAACCTAATTCAGCTAAAAAAGATATATTTAAAAATACTTTTACTGATCCTAATTATATAAATCTCACTATTAATTGAAGTGAATTAACAGATCATTTTTATGATACTTGATTATATATAATTGAATGGGCGGATGCTCAATATCTTAAACAAAATCATTCTTTCATGTGAAAAATGTCATTTCCAGAGAATGAAGATAAACCATGCAGAACGATAATGGCTACTCGTTCAGCTAAAACCAGAGAATCTCTTATATATAAATCAGAATATAATAGAAAATGAGATTGAGAATATCGCCTTCCAACTATTCGTGAGATATCTTCGCTTATGTGATTCCCTATTAATTATCAATTTACTTGATCAGAATGAAGTAAATGGAGACAAATTTGAAACGCTGTTTCTCCACATCTCAGTTCAGCCCTTGCAAAAGAAATAAGGAACAGGTTAGGAATTAGACCAATAGAACCAGATTTTTTAGATTTAAAAGATTTATATGAAAAAGTAGAGATTAAATTAAATACTTTTGAAGAAGCAAAATTTGATAAGCCAAAAAAAAGGAATACGAATTCAAAATTCAGAAAACATCCATATAAATCATGAAATATTACTGTAGAGCTTATGAATTATATTGAGTCAAATAGTGAGATTCCTTGAGATAAATGGTATGTTCAAATGTATTTTTGAACCTGACTAGGCTTTAATCAGATAGTAATTAATAGAGAGCTTTACATTGCAATAAAAACATATTTGGAAACTAATATAAAAGAATTCAATTCTTTTAAAATTGATTTTAATAAATATTATGATAGCATAGAAAACATTGATACAAAAGAATTTCAACAAGTTTACGAATTAGATATTAAGCTTGAAAAGCAAAACAATCCCATAAATCTTTTAAAACAAATTTGAAAATTAATACAGAAAAGGAAAGAAAAAGATGATTTAATTAGCATTGGCAATCTTATACCAAAAAATGAAGTACCTTTAGGACAACTATACATTATTTTTTGTTTATGAAGTATTATTTATTAATTTTTATACTTTCATGGTTCCAGAGAGCTTAAATGAAATAGCTGAAAAAACATTACAAAGGTTTTTTAAAGATGCTGATTATTATATAAATAATGAGTGATTATCTTGAAAAAGTTATTATAAAATTTTTGCTCAACCCCAATGCATGTGAATCCTTAATAGTTATTTCTGATATGATTTTACACACTGTGAAAAAGTAAATGAAAAAGCGATTGATTGATATGATTTCAAAAGAAATATATGAATACAAGTAACAAATCGTATTGATAAAACAAGGAAATTCAAAGAAGATACAATTGATAAAATAAATTCTTTAACGAAATATCCCGATATGGCTCATTTAAAATTTTTTGTATTAAGAATCAATTGGGACACATATGCAAGCTGGACAGATTTAAACATCCCAATTGTAAATAATAATTGAAACGCTGTTAGTTTTAATAATATAGAGGACATTCTTACTTTTGACTCTATAATTAATCGTATTGCCTCAGAGGTTAATCCAGAAGTAATAATGAGGTTCATAAATACTCTTATAGATATATTCCCTAAACAAGAATGGTCAAAGTACTATACTGAAGCTACTGAAAATGGTGAAAGAGAAAAAATCAATGTTTTAGAAGTATTAGAAAGAACTTTAAAAAATAAAACCGAACAACTTTAATATTAATTCAAATTTATGAAAAAACTTATTTTTCAAAAATTAAGTCAAAAAAAATGAGCAGATATATACATTTGAAAAATGAATGTTAAAGATTTATTTAGTTTGTATAAAATATCCTTTTTAAAAGAGGAAGACTTTGAAAATGTATCAATAAAAGAACAGGTTGAAATTGCAACTAATTATAATTTTGAGGCAAAACAAAGAGACGAGTCTCCTAAAAGAATTAAAAATATCTCAAAATATATTGAAACTGATTTAGGTATTTTTCCTAATGCAATTATATTATGAAATTTAGATAAAAATAAATGAATCAGTTTTGAGAAAATTAAAGATTATGATATATATTATCTAATAAATAGCATTAAAAGTAATGATGAAAAACTTTTTATTATAGATGGTCAACATAGATTAAAATGAGTTGCTTTATACTATTATTCAAACCTATTAGATAAACTAATTGATTATTATGCATGAAATTTCGATAAAATTAAACTATTAAGGGAAATTAATTCTGAAAAAAAACCTATAAAAAAAATAAAAAAAATAATTGATGTTATAAACCAGTATTCTGTACATGACTTGAAAATCAATACTATAGTTGAAAATGCAAGTAATTATGATCTTCCAGTAGTTATTATTGATAATTTAACAAATTCAAAAATTATTGAAATTTTTACAGATATAAATTGATTAGTTGTTCCATTAAATTCAAATATTATTAGATTTTATTATTGATATTTTACAAATAAACACCCTAAAGATTTTTCATTGTTAAATATTTCAGTAAATATCTGAAAATTGTTAAATGAAAATATGTATTCTTCTATATATTGATTAGTAAAAATGCCCTATAAATCAAAAGTGTATGAAGAAAAATTTAAATGATATAGTCAGGTAAGTATATCCGCCTTTTGCCAAAGGTTTGAAGAAAGAGGTAAATTTGATATAGAATCAATTAGAAAATCAAAAAATAATTATGATTATTTTAATAAAACAATTTGAATATTTATTTACCATAGATATTTAAAATGAGACGTAAAACAACTTTCCCCCTTAAATGAAGATAGTATAATAGAATCAATTAATTTTTTATTTCTTATTTTTTCATACTCCTATATGGAGGCAAAAAATATATTTGATATAGGTGTTTTAAAATATATTAAAGATGCAGAAATATCAAAGAAAGAAGAAAAATTTTTAAATATTAAAAATTATAAATTCATAGATTCAACTTCTAATGAACTATATTTTTACTTAATAGATTATATTATAAAAGTAGTTATTCAGGCTAATGACTTTGATATAGAAAAAATATTTAAGCTCGATAAAACTCAAATTAAAAAAGAGGTAAGTTCTGCATTTAAATATTTTGAAAAATCATTAGTTCACATTTATGAATCTAATCAATATTTTATTAAATGAGAGCAAGATTGAACATGATGAGGTAAAAGCAAAAGGGTTGTTGAAATATTTAATGATTCACTAAAAGAATTTTTAAATCAAAATCAAAAAGATGATTTTAATAACTTAATTAACAAATATTATTGAGTCACTAAATAGATACATCAATATTGATAATTTAAAATCACTTATTTATTTTTTATAATTCAAAGTCTCATGAATAAGGATACAAGGATTGAAAAAATCCAGGAGATAATAAATCAGAATAATGTTTATTGAAAGCAAGAAATACCTTGGAAAGACAAACTTGAATCTTTTGATGTATATCAAGTTCCTTTGGAATATCTTATATATAATAAATATAATTGAAGGATATTAAGTAGGACTAAGTCATTAGAAACCCAAAACTATTTAATTAATTCTGAAACTAAAGAGTGAAAAGAATTAATTGAAAAACTACTTTGGGAATCAAAAATCGATAGAAATAAAAAAACTCTTGAGAGCATAAGTAAAATGTGACAAGAGAAAGTTTGAATTATAACCAAGGATTGAATTATAATTGACTGAAATAGGCGTGCAATGCTCCTAAACAAAGCATGAAAAAGTCATTTTAAGGCAATCATACTACCAGTCACGCTAGATCAGGCACCAAATGATATAGAAGAGCTAGAAACTACATTTCAAATGTGAGAAGATTGAAAGGTTGATTATAATCCAATAGAGAAATATTTAAAAGCAGAATGATTACAAAAAAGAGGTATACCAATTGAAAAAATTGCGCAATGGATGTGAAAAAGTGATACAGAAGTCATTTCATTGATTGATGTAATGGCAACTATGCATGAATATCTTGAGTTTTTTAATTATAACTGAATTTTTACACAATTAGACTGAAGAGAAGATCCTTTGATTAATCTTACTAAATGGTTAAGAAATTTTTATAGTAGAGAAAGCTGAAAATGATTTGACTGATATGAAAAAGAAGATGTAGATGATTTAAAATTCATTGCATTTGATTACATAAGGGTTAAATATGAATGAAAAGAGTTTCGTCTTTTAGCTGAATGACAAAAATGAAATCATTTATTTTGAGATGCTGAAATTTGGAGAAATTTTTGTGATGAGCATAATCAGGTAATTCAAGAAATTAAGGACAATGAATCTGAAATAGATATAAAATCATCAAATCTTGAAAGTCATCTTAATGACAGGGATAATAGATTTAAGGAATTGGCACATGATTCTATGAGAGAAAATCTTGAAAAACATCATACAAGGATAGGTTATAGGAATTCTCAAGATGAGCCAATTAAACTTACAAATAAAGCCTTGGACGCAATAAAGTCAATAAATCCTAAAAGCAGAACATTGGCTGATATTAGGGTAGTACAACAGGTTGAGGAAATAAACAAGCTTACCACTAAAATGTTGCAGGAAAAATCTCCTGAAAAAATACTTGATCAAATAATAGACTTATTAGATACTTTGCATATTGATAAAAATAAAATTGAAAATTGCGATGATATAATGTGTAAACTCAAAGAAATAAATACAAAAGCTTTTGATTTGAAAAAGAAACTTTGAGGGTAATCTAATATAAATATCATGTTGAATATTAATATAAGTGAGACTTTATATATAATAGAATGAGATACTCAAAAACTTATTAAAGATGTAAGGTTTTCACTATCTTTAAAGCGCTTGTTTTATTCAATTGATAATGAGCTTAATATTACCATACCCTATATTGAGTGAACAAAAATTGAAACACTTGAGGGAATAATAAAGATTTTAGATAAATTCAAGGTTGAATATAAGCTAAGCAATGGTATTAATTTAGCTTTATGAAAATATAAAGAAGAACTAGATTCATTTGAAGAATTTACTGAAAACGCTAGTAAAATACGTGATAATATGTTTGACGATAATCCTCATCTTTCAGAATATTTCAATGATTTTCAAAAGATATTGAGTTCAGAACTTTCTAGGGAATTATATCCTCTTCAATTATTATCGTCATTTCATATGGCATTTTCGCAAAATAGTTGTAATTTTGCTGTACCTTGAGCTTGAAAAACTTCAATAGTATATTGAGCGTATGCTTATCTAAAAAGTCTACCGAATGATAATCCTAAGCATGTTGATAAACTAATGATAATATGACCATTATCATCATTTAGACCATGGGAAAATGAATATGTTGAGTGTTTCTGAAAGAAAACCACAGTTCAACGCTTATCATGAGATTGATCTATCAAAAAAACTAAAAAAATTGAACATCTCTACTCATGAAATCCAAGTGAAATAACATTGATAAATCATTGATATGTAAATGTTCTTGAAAAAGAAATAAAAGATTTTCTGAAATCAAATAAAACTATGGTTGTAGTAGATGAAGCTCATAGGATAAAAAATTCTCAATGAGTATGGTGAATATCTGCAATAGAAATAGCAAAAGAAGCTAATTCAAGAATTATCCTAACATGAACACCAGTTCCAAATTGATACGAAGATATTTATAATCTATATCAGTTCATATATCCTTATCATTTTAAAAAGATACTGTGAATCCATTTAGACCAATTAAAGGAGCTTAGTAAAAGTGATTATGTTGATGAAGAAAGGATTAATAGCTTTATTAATAGAATTTCTCCTTACTTTATCAGAATTAAAAAATCAGACCTTAAATTACCTTGAATAAATGAACACAAGGTATATGTAGATATGGATTCAAGCCAAAGAGAGATATATGATTATATTGAATCAAAATACATAAATTATTTCAAACAATGATCTTCTTGATCTCTTAAAGACATATTAAACAAAGCCAAGCTTATACGTTTAAGACAGGCATGTATAAACCCTTATTTACTCAATCATACAATACAAGAAAGCCTAGATAAAGATGATTTTGATGAAAATTATAAATGACTTCCCGAAGAATTTCAGGATAATTCAGATATTCTTCATAAAATAAAGAATTATATGAATGATAATGTCCCAAAAAAATATGAAAAAGTTCTTGAGATTATTCAAAAAGAAATTATTCATAATAAGCAAAAGGTAATCATATGGACAATTTTTGTACAAAATGCCAAGTTTTTGCAAGAATATCTTAAGAAGAATAATATAAATTCTAAGCTATTAATTTGAGAAATAGAGACATCTGAAAGAGAAATTACTATAGATAAATTTAATGATCCTAATAATAATGAATTTCAAGTAGTTATTGCAAATCCTTTTTCAGTTGCTGAATCAATATCTTTACATAAATGATGTCATAATGCCATATATATTGAGAGGGATTACAATTGTTCGAATTTCCTTCAATCTAAGGACAGAATTCATCGTGTATGACTCAATGCAAGCCAAATAACAAATTATTATTATATAATATCAAAAGATTCAATTGATGAGATTATTAATGATAGACTGAATGAAAAAATTAAAAGAATGGAGCAAATAATAAATCAAGATATACCATTATTTACTATATTAGACGACAACGATGAGAATGATATAATTAAAAACCTATTATCAGATTATGCTAGAAGAAATAAGTAATTTTGAAAATCTAGGATCACCAAGTTATTTTTTAGAATTAATAAGAATACTAAAAATAGAGACTGAGTGGTCAAAAGTATATATAAATAGACACTTCTTTGATAGAATGATTGATTGAAGAAATGTTTTTGATTGATGTATAAATTTATGAATAATTGCATGAATAATTATTGAAGATGAGTTGACTATTAAATTAAATCAGAATTTTTCATCTTTCATACAAGATACTCTTGATTTCAGAATATACATATTAAGAAATCTTATTATTAAAATAAAAGATGATATTGTATTTAATAATATATTTTCTTCTACTAACGTTTCATATGATTTAACTAATCATGCAGTAGAAATTAGTAACGTGTGATTTTGATTCAAATACAGAAATTTTAAACAACTTTTAATTGATTTTTGATTTATTATTCCTAGCCCAGATATAAGCTCAAAATTTTTACTAAATAAAGCGTATAAAGCGCTTTATGATGAACTAATATTTAATAAGGAACATAGGAGAAAAATGTGAATGCAAGAATTAAATCTAATTCTTACAAAACAACAAATTGAATGAGAAAAAGCTGAATTATGTGTAATTGAATACGAAAATAATAGATTAAAATGAATTAAGAGTGTTGACTGGGTTGCTGAATATGATATCTGTGCATGATATGATATAGCTTCTTATAATGATATAAATTCAATTGATTATGATAGGTATATTGAAGTAAAGTCATATATATGAAATAAAAGTTTTTATTGGAGTAAAAATGAAGTTGAAACATCTAAAATAAAAGGTGAGAGTTATTTCATATATCTAATAAACAGGGAAAAAATGTATGATACTGATTTTATTCCTGAAATAATCCAAAATCCTATACAAAATATATTAAAAAATAATAATTGGTTTAAAGAGATAGATAAATACTACATAACTAAAATTGATTAACCTAATATCTTCTTAATCCTCCCCACAACCCCTTCCAAATCCCTCTTCACCTCATGTTCCCAGAACCTCAATACAGTCCATCATTCAGACTTCAATAAAAGGGTATTTTTTATATCCCTGTTGATATTGGTCTCTATTTTCGGTCACCAGTATTCCTTGTTGGATTCCGGCGCTTTGAAGCATTGCGGGCATCAGTGCCAGAAACATCAGTCCATGAATATCGCGACCTTCTTTCATATATAGATGATGTCAGGCCGGATTCAATGTACCCTCTTCTGGATCCTGTATCATCTCAGTCATGCTTTGAAAAGGGCTCGGCGCAATATGAACTCAATCTTGGTATCTTTGCCTTTTATCTTTGACATTATCTCGCTTCTCTTTTCTGTTGTGAACTTATCCATAAAATTTTTCTTAATCTTTCCATATTTTATCTGAGATGCGATTTTTTTCAAAAGCTTTGTCGAAATCATTGATAAAAAGCATATGTATTAAATATTTCTTCAATTTTTCCTACTTTTTCAATTGATTTTTTCTAATTATTCCTATAAAGAATACAAATTACCAAATAATAATTAGAATTTGAATAAATATGTTAATGATGAAAATTGAATAGAACAGATTGTCAGATTGATAGTTGATGATATTGAGGATAAGGGCGATATATATAAAATCAATCCTTCAAATCAAGATGAGGCATCAATAATGATATTAGCTTGAGCCCCATGATCTGGCAAGACGGAATTTATCATCTCAGTACTGCCAATTCTCGATTTCTTCTTTATTGATACCGATAGCTATAGAAATTATTTTATTGGATATAACGGCAAGAATGCAGGTAATTATCAGCATGCTATAAGCAAGGTTTTGGATTGAGTCCTTAAATATTGCTTTAAAAATGATATAAGGTTTATCCTCGACGGAACCTTTAAAAGTTTACCTCATGCCATTAGGAATGTTGATAATGCAAAAAGAAAAAAGCGCAAGATTGAAATTTATTATATTTTTCAGAATCCCTATCTATCTTTTTTATATACTTATCTAAGGCAAATACAAAATGAAAGGAATATATCAATTGATTGATTTATTGAATGCTTTTACGAATCTATACGAAATATATATTTAATGAAGCAAAAATATGATAGTATTGATCTCTTAATATGTGAAAAGATTGTGACTTTACCTTGACTATTTTGAAAAAAGGATTATAAGGCGTACCACGACATTGAAAACATAGAAAAATTTTGTTTTCAATATAATATAGGTTATAATGATTGAGAATTTACTAATAGAAGTAATTTAAAATTCTGAATAGATGATTTTAGAAAGTTATTAAGACTATGCTACCCAGTGATAGTATGTACATGATTAATCAAAAAAATAATATGACAAATCAAGCTAAAAAAATATTAAAACAAGGAATGGAATGAAGTATTGAGAAACAATCAAAGGTTTTTAATAATAATTTCATCACCAGATACCTTTATAACGCAGCTTTAAAAAGATCGCGTGAAACGTCAATTTAAATATTATATCAAAAATCAACTTTAAATTATTTTGCAAATAATTTAAAGTAATTCACC
>AMFJ01003787.1_pt1 | contig 10034 bp, 6 predicted proteins | sample 427208 | NCBI WGS metagenome assembly AMFJ01 (sample SAMN02954298, study PRJNA114691) | groundwater metagenome | biome: aquatic; feature: subsurface aquifer; material: sediment; isolation source: subsurface aquifer sediment | place: USA: Rifle, CO | collected 2008-08
CCGGTTGCCGGGCGTCGATAGCTCTTATGGTTATAGTATTTATTTGTGTTCCGGGTTGCTGACCTGGGGGTTGTTTGCCGAAATCGTCAGCAGGGCACAAGTGGTGTTTATTGACAATGCCAATTTGCTGAAAAAACTGAGTTTTCCGCGTATGTGCCTGCCAGTGATTATCGTGATCAGCGCGAGCGTTAATTTCGCCATTATTTTTGCGTTGTTCACCGCCTTTCTGTGGTTCTCGGGGAACTTCCCCGGCCCGGTTTTTTTCGCGGTGATTCCCTTGTTGCTGATTTTGATTACTTTTTCGATCGGGCTGGGGATTACGCTTGGGGTGTTGAATGTTTTCTTTCGCGATGTGGGTCAGTTTTTTGGCATTTTCATCGCTTTCTGGTTTTGGCTGACGCCGATTGTTTACCCCGCTTCGGCTTTGCCGGAGAGTATTCGCGGCTGGCTGGTCTGGAACCCGATGGCGGGTCTGATTGCCGCTTTTCAGTGTGTTATTGCTGCCGGGCAGTGGCCGCAATGGCAAGGTTTATGGTCGTCTTGCGTGCTGGCGCTGGTGTTTTGCGTGCTGGGCCTGGGTTTGTTCCGTCAGCATGTGGGTGAAATGGTGGATGAACTCTGATGGGGCGTATTTCAGTCAGCAATCTCGGTAAAGCTTATAAACAATATCCCAGGCGTTGGTCACGGCTGGTCGAGTGGATTTTTCCGGATAAAAACAAGCCCAGGCATGCCTTGAAGTGGGTGCTGCATGAGGTTTCGTTTTCCGTCGCACCGGGAGAGGCGGTCGGCATAATCGGCATCAATGGGGCGGGCAAAAGCACTCTACTGAAAATGATTACCGGTACGACGCAACCGACTACCGGCTGCGTGCAGATCACGGGCCGGGTGGCTGCGATGCTTGAGCTTGGCATGGGTTTTCACCCTGATTTTACGGGGCGGCAGAATGCGTTGATGGCCGGTCAGTTACTGGGTTATCGCGCCGAGGATATTGCACGCTTGATGCCGGAAATCGAGGATTTTGCCGAAATCGGTGATTATATTGATCAGCCGGTTCGTGTGTTTTCGAGTGGTATGCAGATGCGGCTTGCCTTTAGTGTCGCGACCGCGCTTCGTCCGGATGTGCTGATTGTTGATGAGGCGCTTTCGGTGGGCGATGCTTATTTTCAGCACAAGAGTTTCGAGCGGATCCGCGAGTTTCGCAAGCTGGGCACCACTTTGTTGATTGTGTCGCACGACAAGGCGGCGATCTTGTCAATTTGCGACCGTGCCATTCTGCTCAACGCTGGCCATTTGATGATGGAGGGCGAGCCGGAAGCTGTGATGGATCACTACAATGCCATGCTGGCGGACTGCCAGAATCAGATAATTAAACAGGATGTCACGGTCGACGGGAAAATGCAGACTATTTCTGGCACTGGCGAGGTGGCGCTGAGCGAGGTTGCTTTGCTGGACACAACGGGAAGGCCGTTGCAAATGGTTGCCGTTGGTCAGCTCGTTTCACTGCGCGTGCGGGCGACTTGTGTTATTCCTGTGCACGAGCTGGTGGTTGGGTATCTGATTAAGGATCGGCTGGGCCAGGCGGTTTTTGGCACGAATACGCATCACCAAAGATATCCGCTGCGGAATCTGTGCGTTAACGAGTCGATCGAATTTAATTTCGATTTTCAGGCGAACCTTGGCCCTGGTTCTTATTCGGTGGCGATCGCCTTGCACACCGCCGAGACGCATCTGGGCAAAAACTATGAGTGGCGCGATCTGGCTTTGGTCTTCAATGTGATTAATGTCGACAAGGATGAGTTTGTGGGCGTGGCCTGGATTCCTCCTGTGGTGAGGTGTTCTCTTGAGTGATGGTTTTTACCGGGCATTCGAGGAACGCCATCGCGGTTCGCGCGGGTTGATCAAAGCGCGCCTTGCCGCTTATCTGCCGTTTATTGAGCCGCTACTGGCAATTTATCCGAATGCGGCGGCTGTCGATCTGGGGTGTGGCCGGGGGGAATGGCTGGAAGTGCTGGCCGAGTCAGGTTTTAAAGGAGTGGGTGTAGATCTTGATACGGGTATGCTTGAGGCTTGCCTCACTTTGGGTTTAAGCGTTGCCGTGGGTGACGCCATAACTTATTTGGCAGAATTGCCGGATGAGAGTCAGGTTGTTGTTTCCGCATTTCATGTGGTTGAGCATATTACGTTCGATCAATTGCGCACTTTGATTGCTGAGGCGTTGCGAGTGCTTAAGCCGGGTGGCCTACTGATAATGGAGACACCTAATCCGGAAAACATCGTCGTTGCTACACGCAATTTTTACCTTGATCCAACGCATCAGCGACCTATCCCGCCAGAGTTACTGGCTTTCGTGCCTGAATTTTATGGTTTCAAACGGGTCAAGGTCGTTCGTTTGCAAGAGTCCAAGGCGTTGGCGACAAGCGACTCGCCTTCGCTGCAGGATGTTTTTCAGGGGGCTAGCCCGGATTACGCCGTTGTTGCACAAAAAGATGCTGCCCCGGTCTTGATGCACTACTTTGCAATGGTATTTGACCAAGAGTATGGGTTGACCCTTGAAACCCTCGCGGCGCGTTATGACAACGCGGCGCTAATGAAAATCCATCACGCCGAAGCCATCGCTCAACAAGCTGAAAGCAAGGCTCAACAAGCTGAAAGCAAGGCTCAACAAGCTGAAAACGCTTCAAATGAACGCCTGAATCAACTTCAGGCTATTTATAACAGCACCTCCTGGCGCATCACCAAGCCTTTACGGGTCATCAAGAGCGTCACCAATGGGGATTTCTCTGTTTTTGGCCGGCTGGCCGTAGCAAGCAGACTTAAAGTCAAAAAAACCTTTCGCCCATTTGTTGCCTCAACTATCACTTTTGTTTTTAAACGCCCGACCATTCGCGCCGTGCTGAGCCATGGCTTGAAGTTATGGCCTGGGCTGCATCAGCGTTTTTTGCGCATAGCAGTCAATGCGGGGATTGCTCCCGGATTGACTGGTTCGAGAAGAGGGCAAACTCCCAGGCTACTGGCGCCGAGTGAGTTGTCGCCTCGTGGATGCAATTTTTATCTCAGTTTGCAAGCTGCCATCCAGCGCGAAATGAAGGGAGTGGATTGATGCGTATCGTCATCGACCTGCAGGGCGCGCAGACAGAAAGTCGTTATCGCGGCATCGGACGTTATTCGCTCTCTCTCGCCCTGGCGATGGCCAGAAATGCGGGTGAGCATGAAATCTGGCTGGTGTTGAACGGGGCTTTTTCCGAGAGTATTCTTGATATTCGTGCTGCGTTTTCTGGCCTGATTCCAGCAACGCGTATTCGAGTCTTTCAAGTGCCGGCTCCAGTTGCGGAGAGTAATGTAGCGAACGCCTGGTGTACCCGGGCTGGGGAAAAAATCAGGGCGCATTTCCTGCGGCAGTTGAAGCCGGATGTGGTTTTCGTCTCCAGCTTGTTTGAGGGCTACATTGATGATGCGGTGACATCGCTGGATGAGGCATCAGGCCGTCTGACGGCGGTCACGTTGTACGATCTGATCCCGCTTTTCGATCAGGCCAGATACCTGCCGAGTACCATTCATCGCAATTATTATTTCAGCAAGTTGGCGTCCTTGAAGCAGGCGGGTTTGCTGTTGGCGATTTCGGAATCGGCGCGACTTGAAGCCATCAACGCGTTAGGCGTGGCACCTGAACGCGTCATCAATATTTCGACAGCGGTTGATGACAGCTTCAAACCGGTGCGCCTCACTGACGATTGTATTCAGTTGCTTCGTGCCCGCTACGGGATCGAGCGCAAGATAGTCATGTATGCCCCTGGCGGCTTTGATGTGCGGAAAAATTTTGATGGCCTGACAAAAGCTTACGCATTACTCCCTGCCGAACTACGTGCGACACACCAACTGCTTATTGTTAGCAAACTTGAAGATAGTGACCGCCTGAGCCTGCGCGAGTTGCAAAAAATGCTCGGCCTGGCTGAAGATGAACTCGTGCTGACGGGTTATGTTTCCGACACTGACCTGATCAGCCTTTACAACCTTGCCACGTTGTTTGTTTTTCCCTCGAAACATGAAGGCTTTGGCTTGCCTGCGCTGGAGGCGATGGCGTGCGGCACGCCGACGATTGGCTCCAACACCACTAGCGTTCCCGAAGTTATTGGGCGTAAAGACGCGCTCTTCGACCCGGCTGATCCGCGCGCTATTGCGGAAGCCATGGTGCGGGTGCTTGGTGACGAATCGTTCCAGCGTGACCTTCGTGAGCACGCTATCTCTCAGGCAGGAAAGTTCTCCTGGGATACCAGCGCACGATTGGCGCTAACGGCGCTGGCCAAACTTCATGCCAGCACACAGTGTTCGCCACCGTCAATCACGCTTAAATCCGCTCGTCCCCGGCTGGCTTTTATTTCGCCTTTGCCGCCCGAACGCAGTGGCATCAGTGATTACAGCGCCGAGTTGCTGCCCGCACTGGCCAAATATTATGACATTGATGTCGTTGTGGCCCAGGCAAGTGTTTCTGATCCCTGGGTGCTGGCTAATCTGCACGTTCGATCGGTCGACTGGTTTCATCGGCATGCCGCGACTTTTGACCGCATTCTTTATCAATTCGGGAACAGCCCTTTTCACTCACACATGTTTGATCTGCTGCGCGACTATCCCGGCGTGGTCGTTTTGCATGATTTTTTCCTGAGCGGAGTATTGGCTCATGAGGAGGTGAGTGGCGGAATGCCCGGTGTCTGGTCGCAAGCCTTGTATGGCTCGCATGGTTATCTGGCGCTGCAGGCGCGGTTTTCCGAGGAGGGTATGGCGGCGTGTAAGAAGCAATATCCGGTTAACCTGGCGGTGTTACAGCAGGCGCGGGGTCTAATTTTCCATTCCTGCTATTCGCGTCAACTGGTTACAGACTGGTACGGTCAACCGGCACCCGAGGCTTGGAAAGTAATCCCTCTTTTGCGGGCACGTGTTGACTTCGTTGACCGTGACGCGGCGCGCCGATCACTGAATATTGCCCCGGATGATTTTGTCGTCTGCAGCTTTGGTTTTATGGATTTCACCAAGCTTAATCATCGCTTGCTTGATGCCTGGCTGAAGTCATCCCTTGCTGCCAATCCGAATTGCCTACTGGTGTTTGTGGGCGAAAATCACGGGGGCGCCTATGGGCAAAGGTTGCTAAAAATGATCAAAAAAAGTGGGATAAAAAACAAAATCTTGATATCCGGCTGGGCTGATCAGGATATTTTTCGGCAATATCTGGCGGCGGCCGATGCGGCGGTTCAATTGCGTTGCCATTCCCGAGGAGAAACATCGGGGACTGCTCTGGATTGCATGAACCATGGCTTGCCCACCATCGTTAATGCCAATGGCTCAATGAGCGAACTGGCGAATGATGCCATCCTGATGTTGCCCAATGATTTTTCTGATGCGGATTTAGCCGCTGCACTGGATACGGTTTATGGCGATGCCGACCTTCGTAAACACTTGTCACGGCAAGCCCAGGAGCTGATCCTAATCAAGCACGCTCCAGAATCCTGCGCTGCCCAATACGCTGAGGTCATCGAATCCAGCTATGCAGACCCGTCGACGGAAACCGCTTCTCTCATCCGCCAGATAGCTGGTCAGAAACCGGTTGCCAGCGAATTAGAACGGTTGGCGGTTTCTCAAGCGCTTGCCGGGTCGATTATTCCACAACCGGCCTGGCGGCAACTGTTTGTGGATATTAGTACTATCGCGCAAAACGATCTGAAGACGGGCATTGAGCGTGTGGTGCGCGCCCAGTTGCTTGAATTGCTGAAAACCCCCCCTGTCGGCTACCGGGTCGAGCCTGTCCGTCTTTCGGATCAAAGCGGACAATGGCGCTATTATTATGCCTGTCGCTATACCTGCGAAATGCTGGGCATTGCGCAGGGGATTCTCGATGACAGGCCTATCGACATCATGCCGGGTGACATTTTGTTTGTGGCTGATTTTGCACCGCATGCGGTCGTCGAAGCCAGCAAGGCTGGCTTGTATCGCAGCTTGCAAGGGCTGGGGGTTTCTGTCAATTTTCAGGTCTATGACTTGCTGCCAGTGCTCAATCCGGTATTTTTTCCGGAGGGTGCTGCCGCAACCCACAGCGCCTGGCTGGCGGCAATTTGCGAATCGGCGAGCACTCTTGTTTGCATCTCGGAATCGGTCGCCGATGAATTACGGACGTGGATGAACGATCACGTTCCCTCGGTAAAAAATCCTCCTGGCGTGACGGCAGTGCATCTTGGTGCCGACCTGGATGCATCTGCACCAAGCACGGGCTTGCCGGGAAACGCGGCAAAAGTGCTGCTTGCCATGGCGGAGAGGCCCACTTTCCTGATGGTTGGTACCATCGAGCCGCGTAAGGGGCACCTGCAAACGCTGGCAGCTTTCGAATATCTCTGGGCGCAAGGCATTGAGGCTAACTTGATGGTGGTGGGGCACGAAGGCTGGAAGACGCTCCCCGATTCACAACGCAGAACCATTCCAACCATCGTGCGTCAGTTGTCACATCATCGGGAGTTGAATAATCGGCTTTTCTGGCTGCAGGGTGTCAGTGATGAGTATCTGGAGAAAATATACGCGGCCAGCACCTGCCTGATTGCGGCAAGCGAAGGTGAAGGCTTTGGCTTGCCGCTGATTGAAGCGGCGCAGCAGGGGTTGCCCATCATGGCGCGGGATATTCCGGTTTTTCGTGAGGTAGCACACCAAAATGCCACTTATTTCAACGGGTTAAATTCAGACGAACTTGCCAGATCGATTATGGGCTGGCTGGCTCAGAATCCGCAAGGGAAGGCGCTCTCGCCAACGAGATTGGCATGTAATACCTGGCAATGCGCTGCGCAACAATTGATCTCGGCGATAACTGTCGATTTCAATGGTGTTAATTAACATGGTGAGCATTCGCGATATTTCACTGAGGGGAAATTCTAATTCATCAGGGATAATTGCCCTCTTGCTGTCTGTTTTCTTCGCTCTGATTTTTGTGTTTAAAACCTTTGGTGTGGACTTTGTTCTGGGGAAATCCTCCTTCTGGATGACCGAGGTGGATGATGTAACCCAGTATATTGCCGGGTTCAATATGTACTTTACGGCGCCCTGGAAATTTCCGCTCTTAGCTTTCGATAGCCTTAATTATCCTCAAGGCACGCGAGTGACCTTTGTCGATGCCATACCTCTCTACGCTCTGTTTTTGAAGGCCGTCCTACCCACCAGCCTTGCCCCCCTGAACCCTTTCGGGGTTTGGGTGGCGCTTTCGTTTATCCTCCAGGCTGTTTCAGCTTGGTGGATAGCCAGAGAGCTCAGAATACGCTCCTGGGCTTTGCTGGGGGCTTTGCTGGTCACTCTCCTGACCTATCCTGCCTTAATGGCGCGTTTGGGTCATATATCGCTGATGTCGCACTGGATTCTGCTCTTTGCGCTGGCACTTTATATTCGCCGCAATCGTTCGGGAAAATGGCCTTGCTACGCATGGTCGACGCTGCTTTTCTGTGGGTTTTATGTCAATATTTATCTTTTTGCGATGGCTTGCGGAATCTATCTGGCCTCATTTTTGGTTGCAGGTTTTCGGCCGGATTGGCGTAGCGCCCTAAAGTTTATATTGCCATTTCTGGCGTTACTAGCCAGTGCATTTTTGTTATTGCTTCCATTCCCGGCGGGCGAAGTAACCCGCGAATGGGGCTTTGGCTACTATTCGATGAATTTGTTGTCGCCCTTCAGCGGCGGGCGAATATTCCAGCTTCAAGTGGAAGAAGTGGCTGGCCAGTTCGAGGGGTTCAACTATTTAGGGCTGGGGGTGATCCTGGCATCTTTCGCGGCGCTAGCGCTCTCAAGAACGCAAGATCGCAGTTTTTTCAAACGCCACTGGCCCTTGTTTCTATTAATGGCGGGTTATTCGTTCTACGCATTGTCCAACCAGATTTATTTTGGTGGAAAACAGGTGCTTGTCATCAGGTATCCAGAAATTTTTGGTGCGATTACCTCACAGTTTCGCGCATCCGGTCGGTTTTTCTGGCCGGTGGGCTATTGCATAATAGTTTTTTCGTTGCTTATGCTGCATCGGAGTCTCAAGCCCTGGGTTTTCGTGATGGTTGCGATTATTTTGGTGATTTTACAAATCGGGGATCTAAAGGATCGTTATTCGATCTTGAAAACTGTTGCCCATCGGCAATACGATTCACGTCTAAATCGTGCAGCGTGGAATCTGGCAGTTGGGACCAATATACAAAATTTGTATTTTTACCCGAAATTCAAGTGTGGAAAAACACCCGCGCACGATACCTTACTGCCCGTGATGCGCTATGCGGCTGAGCAAAGATTGAATCTGAATACGGGTTACATTGCTCGCTATACGCCTCTGTGTGACGACATTGCGGTTGAAATTGCTGGTTCTTCGCACGCCAATTCGATCTATGTTTTTGTGCGCAATGAGTTCAATGATTTAAACGCCATCAAGATGCTTTTCCCGGCCAACACCGTACCGGAGTGTAGGGAAGTAGACTTCGCTTTTATATGTCAGTCTCGGATGAATTGAGAGTTTTGATATGGTATCCAAAAATAAAATTACACTAGTTGCGCCATTTTATAATGAAGAGGCTGGTGTTTCTCAATTTTTTGAGAGAATTAACAGGGTTTTTTCCTTGGGTGTTTTAGAAAAATACGATCTTGAAATCGTCTGTGTCAATGACGGAAGCAAAGACGGAACACTTCAAGAACTGCTGCGCGCCAAGTCCTCTAATGCGTATATTAAAATACTGGATTTCTCCAGGAATTTTGGCAAGGAAGCTGCCATTACCGCAGGCTTGGACTTTGCAACAGGGGATGCGGTCATTCCCATCGACGCTGATTTACAGCATCCTCCTGAGGTTGTACTCGAAATGCTTGAACAATGGGAGTCAGGATTTGAGGTAGTCCTGGCCCGACGAGTTGATCGGCAGACTGATAGTGCTATCCAGAAAATTAGCGCCAGGGCATTTTATGAATTAAGCAAACACATATCGCACGTTGAGATTCCGGCCGATGTAGGGGATTTTCGCTTAATGGATCGCAAGGTGGTTGATGCGGTGAAATCACTGCGCGAAAACTGTCGATTCATGAAGGGTCTGTTTGCTTGGGTTGGCTTCAGGACGACGGTGATTGATTACAATGTCGAGCAGCGTGAGCATGGGAAGTCAAGTTTTAATACCTGGAAATTGTGGAACTTCGCACTCGAAGGTATTACCAGTTTCAGCACCGTGCCATTAAGAATCTGGAGCTATATTGGCGGGGCGGTTTCTTTATTCGCTTTCATTTATGCTCTCTATCTTGTGGTCAAAACACTCATTTTTGGAATTGATACGCCTGGTTACGCCTCTTTAATGGCGGCCATTCTTTTTTCCGCAGGCATTCAGCTTATAGGAATCGGTGTTTTAGGTGAGTATATTGGCCGCGTCTTCTCCGAGGTCAAACATCGGCCGGCCTATATTGTTCGAGAGGTTATTGAATAGGGTGATTTACGACTTTTGTCAGAGGAATTCCCAGTTTCTGTTTTTTGCCCTGATCGGTGTTGCCAACACGATGATTCATGGTGCTGTTTTGATATTTGCGGTAGAGCAGCTGAGTATTGATGTGGTCATTTCAAATCTACTGGCATTTTGCATTGCCAATTTGTCTTCTTATCTGATGAATAGCCGGCTTACCTTTAAAAAAGCGATGTCTTTTCTGCGTTATCTCCGCTTCTTCTTGGCGTCCATACTGTCATTGGGACTGACGTTATTTATTTCATGGGTTGCAGAATTTTATGGGGCTCACTATCTGGTAGGTTTTTTGGCGATAGTTATTTTTGTTCCTGCTTTAAGTTTTCTAGTCATGAAATTCTGGGCATTTTCAGATGATCTGGAAAGATAATCGAACGATGTGTGTTGCCGATTCGGTTTTCCTCACGAAACAACTCAAGAACTTGACAGGCACGTCAGTCTTGAGCAGGTGGGGGCAGACCCAGGGCCTTCGCACTCGGATTGAATAAACTGATTCATCATAGCCTGGCTCAAAAAATCGTTAACCTTCAATGACTTATGACA
>AMFJ01007897.1_pt1 | contig 10029 bp, 10 predicted proteins | sample 427208 | NCBI WGS metagenome assembly AMFJ01 (sample SAMN02954298, study PRJNA114691) | groundwater metagenome | biome: aquatic; feature: subsurface aquifer; material: sediment; isolation source: subsurface aquifer sediment | place: USA: Rifle, CO | collected 2008-08
TAAAAACTTATTAAGTTCTTTTTTAAGTAATTCAGGTTGTGAATATAAGCTGTGATTTACAAATTCCTTAGTGTTGTTTTTGGGATTAACAAGATATAGAGATGGAAATCCGCTTATATTATACTCTTTAACCAGTTTTTGATTAGCAGGATCTTCTGCATTTACAAGTACGAAAGAATATTTGGATTTATACTCTTTTCTTAAATTTTCAAGAGTTGGCGCAAATCTTTTACAATACCCGCACCAGTCAACATAAAAATTGACTACAATAGGCTTGTTTAGTTTAACAGCTTCACTCCAGGATATACCTGTGTCGTAATCTGATGGAAGTAAGCTAGCTTTTGGAGGTACAGCCTGTACAAAATTGTTGGTCATAATAGCTATACCAAGTACAACTATTGAGGAAATGAACAGAGTAAATAAACTTTTCTTTAACTTCATAAAATTGCCCCTTTTGGTACTACAGTTATTCCTGACTCTGACACATAGAAGCCACGCGCTATGTCTTCTTCCCTATCATGACCAATTCTTGAATATGGTGGAATTTCAACAAATTTGTCGATTATTGCTCTTTTAATTTCGGCATGTCTACCTATATTAACATCTTCCATAAGAATTGATTCTGATATATAAGAGAAGCTGTTTACCCTTACATTTGGAGATAGTATGCATTTACTAATTTGTCCGCCACTGATAACACATCCTTCTGATACCAGTGAATTAGTAGCCATACCGACTCTCTCTGACTCTTCCCATACAAATTTAGCTGGTGGATAGTTGTAGTTGAATGTCCTTATCGGCCATTCTTTACTATATAAATTAACTTCCGGCTGGACTGCTATTAAGTCCATGTTTGCCTTCCAGTATGAATCTACATTTCCTACATCTCTCCAATACCCAATTTCGGTTTCAGCCATCCCTGGTACATAGTTTCTGCTGAAATCATAGATATAAACATTACCACGATCAATCATGCTATTGATTATATCTTTCCCGAAATCGTGTGCACTAGTGGGATTTTTAGCATCGACTTCCAGTTCTTTTATTATAACATCTTTGTTAAAGATGTAATTTCCCATAGAGGCAAGAACCATATCTGGTCTGCCTGGAATAGTTTTTGGATTTTCTTTTGGTTTTTCCTGGAAACCTACTAGTCTCCAGTCTTCGTCAATTACCATTATTCCAAAGTTATGAGCCTCTTCAACAGGAACAGGAATGCCTGATATTGTCAATTCAGCATCCTTTTCTTTATGATATTCAAGCATATGCCTGACATCCATTTTATAAACGTGATCTCCACCGAAAACACATACATATTTAGGATCTTCATCATAAATAATATTAATATTCTGATAAACAGCATCTGCTGTACCTCTGTACCATTCACCGCCAGTTCTCATCTGGGCAGGTACAAGGTCAATAAACTGACCTAAGAATGGTGAAACAGGCCAGCCACGTGAAACGTGCTTATTTAATGAATCAGATTTAAACTGGGTAATAATTTTAATTTTAAAGAAACCTGAATTTGCAAAATTATTTAATACAAAATCAATGATTCTATATCTCCCTCCAAATGGAACAGCCGGTTTTGCTCTGTCTCTGGTCAAAGGATATAATCTTTTACCTTCACCACCAGCAAGTATCATTACTAATACATCATCGTTATACATCTTTACTAATCCTCTAAGCTTAAGAGTGCCATAAATGCCTCCTGTGGAACCTCTACTTTTCCTATAGACTTCATTCTTTTCTTACCTGCTTTTTGTTTTTCAAGCAGTTTTCTCTTTCTGGATATATCACCGCCGTAACATTTATCCAGAACGTTTTTACGCATAGCTTTTACGTTAGTCCTTGCGATAATTTTACTGCCAACAGATGCTTGAATTGGAACTTCAAACATTTGCTTTGGAATTAAATCTTTTAATTTAACGGCCAACTTTTGGCCGACATAAAATGCATTATCGGTATGAACAATAGAACTTAAAGCATCAACAACTTCGCCGCATAAAAGTATATCAAGCTTAACTAAATCTGATTCCTTATAATTAGAAAACTCATAATCCATACTTGCATAGCCTTTGGATCTTGATTTCAGCTGATCATAAAAATCCGTAATTAATTCACTAAGAGGAAGTTGGTACTCTAAATTGACTCTAATAGCATCAATATAGCTCATATTTACGAAAATACCCCTTTTAGTCTGAGCCAGATCCATTAAAGAGCCTACATAATCATTAGGAGTAATAACATTCACCTTGACATAGGGTTCTTCAATCTTTTCCCTAAACTGTGGTGGAGGTAAATTAGCGGGGTTATCAATACATACAACTTCTCCGTTAACTTTGGTTACTTTATATATTACGCTTGGAGCTGTTGTTATCAGGTCAATGTTGTATTCTCTTTCGAGCCTTTCCTGTGCAATTTCCATGTGTAACAGACCAAGAAAACCGCATCTAAATCCAAACCCAAGTGCTGATGAGGATTCAGGTTCAAATGTAATACTGGAATCACTTAATCGTAACTTATCAAGAGCATCTTTAAGGTCGTGATACTGATCATTATCAACCGGATACACACCGCAAAATACCATCGGTACTGCTTTTTTATATCCCGGTAAAGCTTCTGTTGCAGGATTTTCAACAAGTGTAATGGTATCACCAACAAATTGTGATACTTCTTTTATTGAAGCTGCAAAATATCCAACTTCCCCTGTTTTTATTTTTTTTGTAGGAAACCTGAAGGGTCTCATATACCCTAGTTCGGTGACTTCAAATTCTTTCTTTGTAGCCATAAATCTAATTTTGTCATTATCTTTGATGCTTCCATCAACAATTTTGAAATATACTATAGTTCCAAGATAAGGGTCATAGCAACTGTCAAATACTAAAGCTCTAAGGGGTTTTGAAGAGGTATCTTCAGGAGCCGGTACATATGTAATAATTGATTCGAGAACTTCTTCTATTCCGATTCCAGCTTTTGCGCTTACTAAAATTGCATTTGATGTATCGATTCCAAGAATATCCTCTACTTCCTGCTTAACTCTTTCAGGATCAGCACTTGGTAAATCAATTTTGTTAATGACAGGAATTATTTCAAGATCCTGCTCGATTGCCAGATAAACATTGGCAAGAGTCTGAGCTTCTACGCCTTGAGTAGCGTCAATTACTAGTAAAGCCCCCTCGCATGCCGCTAAGCTTCTTGATACTTCATAACTAAAATCTACGTGGCCCGGAGTATCAATTAAATTCAGGATGTATTCCTGTCCATCATTGGCCTTATAGTTCATTCTTGCTGCTTGTAACTTGATTGTAATGCCACGTTCTCTCTCGATGTCCATAGTATCGAGAAGTTGATCCATCATTTCTCTTTCAGTAACACTGTTTGTTTTTTCAAGCAGTCTGTCAGCAAGAGTTGATTTGCCGTGATCTATATGTGCTATTATGCAAAAATTTCGTATATTCTTAATCATATCTGTTGACTCTAGACTTCCCTAATCCTAAATGCCGTTATTTAATTAATTATAACTGTTTCACTTATCCCAGATCGAAATATATAAAAATTAACTTGATATATATACTTTTAGTATAGCTAACATTAAATTATTTGACTATATTTAACCATAAAAAAGTTGCAAGTTCTTGATTTAAATTTAAAAATAATTAATTTTATGTTTATTTCTATAATTTATGACTGTTATAAGTATGAATTTGTTTCAGAATTTATTAAACTTGTGTCCACTCGAAAGGCTTTATAGGTATAATTGGAGATTTTTTTTGCAAGACTTTCTGGTAAAGAATAAAATAAAATCTATTTACACGCGACATTTATGTAATATAATTCAATATGGTTAATCTTAAATAGAGATAAAATAAGATATTTAAGGTAAAATATAATAAATTCCCTACAATATTCCCGATCGTCAAACATATACCCGTTAAAAAGCAAAATTTTGTACTAGAGATTACACATAGGAGACAATAAATTGGCTAATATTAAATCAGCTAAAAAGAGAGCGGAAATTGCTGAACGTAATAGAGAACGTAACATTGCTATTAAATCTTCAGTTAAAACAGCTGTAAGAAGAGTATTCGAAGCTATTAAAGAAAATAATGTTGAAAAAATTCAAGCTGCTTTAAGTAAAGCATATAGCGTTATTGATAAAGCTATTACCAAAGGTGTTTTACACAGAAATACAGCAGCAAGAAAAAAATCCCGTCTTACCAGACACGCACAAAAGCAAGAAGCTGTTGCAGCAGAATAAGTAATTTTATAAATTTACAGTTAAAATCCGTTACTCTAAAAGTAGCGGATTTTTGTAGTGACAGACTTTAAGATTATTGCTTGTTGTTAATTTTTTCAATGGTTTTGATTTCGCTTTTTAAATATTTTAAGTATTTTTCAACAACTTCAAAATACTCTTTTGTAACCAAGAGGTGATTCTCTATATATTTTTGCTTATCAATACGTGATTTTTTCATAAAATATTCTCCTTGACACTATAAAATTTGTATCTATATCACTTATTTTTATTCCACTACCGCTTATTTTAACTTCTGCCATTATTTTATCTGTTAAAATTAAATTTTCTACATAATAAAATATGCAATATGATGCATATTTTATTCATAACATAGATATTTGACACCGTTGAAAAGCTTGCAAATGCCTTAAAGATCGAAGTTTATAAGCTTTTTATTTTTGAAGAAGTTTAAATTCTATTATACAGCCTTTATCTCATCAGGGTTTTCCAGTATGTTTTTTAAATCTATCATAAACCTTGCAGCCGCTGCACCATCAACAACTCTGTGATCAGCTGATAAGGTCAGATTTACTATATTACCAATTTTAATATCATTATTCTCAACAACAGGCATTCTCATAATTGCACCAATTGCAAGTGCTGCTGATTCGGGAGGATTAATAATAGCTATAAAATCCCTAACCCCCAGCATGCCCATATTAGAAACAGTAAATGTTCCACCTCCCATATCTTCAGGAGTAAGTTTATTATTTTTAATTTTACTTTTAAGATCCTGAGCGGATTGAGAGATTTCTTCAAGATTCTTTTTGTCACAGTCATGAATTACAGGCACTAATAGACCTTTTTCAATGGCAACTGCTATACCAATATTGACATTTTCGTTAATCAGAATATGATCACCTCTAAATTCAGCGTTAAACATAGGATGTTTTTTAAGAGTTAAAGCTATTGCTTTTAGAAAAATATCATTAAAAGTAAGTCCTTTTATTTTTTTCTTTGCTTTTTGTTCAAATTCAACTAGTTTATCTGCATTTATCTCGTAAGTAACATAAAAATGAGGAATATTTTGTTTACTTTCAACCATTCTGGTTGCTATAGTCTGGCGCATTCTTGACAGAGGTTCGGTTCTTGTATCGGGTTTTTCTTCTTGCTGTTCTTCTTTTTTGGAAATATCAGCATTAATAAAACTCTGAACATTTTCTTCTGAAATCCTTCCTCCCGGTCCGGTTCCTTCTACTAAGGATAAATCTATCCCCTTTTCCTTTGCCAGTTTTCTAGCACCTGGAGTTGATTTTAATATTTCTTTTTCCTGAGGCTTTTGAGGTTCCTGTTTCGGCTTGTACTCCTTTTCTTCAACCATTTCAGGGCTATATTCCATTTTAGCTGTACTTGGTTCTTTTTTTACAGGTTCTTCTTTTTCTATCTTTTCTTTTTTAGCTTCAGGAGGCTTTTCTTCTTTTATCTCTTTTGTTTTTTTAACAGGTTTCTCTTCTTCAGGCTCCTGTGCTTTAGGTTTCTCAGCTGCGGCTTTTCTTTTGCCGTCTAAAACTGCTATAGTTTCACCTACTTTAGCTATACTGCCTTCATTTACCAGTATTTCAGATAGTGTCCCCGTATCAACAGCCTCTATTTCCATTGTAGCCTTGTCAGTTTCAACTTCGGCTATAGTATCACCTTTATTTACTCTGTCACCTGCTTTTTTATTCCAACTTACTATTTTGCCATCGCTCATTGTTTCGCTGAGTCTTGGCATGTTTATCTCAGTAGTCATAATTTATTCCGCCTTTAGTAGATTTAATACCGCATTAACTACATCATCCTTATGAGGAAGAGCAAACTGCTCCAGATCTCTGTTATATGGCATCGGGACATCTTTAGCTGAAATTCTTTTTACCGGAGCATCAAGAAATTCAAAGCAATTTTCTGTAATTAAACTTGCTATTTCAGCAGCTACACTGCCAGTAAACCAGGCTTCATTAGCAACTATTGCCATTCTTGTTTTTCTGACAGACTTAAATATTGTTTCTTTATCAAGTGGGTTTAAGCATCTTAAATCAATAATTTCAGGGTAAATGCCATACTTTTCCAGTTCATCAGCAGCTTTTATACAATCAAGAAGCATTCTGGAATAAGTTATTATAGTTATATCTTCACCTTCTCTTACTACGTTTGCTTTTCCAAGAGGTATTATATGTTCTCCACCAGGCACATCTCCTTTGATCGGGTATAAATTCTGGTTTTCCAGAAAAATTACAGGGTTATCATCTCTAATAGATGCTTTTAATAAACCTTTAGCATCAGCAGGTGTAGCAGGTAGCACAACGCGCAAGCCAGGGCAATGCATAAAATATGCTTCTAACTGCTGAGAATGTTGAGCCCCTAGCTGGTTTCCCGAAGCCTGCGGAGTTCTCAATACTATAGGAACTTTAACCTGACCTCCGAACATATAGTGAATTTTGGCAGCATTACTCACTAATTGGTCCATTGCAAGCAGAGCAAAATTAACTGTCATCATTTCTGCAACAGGTCTTAATCCGCCCATAGCAGCACCTATTGCAGCACCGGCAATAATTTCTTCTGCAATAGGAGTATCTTTAACCCGATTTTCTCCAAACTCTGCGAGCAAACCCTGCGTAACTTTATAAGTCCCCTGATATAAGGCAACTTCTTCGCCTATTACAAAGACCTTAGGGTCTCTCCTCATTTCTTCTCTTAAAGCCAGATTTAAGGCTTCTCTATATGTTAATTCTGCCATTATTATCTTTTTACTCCTCAAAAGCTAAAGTAGATTTGCAATTAATTTAGGGTATTATCACTATATACTTTGCATTGTCATCCTGAAGCGTTAAACGTAGATAACCATAATTATCGAGGATATTCAGGATCTTTCCAGCTTACAATTATTTCAATGATGCCTCACTGGATAGATGCTGAAACACCAAGTAGGGACAACTCCGTATGACTCGCAAGCTCATCAACGGTTGCAGTCAGTTCAGCATGACACTGTGAATTATTAGTCAATCCACTAGCATAAAAATAAACTCCTATTTTTCTGCATATATGTATTTACACAGCATTTCAGGTTTTGGATCAGGGCTTTCATCAGCAAATTTTACTGAATCATTTACCTCGTTTATTGAATCTTCTTTGATTTCCTTTAATTCATCAGAATCAAATAATCCTGTATCGACAAGTCGTTTTGCAAAATTATCTATAGGATCTCTTTCTTTCCATACTTCTTCTTCTAATAAAGTTCTGTATCTTCCGGGATCAGCCATAGAATGAGCTCTGTACCTATAAGTTTTTGCTTCTATAAAATAAGGTCCTGCTCCGCTTCTAACCCATTTAGCTGCATTTTCAACAGCTTCATGAACTTTTAATACATCCATGCCGTTAACGCATTCACTAGGTATATCATAAGTTTGTGCTCTTTTAGCTATCTGTACAACGGAGGATGCTCTCATGACTTCTGTTCCCATAGCATAAAGGTTATTTTCGCAAATAAATAAGACAGGCAAATTCCATAATTTAGCAAGGTTTAAGCTTTCATGAAATGCTCCTTGATTAACCGCGCCATCTCCAAAGAAACATACGCAAATTGCATTTTCTTTTTTGTAATTTATTGCTAAACCAAGCCCGACTGCAATAGGAATTCCGCCGCCAACTATGGCATAGCCGCCCATAAATCTTTTTTCTAGATCAAAAAGATGCATAGAACCCCCAAGTCCATGGCAGCAACCCGTTTCTTTGCCAAACAATTCCGCCATAACCGATCTTGGTGAGATTCCTTTTGCTATGGCATGCCCGTGTTCGCGATATGCGCTTACAATATAATCTTTATCAAATAAGGCAGAAATAGTACCTACGCCTATTGCTTCCTGGCCTATATATAAGTGAGTAAATCCTGATATTTTACCTCTAAGATACATTTCAGCAGCTGTTTGCTCAAATTCTCTAAGCAACACCATCTGCTTATAAAAATTTTTTAATTCGTGCTTTTCAAATTTTTCTATCATGGCACTAACTCTATATGATCTACTATCAGGTTTTCACTTGTTAAAGTTCTATGTACAGGACATCTTTCTGCTATTTCAAGAAGACGATTTTTCTGTTCTTCATTAAGATTTCCACGAATTCTTATATCTCTGGTGATTTTATCTAATTTACCTGATTGCGTCTCACAGGTTTCGCAGTCTTGCGCATGAATTTTTTCGTGGGTTAAGTCTATTTCCACGTCTTCAAGTTCCCAACCTTTTTTTCTGGCGTACATTAGCATTGTCATAGATGTACATGCCCCTAATGCTGCCATCATGGTTTCATAAGGACCTGGTCCTTTATTGTCCCCGCCAACGTCTTTAGGTTCATCCATAATTAAGGTATGACCATTCATTTTTACTTCATGCTGAAGATTTCTCTGATACTTTACGTGTACTTTTCCCATATTTTTTCTTATTCCCTAAATATTAATAAGTTTCAGGATAATTCCTTTATAAATACTTTAAAATTGGTCAATGAAAGATTATAAAACTAGCCGGTTGATTTAATTAGAACAGGGATACAAAACCCTAATTAATCCTGAATATGCTTTATCCAAATATTTAAGCCTACAAGTTATTTATAAGATTAAATACTATAGTATTTAATCTTATAAATAACTTGTTATGATCTACCATTGTTTATTTAAGCAAGAAAGGTGAGTGAAATATGGCATTTAATCCGTACAGGAAAAAGGTACACCATTGGAAAAACAGCTCAGAAGCTGGAATGATATTGTTAAGAAGCTTTATGATAAAAGAGAGGTTGACGCTTATTCAAGAACAAGACAGATTTTGATGAACGGTATTGAAATTGGGGGTGGGTATTTAACATAGTTTAAGCAGAATAGTTGAAAATGTTGACCCAAACAAAATTTTACAGGATAAGACTGATGTATTCCCGGGAAGACCTACTCAGGATCATCATAATGATAATGGGCTCAGAGTGAGAAAACATTACGATAAAAATACTGCAAGCCCTCAAACAAAAGTCAACATCCTAACCTTGGTATCGGCTGAACAGCAAACGCATAATTTTTATAAAGCTCATGGCTTAATGTATGCGAACCCTACATTAAGAAAACTATATGCAGAAATCGGCGATGTGGAAGAAGAACATGTTTCAATGTACGAGTCACTAATGGAACCAACTGAAACAATATTCGAAAAACTGTTATTACACGAATTTACAGAAGTATGTAATTACTATACCTGTATGCAGCAAGAAACAAACGAGCATTTCAAGAAAATATGGGAAGAATTCCTGTCATACGAAATCGATCATTTGCACTCAGCAGCAAAATTATTACAAAAACACGAAAATAAAGATGCTGAAGAAGTAATAGGTAATACAATAATTGAACCAAATAAATTCTTGAGTCAAAAAGACTATATAGCTAAAATACTTAGAGAACAAAGTGATCTCAGACTTACAGATGGCAAAGATATTGGTTATACCAAAAAAAGACGAACTTCCTGATAATTGGCAAAGCTTCAGAGTGCAGGAAATAATGAATGCTGGCGGAGCTCCATCAGAAATGGTCGTCAGAATGAGTTCTTTGACTGAAGGTAGAGATTTCATCATAGCGGGTCAAGATCTTGCAAATGAGGAAATTGAGATATTAGAAAAAGGTCTTGATAAAGTAAAAAGCGCCTGATACAGTTAATCCTGAAGAATTGAGAAACATGATCGCACAGAAAAAATAAACTAAGACAGTATAAAAAGCAAAGAGG
>AMFJ01036048.1_pt1 | contig 10028 bp, 11 predicted proteins | sample 427208 | NCBI WGS metagenome assembly AMFJ01 (sample SAMN02954298, study PRJNA114691) | groundwater metagenome | biome: aquatic; feature: subsurface aquifer; material: sediment; isolation source: subsurface aquifer sediment | place: USA: Rifle, CO | collected 2008-08
ATGTCTCCGAAGGAAAAAAAATATGTTTTTGAAAAAAGAAAAATTGGATTGCTTCGTTCCTCGCAATGACAAATAATTTTTTAAAATCGAAAAAAAATTAAAAAAAAGCCCTCCGAAAACGGAGGCGCTTGTCAGTGATAAGTTATTACTGAGTTATCCCATCATAACATACAAAGTAGCAAATAATTTTTTTGCTTTTGCGTTGTGCTGTTCGTAGTCTGCCATGTTTTTGTTGGGCAGATCCTGATGTAACAAAGGAAGTAATTTCTCCTTCCAGATTTTTGCATCTTCTGGAGTGAATGCCCGGTAGTATTTTATACCCGGATGTTTTTTTACTTTATCGATGTATAAAGTTTTGCCACGGCATGCATCTGAATGAAGCTGTAAGATTCTTATGGGTTGTTTTATAAGATCTATAATAGTTTCACCTGTGATTACCATGACTCCCGTGAGAGTTCCTCTATGTACATTTATTGCATAAAAAGGATGTTCTTTATCGTCATCGGTTGCAACCATCATAAGAAATGGTGTTTTTGGAAGGTTTTTTGATTCAAAATAGTGTTTTGGTTTCATGGTTTTAGATTTTTTTAGGTTATTTTTTTGTTTAAGTGAATACTATAGTTATTTATGTATAGAAGTCAAGTAAACTTATTGAGATAGCAAGCACAAGATTTGCAAAAGCGGAGCATTCGGCATATACTTAAAAGTGACGAGTATTTACCCTTTGAATATGGTATACGATATGCCAACAACAATAAGCAAAAATATTTTAGAGATCGATGGCTTGCAAGGGATAAGCCCAAATTTTGAACAACTCAAAATTATTCCCAAGGAGACAGCTCAAAAGATCGAGACGTTGATTTTTGCAAAAGACAAAAATACGTTCAAGATACTTACGACAAATAACTTCTCAACATGACTCGCTTCTTTGCTCAAAAGCTTAGAAGACAAAGGATATAAATACGAAGTATTTTATACCTCATTCGAAGGATTTACCTATGCGATGAGCTGGTATGCTGATATGGAAACCATCGCTGAGCAAAAAAGACAAGCAACAAAAGAGCAGAAACAAGCCGCAGGAAAATGAGCAATTGCGATGATGCAGAAAGTTTTTGAAACAAGGGATACGATGGAGCCAGGTGATTTCATCATGGAACTCATCAGACTCGCATTTCAGACGTGAGCATCAGATCTGCATTTCCAACCGCAAGAAGATGGCTTGATCGTGAGGATCAGGATAGATGGAGTGCTTCAGGAATTGCTTCAATTCACACACGAAGATTTCAAAAAATATCTCCAGAAGATGAAATTTATTTCTGGTACCAAAATGAATATCGATTACCTTCCTCAAGATGGAAGATTTTCATTTCAAGCGACAGATATCAACGGTCAACAAAGAAAAGTCGATGTGAGGATCAACTTCATGCCGGGAGTAGAATCGGAAAGTACCGTGCTCAGATTCTTAGATCCGACCAAGGGTATCAGTACATTTGAAAAAATAGGATTTACAGAAAGGACCTATACGATCCTCAAAAGGAATCTAGAAAAAAATATTTGAATCACCATCTTTACGGGACCTACCGGTTCATGAAAGACGACAACGCTCTATACGATTTTGAGTTATCTCAATGACGGAAAAAGAAAGATCATCACGCTTGAGGATCCTATTGAATACGAAGTGAAATGAATCCAACAATCACAGATCAATTACAGTAAAGGATATACCTATGAAATCGGGCTCAAAGCTATCCTCAGACATGATCCGGATATCATCCTTATCGGTGAAACGAGATCACAGGAAACTGCTGAAATCGCCATCAATGCCGCGTTGACAGGTCACTTGGTATTCACCACATTGCATACCAATTCTGCCATAGAATCCATCCCAAGATTGACAAGTATGGAAGTCAAACCGTACATGCTGGCACCTGCCTTGAATCTCATCGTAGCGCAGAGATTGGTCAGAAAAATTTGTCCTAAATGTGGAACTAAGAGAGAAGCTAATTATGGAGAACAAGCAGAGATCAAAGAGACACTCAAGACGATAGCTGATCTTGATCCAAAATTCGCCATGCCTTTTGATGGAAAGATCACTCAAGCCGTGGGATGCGACGAATGTAACGGAAGCGGATACAAGTGAAGAATTGCGGTTATCGAGACTTTTGAAATCACAGATGATATCAGAAGGATGATCGTGGACGGAAAAATCGGCATAGATCTGTATGCCAAGGCCAGAGAAAGCGGCTTTCTTACGCTCAAAGAAGATGGCATGATAAAGATGCTGCAAGGCAATACCACATTGGATGAATTAAGAAGAGTTTTATAATCCTCATCATATTCGCATGAAAAAAATCTTAGCACCTCAAAAATCACCAGATATTAAAGATGCACCTAACTTTACGAATGTAGAGGAGCTCGTCAAACAAACTAATGAAAAACTCAATGATACTATGATGTATATTGGTGCCATCGGTCATCGGTATCGATGAGATTTGGATTTTGTGCTCAAGACAAGAAAAGAGGCTGAGGCATTAGTCAAACATAATAAGGCGATATTCTATCATAAAGATAAAAATACTGATTTCTTCGTCTATAATGAAAGATCAGGAGATTTGGTCCCTTTCAAAAAAAAGGATTATCTGACTTTTGATCACGGATATCTGGTTTTTGACGGGAAGGACTATATTTCATATGACGATCTTGGAAATGAAATTTGAAGATTCCCTTTTGCAGATAAACCGCAAAATTTAAATTAAAAAAATAAAAAAAATAGGATTGAAAACAATCCTATCTCGATGATATATATTACTATTTTTTTTCTTCTGGATAGAGATCCATTTCCATGATAGTGATATCTTTCAATTGTCTCTTATTTAGTACGATTGTACCGCATTGTGGACAGATATCAATGATAACATTTTTGAGGTCTTTGACCATTTTTTTTGTCATTTCTTTCTGATCATGAGGACAAAGCAGAGGAATTTTCCCATCGCTTGCTCTTTTGATAGATTCATCATAACTGCAATTGTCGCAAAAGGGCACACCTTTTTTACTTTTTCGTGTTTTTACTGTATTGCAATTCTGACAAAGCTTTTTTTTTGGTACAAAGATTAACATCATCAGAATAAAAGCAAGAATAATGCTTCCAAACGCAAGAACAGCATGTCCCATCGGGCTGTTGATAAAATTTTCCATATATTCTATTTTTTTAAGTTTTTTGTTTGAATAGACTATAGATATTCTCTATAAAAAGTCAATATAAGAAAAAAGATGGAATCGCTTCCATCTTCTCCCACAAAAGTCTACTGTATTATGGAGTAATATATAATTGGTATTATAATATACTATAATAAGTTAAGATCTTTTTGTTAGTAACGACTATTCAGCAGCCACAGCAGCAGAACCAGTTTTTGTTACATCTTTAGCTTCAAGACCTTTTCTTCCTTCACCTACGTCAAATGTTACAGTGTCTCCATCAGCGATAGATTCACCAATTACATTTGTTCCGTGAACGAATACATCTTTTTCTCCATTGTCTGGAGTGATGAATCCAAAGTTTTTAGTTCTGTTGAAGAACTTTACGATACCAGTTGTCATTGAATAATATTGGGTAGTATATAAAATGTTGGAGTTAATATCTCCAGGCAATACTATACCTAAAAGTTCTGATAATGCAAGGGAAAATTAAATAAAGGTAAAACTTGTTGACAAATTAAAATAAATGGGTATAAATAGAACAATTAAATTTTTAATTGTTTTTTAAAAAACATGACAGACAAATTAGATTCAAGTGATCATCAGGAAGAAGAAAGTAATAAATTACCAGACAATTGAGATGGATTACACGTTCATATGTCTTCTTTAAGTGGTGAAACGCTACATGAAAGTGATAAAATTTCCAAAGAATTGGTTGATATTGTTATTAATACACCCAAAGAATTAGCTGATATCACAGCTAAAATCTTATATAAAGAATTTTGAACGACATATGATATCGCAAGAGAGGAAAAATTTCTTAAGTATCATATCACCAAAAAAGACACGATATTACAATTAACAGGACCTGTTACACCTATAGAATGAAAAAAAATTCTTGGAGAATGACAAATAATTGTTACCATAACAAAAAAAGATGGAAAATTTCATATTCGTCTCAATCCAGACGGGGATGATTATATATATTATCAAGCAGAGGGTCTATCAAATGAAGATTTGACGGCTGAAACAGATACATTAAAAGCATTTTTGGCTGAAGGAACTGTTCCACCACCAACAAGCAAATTTAAAAAAGAAAATCCTTTTGGTGATGAGAGCGACGAATCTATTGATGATCGTTTAGCAGGATATTAATATTATACCTCAAAAAATAATCATAAAAAAAATCCCCGTAGAGATACGTTGCAATGCAACGTATCTACGGGGATTTTTTGTTATCCTGCATACGCAAAAGAAAGCGTATTGTATTCATCAGTATCATACACACAGATACCTTCTTCATGCCATAAGACAAATTCCTTCACTCCCGCATCTAGGGTCATCTTGCTACAGATAGTGCAATACGGCTTACCTGCCTTTGCAGGTTTCCCTTCATCATCGATACGGATGAAATACAGTCTCGCTCCTATGATCTTGTCAGGATTATCTATTAAGGTATTCATAATCGCTCTTTGTTCTGCATGGACACAACACGTCTTATCAGTCACTTTTTTATTATAGGAGTTTTTATCACAAGAACATCTTCTCTGGCTCTCCTGTTCTCCCGAAGGACTATTGAATCATGTTCCGATGACTTCATCTTCCCAGACGATCACACAGCCGCAGCGAGCACGTTCACACGTAGACTGTAAAGCTATTTCTGCTGCTTCAGTGATATATTTGAGCGCTTGTTGTTCTTCCTCGCCAGATAGATATCTCATAAGAAATGATGAGTACAGATAAAATGTATTAGTCTTTTTCTTTCAAAAGAGGTACAAGCATGATCACAGAAAATATTTGGATTATTCCCATGATGATAAAGAGTATCTTGAATGATGAATATGTTATGATGAGTCATCCTATGATGACTGCGATACCAGTGAATAATTCTGACAATCCATCAGCCAATCCTCGGGTAAGTCCGTTAGTCTTTTTACTTTGATATTGTGAATACAATGCATCCCACGTAGGAGTCGCCATTGCTGCAGCAATTCCGAGTCCCGCTTGTAAAATCAATAATTTATGGGGTGTATCTACGAAAAGATAACAGAAGGTAAGTATGGCATTGAGTACGTATCATCGAAACAATAATTTCTTTTTGTTGATATGTTTGTCTGATAATTTTCCTAGAATGACGACAAATACGCCGGTTATGATAAGATAGGTAGCCCATGCTCGTGCGATATTAAGGACATCTCCACCTATCTTCTCAGTGAATACTACAAATAAGGGACCCAACATCCCTTCACCAAAAAACCATATTACATCCGCTTTCAACAGCGACATTGTTTTTTTATTGAGCATAAGAAATTCCAAAGTGGTTAAATATCTAGACTCTCAAACTTGCACCAGCACTTTCAGCTGCTTCACTGATATATTTGAACGCTTGTTGTTCTTCTTCGCCAGATACATATCTCATGAGCTATTTTTTTAAGTGTAAAAAAAAATCGTGCATTTATGGTGTATATATTTCAGTTATCTTATAGATTTTTTTTGTATCATGTTCTATCTCTATGATAGAGGTTTTTCAGCATCCATAATATATAGGATTACCGGTATCTGGATTGATACTGGTCCAGTCACTATTTCCTCGAGTGTTAAATTCTTCTCGTTGCACATTTTGTAACTCTTGTCATCACTCAGTATTGTATTTGAAAATTTTGATTTTGACGGTATTTGAAACTTCAAAAATACTGATTCATGAATTGCTGTTTATGATTTCAGGTGCTCAGCCTGGTCCGATCTGTCCATTTTCAATAGCATCTATATTGAGATAGTTTTTACTTCAAATACTATATACTCCTGTTAGATATCATTCGTTTTTTGTGATAACAGAGGATGTGTCTTTGATTGTTATGCCACCTGTTTCTATTGCATTTCCCGTCTGTAGATCATTAGTATGCTGTGCTTGATTGTTTCCAACCAGCGAGCATCCTGACAAAACGAATAAAGACAGCGATAATAGCAAAAACTTTTTCATATATGCTTATATATAATAAATATACTAAGTCCTTTTTTTATTATTTATTTTTTATTTGTCATCTCGAGCCTGCCTGAGGTAGGCAGGCTTGTCGAGAGATCCCTTAAAGAGATTTCTCCACTCACTTTGTTCGGTCGAAATGACAATAATCGTGTTTTTTATAATTTTTCCACCTTTCCATCCTTCAATCCTTCAATCTTTCTAAGCTCTCAAGCTTCCACCCACAGCTTCTACTGCCGTGATGCTTTTTTTCATAACTTCATTGATCTGTTCTGTAGTCATGTTTCAATCTCCCGTCATTTTGATTTTTATAGAAACTGATTTTTTATCTTCACCGAGATTTTTGCCTGCATAGACATCAAATACCTGTATATCCTGTACTTCAGGTACTTTTTTTACAGCGGCAATCACTTCATCAAAATTTTTGCTAGCATCCACTACGAAACACATATCTCTCCAGATAATCTGGTCTTGCAATGTTTCATACGTGTAGACATGTTCGTTTGCTTGTTTCAGATTTTCCACGATATGTGTGATGTTCAATGCAAGATATACAGCACTGCTTGTCTCTCAGATTTTATTGTTCTGCAAGATCAAAGGATGCAATGCCCCTACGAAACCGATGGCGACGTCTCCTATTTTGACGAGAGCTTGTTTCTTGGGATGATACTGTGAAAATGCGGATTTTTCAAAACTCACCGTACCAAGCTCCAATTCTTTTGCGAGCATCCTCACGATATTTTTTGCTTCTAATATGGGATCTTTGTTCCATTGATCTACGTTTTTTTGATACAACATCACTCCAAGTTCTGTCTGTTCACTCACAAAATCTGAAGCGAATTTGCTATTTCCTTGTTCCTTGTTCCCTGCCCCTTGTCCCTTTTTCCAAATCTTCCCGATATCAAATATCTTGAAAGTATCAAAAAACTTGCTGTTTTTTGCGGTATGAGAGAGGAGTCCATATCACATGCCGTTCCTCATATAAGGAGCTTCTGGATTGACAGGATTCTGTAACATATAGCAATTATCTTTATCGCCACCAAATTCTTGCAAAGCTTTTTCATTGATTCGTGGATACGTTTCTGTCTGATTGCATCAGATATTTCTCACGAGAATATCTTCAAGTTTTCTTTGGATTTCAACATATTTAGTATATGGCGTATATGAGGTATCACTCAACAGAGGAAGATTTTCTATCTGATCATATCCATAGATTCTTGCTACTTCTTCATAGATATCCTCTTGGATGTTCAAATCATCCGGAGATCTCCATAAAGGACAAATAATTTTAAATTTTGAATTTGAAATTTGAAATTTAGAACCGTCTTCTCAAGTAAATCCAAGTCAACCAAGTATTTCTTCCACTCTTTTATCAAATCATTTTATTTTTTTCCCAAAAATAAACTTCTCCATAACTTTCATATCAATTTCAATCTCTTTTCTACCTTCCACCTTACACTTTCCACTAATATAGTACGAAAGTCCTCCGATATTGAAGTTCCCGAGGTCTTTCTTGTAATAGTTCAATTCGTCCAAGAAGAGTGTCAGACAAAATAATGTATATCGTGGATTGATATTCTTTTCAAATCTCAATTCTGCATCCGTTCTGAGACCCAGTCTTGTTCAAGTTTTTCTCACCGCTACTGCATCGAAGTTCGCTATCTCCACCAAGATATTTTTTGTGCTTTCCGTAATTCAACTCTCCAAACCACCTACGACTCCTGCGAGTGCAAGCACTTTTTTCTTGTCGGCAATCACGATATCGTTTGCTTTCAATGTATGTTTCGTTTCAAAGAGATCAACGAATATTTCTCCGTCTTTAGCATTTCTGACGATAATATCACCATCGACTTTGTCTGCATCGAAAAAATGTATCGGTTGTCCGCTGATGTTCATAAAGAGATTGGAGAAATCAACTCGGTTGCTGATAGGATTAGTCCCCAAGTCTAGCATCTGCAATCTAGAGAAGAATGATGCTTGCTGGACAGTTATATTTTTGAGATGTAGCAAGAGATATGCGTTCAATCCTTCACTTTCTCCTACAACTTTCCTTTCCGGTTTTGTACTATTTTCTAAAATTTGCATGATAGCATCTGGCGTGCATTGTGTGTGATATTCCTTTATTTTATTGAAATTTATTTTTTGACCTTCGACCTTCGACTTTCCACCTTCGACTACGCCATATATGGCGTTTAATTCGTTAGCTGCACCAAAATGTCAGGTAAGATCAGGTCTATTGGTCAATGATTTATTATCCACTTCCATCACTCGGTTCTCTAACCAGGGAAACTTATCTTTCAATGCCATTCACAAGTCTTTATCTGAAATATCTTCAAGGTCTTCGGTAAGTGACCGGATATTATGTTTATCTAGATCTTCATTGATCCCGATTTCTTCCTTGCTGCAGATCATTCCATTGGATTCTAATCCTCTCATCTTTCTTGGCTCGATAGTGATTCCCAGTTTAGGAAAATGCGTCCCCGGCAAAGCAGCCGGCACATATAATCCAGCAGCGACATTAGCTCCGCCACAGACAATCTGGTATTCACCCTTAGCTCAGCAATCAACGATACAGACGCTCAACTTATCAGCGTCAGGATGTTTTTCACAGCTCTTTACATATCAGATGACGATAGTGTCGGCGATAGTCCTATGATTCACCTCTTCGATTTCACAGGTCTTGAGGATGAGGTTCTTAGCGATATTTTCTGGAGTATCATTGATGGAGATAAACTTTTTCAACAGGGGTGATGAGTATTTCATATTTTTAACTAAAAAAATAAATCCAGACTTCGTGTCCACAATAGTGTATAAATAACAAAATCTGATGAGAAAAAAAGAGGAAAACTTTTTTTGTTTGTCCTCCTTTGTAAAGGAGGGGAATCCCGATCTATCGGGAGGGAGGATTTAAGGTCAAATATTTGACAAATAAAAAATTCTGACTATAATTGAGACATCACCCATTTACCCACTTATATACACACCATGACACCTCCAATTGATTGAATGGAAGTCACTGCAGAAAACGCTCCAAAGATTTTAAAGACAGATGAATTTAGGGATCTCAAAGAAGAAGAATTAGTAATTTTGTTGAATGCAAAAAGACATGAAAATCTCCTCAACAAACCAAACATGACCCCAACAGACAAGGCGAATATGGAAAAATCCATCAAATTTCTCATAGACAAAAAAATGGATACTGAAGAAAATTTGAAAAAACTAGAAGCGATAAATTACGGATCAAATTATATAGAGATCTGAGGAGTGAAACGAGCAAGACAAAATCTTAAAGTAGAACCAAATGGAGAGAATATCTTCAAACATGGAGATGAAGTGTATTTCAAATTTGATGCATTGAAAGAACAGAATAAACTCCTTGATAAGCAAGGAATGAAACTGCCATGAAAAGATGATTTCACTAAAGCATTGAAAGCATTGCCATGAGATTTCACAGAAAGTAATTGGTATACCTGAGCAAATATTTTATGAAATATATTAGATTTGCCAATGTCTGGGTTTTGTGGCAGCGGCGGTGAATTGTATAATAAAGGTATATATGGCTATGTTTGGTCGTCTTCAGAGAACGTTAGTACTGATACGTGGGACTTCGGATTCAGTGAAGATGGAGGTAGACTCGGTTGGAACGATAGAGGCTACGCTCGTCCCGTCCGTCCTGTCCTGAAGTCCGCTTAAGCGGACCAAGTAACCTTCCGTCATGGTGGGCAAGCATGTTTATTTATTTCAATACAAAAATACACAAGGGACAAAGCACAAAGCTTGTCTCTTTTTTTATATTTTTTTTGTCAGAGTTATTAAAAAAAACTTTATCACCCCCAGATGCATGCCACGAGAT
>AMFJ01017228.1_pt1 | contig 10026 bp, 9 predicted proteins | sample 427208 | NCBI WGS metagenome assembly AMFJ01 (sample SAMN02954298, study PRJNA114691) | groundwater metagenome | biome: aquatic; feature: subsurface aquifer; material: sediment; isolation source: subsurface aquifer sediment | place: USA: Rifle, CO | collected 2008-08
CCAAAATTTTTGGATTCTAAAAATAGCCAGTGAAAAAACAGAAACACGAGAAACGTACCGCCACCAATTAAGAGAATCGGAGCCGACAATTCAATCGCTGCTACCACCCTGGGATCACTGCTAAAGGTAGCGGTGATGGCTTCCCATGGCCCTAGACCAGGGTTCACCACCCAGACAATGAGAAAGGGTAACACACCACGAACCACAAACACCGCAATAAAGAGCCCCCATACTAAAAACCACCGGCGGGCCTTGGCCTGCATAGTGGATAGTACTTCAGCGTTAATGATGGCATTATCAATGCTGCTGATGGTTTCAAATAACACCAGCCCGGCGACAATCACGATCATTGAGACGATATCCATGTCGCCTATTGTAGCGAACCTGGACAAAAAAGCAATTTGGTATAAGATGAATCTCCCTAATTTATCAATGAAAAATGCCTATGAAACGTAAAACCCTTTTGACGGTCGCCAGTAGTATGGTAGTGGTGTTTGGCTTAGTGACTGTTGGCCAAGCCGTCACCAGTAAATTGAGCAATAATAACCTCAAGCTGTACGGTAAAGCCTTTAACCCAAATGGCTATTTTACGGTGGCCGACGATATGGTCATTACCGAAAAATTAAACGCCAAAGGAAACATTTCTGATAGTACAGGTAACCTCACTTTAGATGATACGGTCGCTGTCACTGGTGATATCATTGTAGAAGGTGGTGCAGAAATCAAAGGTGAAGTGTACAACTCTAATGATGTAGTCACTGTGAATGACGACCTGGCTGTTACCGGTGCTTTATCGATCAACACCATGGAGACACCAACTACCAGTACCTGTGAAACCGATGGGGTTTTATCCTACGATGCAACGTATATCTATCTGTGCGTGGATGGCACGTGGAAAAAAGTGACATTAGAAAGCCTTTAAAACGGACTGGTGGGTTCGAGCCGGATCGAACGGCTGACCTCCACAATGTCAATGTGGCGCTCTAACCAGCTGAGCTACGAACCCATTATGTGCGTTCGGTACTATACCGAGACACGGTTATGTTGTAAAGGTGGGCCAGGATGGACTTGAACCATCGACCCCAGACTTATAAGGTCTGTGCTCTTACCACCTGAGCTACTGGCCCTTCAGCTACTTTACCTCACGTATCCAGCGCACTAACGTACTACTATGATTATCGGTACGTAGTGCTTGGAATAATAGCGTCCAGGCAGACCATTGCCAAGTTGAGATAATGGCGGCAGAAAAGAAACTAAGCAACAGATACAACCACTGGCCAATCCAGGAAGCGTTTTGAATGCGCACTAACACTGCAGCCTCACCACCAAACGATACCCCCAAAAATACGGGCAAGAAAATCACTGTCAGTCCAACCAGCAAACCTAAACTGACTACACCAACCAGCAAGAAAGAAATAATTGCCATTTCAATCACAACCAACCAGTGCTTACAAAATAGTCGCCAGGCCTGGCCCAGTGCCGTGCCAATATGGTTACCGTCAACGACAACCGCCATACTCGCTAAACGTATGATGAGTGACACTACAATAACCAGCGGAATAAATACCACGCCAGCCACAACAGTAATCAGCAGTTGCTGAGATTGAAATGTCTCCACTGGTGCTAGCTTAAGTACTGCCGTTACCAAAGCTAAAGTGGCCACCACGATCACGAGATACCCAGTCACGAACAATACAAACAGCTGAATCATGTGTTGTGCACCAGCTTGAAACGCCTCGCCAAATGACTCGGTTTTATGAACCGCACTGTGCACAAGAGCGCCAACAGCAATACTGACCATGCCGACCATAATAATGGCGGCGATGACAATGCCTACACTAAACAGCCAGGCGTTCACCTGTCCGGCCAGCATCGCGTTCCACAGGTCTGTCGCTACAGTCAGCCAGCGGCCATCCAGCCACGACTTAGGGTTTAACAGATCACCATCGGTTACGATACCGTTCATAAACCGTAAATAGCGATCAAGCTCACCCGAGGCACCAAACACAAACGTTGCAAAAAAACCAAATATCCATAGGCCTGGGCGATGAATGGTATGCTCCCAGGCTTGGCGTAAAACGTCCTTATAAAGCTTCATGCCTTCATTATAGCTTCAAATGCCTCTCGTTCCAATGTCTCCTTGTCGATAAGTACTTTGACCACCTGCTCAATCTTGTCTTTATGATCAGTAATCAACTGACGGGCCGTGGTATGGGCTTGCTCAATAAAGCCATCTACTTCCTGATCAATTTTCCGAGCGGTGTCTTCTGAATAGTCTGGTCGTTCCGCAATATCTCTCCCTAAGAAGACCATTTCTTCATGGTGACCAAATGTACGGGCACCTAACTTCTCACTCATCCCATAACGGGTGACCAATTGACGAGCTAACTTAGTAGCTTTATCTAAATCGGAACTGGCCCCGGTAGTAATTTCACCAAAAAATTCTTCTTCCGCTACTCGGCCACCCAACATCACCGCCAGATCAGCTAAAAATTCAGGTTTGCTGTGCAAGTGTTTATCCCGATCTGGTAATTTCAACGTATAGCCACCGGCTCGTCCACGTGAAATGATCGATACTTTATGCACTGGGTCAGCGTGTTTGGAAAAATGCGCTACCACCGCATGGCCAGCTTCATGATAGGCGGTTACTTTCTTTTCGTGCTCATCCATCACCGATGACTTACGTTCAGGTCCCAGCATGACTTTTTCAATGGAGCTGAGTACATCTTGCATCGAGATGATTTTTTTATTTTGCCGCGCGGCAAAGATAGCGGCTTCATTTAAAACATTCGCTAGATCGGCTCCAGAAAAACCTGGAGTTCGTTGCGCCACTACGTCTAACTTCACATTTTCTTCAAATGGTTTGCCTTTGGCATGCACTTGTAAAATGGCAATGCGATCTTTAATGTCTGGTAAATCTAAGGTGACATGCCGATCAAACCGACCGGGCCGTAATAACGCAGGATCCAACACATCAGGCCGATTTGTTGCCGCTACAACGATTACTTTCGTTTCGTTATCGAAACCATCCATCTCCACGAGAATCTGGTTGAGGGTTTGTTCGCGTTCATCATGCGATCCACCCAAGCCCGTGCCACGTTGTCGACCCACCGCATCAATTTCATCCACAAACACAATCGATGGGGCGGTTTGTTTGGCACGCTTGAATAAATCGCGCACCCGCGACGCACCTACCCCCACAAACATTTCAACAAATTCTGAACCAGAAATGTGATAGAACGGAACATTGGCTTCACCGGCCACGGCCCGCGCTAGCAACGTTTTACCAGTGCCTGGCGGACCAACTAATAACACACCTTTCGGCACCTTCGCGCCTAATTCTGTGTACTTTTGCGGATGTTTCAAAAAATCTACCACTTCAGTCAATTCCTCTTTTGCTTCCGCTTCACCGGCCACATCTTTAAATTGCACTTTCGTTTTCTTTTGGGCTGGTTCTGATCCGCTTACTTTGCCAAACATCATGGCTCGGTTATTGACACCTTGCACTTGTCGAAACATGAACCATAACAAGATACCGACAATCAACAAACTAATTAAACCTGGCGATAATACCGACAACCAATACATGAACCCGCTCACCGTACTCACCGTGATGGTGACCGTATTGAGCTGTTCGGCCGTCACGCCAGATTGTAACAGTAACTCAGTCAGGGGTTGGCTGGCTTCTTTATGGGTAGTAATCGTAGAGTCATCTAACAACGTAGCGACGAGCGTTTGTTCCCCTTCCACTTCGATACTTTTTACTCCGCCAGCTTGGACCCGTTGCACCAGATCACTGAGTGACACATCTTCAGTAGTTTGCCCCGGCTGATTAATGAAGCTAAAAATACTACCGATGACAACAACCACCAAAACGACAATGATGAATTGGCGAAATAATTGCGGACCGCGGGGTGGTCGAGGCATGGCTGGCATAGTTATGAAGCGACTTGTTCAACAGTCTTTTCTTCTTTCTCTTCTGATTTCTCTTCCGGTTTTTCTTCTGGCTTCTGTTCGTGTAATGATTTATACGACAAGCCTAACCGATGTTTACCCGGTTCAATGGAGATAATTTTGAAATCATAGACATCACCGATTTTCAAGATCTCCGAGGGAGCATTTAATTTACGATAGGACAATTCAGAAATGTGGGCCAAGCCATGAATATCAGAATCCAATTCTACAAAGGCTCCAAATGGATTCAGCTTCAATACCTTACCACGCACAACTTCACCAATTTTGTACCGAGCGGCTACTTCCAACCAAGGATCCGCAATTAAGTTACGAATACTCAGTGAAATTTTGCCGTTATCAATGGCGATAATTTGGGCTTTCACGTCATCACCCACTTTCAGGTATTCCTTTGGATCATCAATCCGTTGCCAGGCAATCTCAGAAATATGCACTAAACCTTCTAAATTGTCGCCAAATTCTACAAAGGCTCCGAAATCAACCACACCAGTGACTTTTCCAGCAATGCTATCACCCACCTTATATTGAGCGATCTTTTCTTGCTGCTGTTCAGCCTTGGCCATTTTCTCTGACACGATCAATTTTTCATCAACTTCATCCACATCAATCACCTTCACGCGAAAATGCTGCGTAACGTAGGTTTGTAAGCGCTCTAAAATTTTAGCTTTATTGCCGCCTTCCACACGCGGATAATGCTCAACGGATAATTGCGACACCGGTAAAAAGCCAGAGACATGGCCAACCCGCACAATCAAACCGCCTTTGTTGGCATCCATAATTTGCGCATCCACAATTTCGTTGGCTCCTTGCAGATGTTCCAATTTCTCCCAGGCCTTTTTGTGGCCAGCTTGACGGAACGATAATTCCAACTCACCATTTTCATTTTCTAACTCAAGGACAGTAGCCGTTACGGCATCACCCACTTTCAAATTAGAAAAATCACCAGATTCATCAAACAGCTCTGGACCACGAACAACACCGACCACTAATCCATTAATGTCGATGCAGACTTCATTCTTAGCGGCGCTAATGACATCGCCTTGTACAGTTTCACCAACATTCGGTAACGCTATCGAGTTGGTTTGGGCAAGCAGCTGGCTCATTAAACCAGTGCGCTCTTGTATTTGGGCCATAGTTACTTATTAATTGCTTATCCGGACCTGACCAAAGTCGCGGGTGGTTATTAATTAAGGCTTTGCGATTATACTGGATGATTGAATTCCTGGCAAGTGGTATACTGAAGGCATGGGATTCTCTATAGGCAGTAGCAAAATCACCGGTTCAACCTTCAAGAAAATGATGATTAATGCCAATAAAGGGCATCATTCTGCCACAAAGGCGCTACCGCATGACATCAAAAAAGCCTTGAAGGACATGCATGCCACCAAGTATATTTACAATGATAAGCTCAAAGTCAGTAAGCAAGAGGCGGTGAAGATCATGAAGGGTTTGAAAGAACGTGGTTTAGGTCATCATATGATGACTGATGCCAGTAGTTTTGTGCATAAGGAATTCCGCCAAGAAGAAGCTCATAAAGAAACGATCCAACGGGAAAACTTAGCCTCGCGTGCCAAAGAAATGGCCCAGGAACGACAAGCTGAGTTAGCCAAGTCCCCAAAAAAAGAGACTCATCAAGCTACCGCCGGAGCCACTACCCAGATGGCTGCACATGCTGTACCCGCCGCAACACCTCGCCCCAGCGTCACAACGACCGTACCACCAGGGCAATTTCGCCACCAGCCGAGCCACCCAGTTGAAGCAAAACCAACTAGCCCAAGTATCACGCCAGGACACGGTATGCAGAGTCAAAAACCACCTGAAGAAACCATTGATTTAGCTATCGACTAGTGCTATACTACGCCCGATATGCAGATTCAATGGACGGGCCTAGCTAGCTTTCGTATTCAAACCAGTCATGCCGTGATTGTGACGGATCCGTTTTCCGATTCGACCGGTTTAATCATGCCAAAATTGAAGGCTGATATCACTTTGGTGTCGGATCATAAAAACCCTATCTGCAACAATGTGAAACGCTTGTCGGGTGATGGCAAGGTGATTGATGGGCCTGGTGAGTACGAAATAAAGGGCACCTTCGTCTATGGCGTTCCCGCCATTAATACCCTGTATTTGATCGAAGATGACAACATCAGCATTGCCTTCTTAGGTGCGCTAGATAGTGGGCTGACAAATGATCAATTGGAAAAACTCGAAGGCGCGGATATTTTGTTACTGCCCGTGGGCACGTTGTCAAAGGAGCAGCGCGGTGTTGTGATTAGCCAGCTGGAACCACGAGTTATTATCCCCTACCTCTATAAACAACCAAAGGTAAAACAATCTCTCGAATCAGTCGAAACCTTTTTGAAGGAGATGGCGGTGAAGAAAGCGGAGCCAATGGAAAAATACTCAATCAAAGATAAAGATTTACCGCAAGAAGATACAATGGTGATATTATTGTCTCCAACGCAAGCATAGGTATGGTGAAGGCACGCAAGAAAAGTACAGTAAAGAAAACAACGCGGCGGAAAAGTTCCGTCAAAAGCGGAAAAAAACCCGTACCCAAGCCAGAACCAGTTGCTCCGGTTGTAACAATGCCAAGCCAACCACCGGTGGTGACTCCGGTGTACAAGGATCTTCCGGTGCAGCCGGGCAGTCGTTTGAAGTTATGGCTGGCCGTCAGTTTATCAATGGCGGTGATCGTACTGATTTGGGCGTACACATTATCTCGTACAGTATTATCTACGGATGGAGTGAAAGAATCATTGGCCGATAGTGACATTGATGAATTTATTGGATCCCTCGGAGATAGCTTATCGAACTTAAAAACCACCACTGAATCGCTGGAAACTCCCACCACCTCATCCACAAACCAACCAAGTACGGAGGAGTTAGATAATTTATTTTCTGACATTGAATAACGCCCATGGCCACCTACGCGGATAAAGTCATCGAACAACCAATTGATCGAGAAATGGAAGATGCCTACCTCAATTACGCCATGAGTGTAATTGTGGCTCGGGCGCTACCGGATGCGCGTGATGGCTTAAAGCCAGTGCATCGCCGGATTCTCTATGCTATGTGGACGATTGGTTTACGTTCGAGTGCTAAATTCCGTAAGTCTGCCACCGTGGTTGGTGAAGTGTTAGGGAAGTATCACCCACATGGTGATACTGCCGTGTATGATACCTTAGTCCGCCTAGCCCAAGATTTTTCCATGCGTTACCCATTGGTGCATGGCCAAGGTAACTTTGGTTCAATTGATGGTGATGCCGCAGCGGCCATGCGGTATACCGAAGCCAAGTTACACAAGATTGCGGAAGAACTACTACAAGATCTTGAGAGAAACACTGTCGACTTCCGCCCAAACTATGACGGCACGCATGACGAGCCAGCCGTGCTGCCAGCTAGACTACCGAACCTGTTGTTGAACGGTACGGTGGGTATTGCCGTTGGTATGGCCACGAGTATCCCGCCACATAACTTGTCAGAGCTATGCGACGCCATTACCTATTTGATTGATCATCCGGATGCCGATGTGGACGATTTGATGGAATACGTCAAAGGCCCAGATCTCCCAACCGCTGGCGTGATTTATGATATCCAAGCCATCAAAACCGCTTACGCCACCGGCCGTGGCGGTGTAGTTATGCGCGGCCGAGCCACAATCGAGGAAGATACTATCATCATTACGGAACTACCATACCAAGTAAATAAGGCAACGCTAGTGGAGAAAATTGCCTTTTTAGTCAAAGAGAAAAAATTGGAGGGGATTCGAGATTTACGTGATGAATCTGATCGTACCGGCATACGCGTTGTGATTGAACTGAAACGTGATGCCTACCCAAAGAAAGTGCTCAACCGCCTGTATAAACTCACCCAGCTGCAAGAAACCTTTCACTTTAATATGGTGGCGTTAGTGGATGGATTACAACCACGGGTGCTGACCCTAAAAATGTTGCTTGAAGAATATGTGAAACACCGGGAAGAAGTGGTTACCCGTCGTACCAAGTTTGATTTACAAAAGGCTGAAGAACGGGCCCATATTTTAGATGGCTTAGTGATTGCCTTAGAAAAGATCGACGCCATCATTAAAACCATCAAACAATCCAAAAATAAAGACGAAGCCAAAGTGAACTTAATGAAAAAGTTTCATTTTAGTGATATCCAGACCATGGCCATTCTTGAAATGCGCTTACAACAACTGGCTAATTTAGAACGGCTCCAAGTTGAAGAGGAACTGAAGGAAAAGAAAAAGCTGATTAAGGAATTAAAAACGATTCTGTCGACCAAAAAAAATATCCAGGCTGTGGTGAAACAAGAAACGGCTGATCTGAAAACCAAGTTTGGTGATGAGCGTCGTACCGAAGTAGTGGCTTCCGCGGTTGGCTCATTCAGCCAAGAAGATCTGATTCCAAAGGAGGCCGCCATTATCATGATTACCCGTGATGGTTATATTAAACGCTTAACGCCGGATACCTTTAAGCAGCAACATCGCGGTGGCAAAGGAATTATTGGTTTAACGGCGAAAGAAGAGGATAGTGTTGATCAGTTGTTCTCTACCAATACCCACGCCGATATTTTGTTCTTCACTTCGCGTGGTCGCGTCTTCCAGCTGAAGGCCTATGAAGTGCCAGTCGCTTCACGCACTGCCAAAGGCCAAGCCGTGGTGAATTTCTTGCAATTAGGTCCTGAAGAAAAAGTAACATCAGCTTTGAGTTGTTCTGACATGAAGTCTTCTGGTTATAAATTCTTAGTGATGGTGACCAGTAACGGTACCATTAAGAAAACAAAACTGGATGCCTTCGAGAATGTCCGCCGCTCCGGATTAATTGCTATCACCTTAAAAGGCAAGGATGCCTTAGAATGGGTGAAACCATCCACGGGGAATGACAACATTATCTTGGCTACGGATAATGGCCAATCGATTCGCTTCAAAGAACAAGATGTGCGTGATATGGGCCGCACCGCCGCTGGTGTACGTGGTATTAAATTGAAAGCCAACGATGCGGTGGTAGGTATGGATATTATTAGCCAGACAGCCATTAAGAATGCCGAGTTATGTGTAGTGATGCGTAACGGTTATGGGAAACGAACTGATTTGAAATCCTACAAAGTGCAAGGCCGTGGCGGATCCGGTATCAAAACCGCCAAAATCACAGACAAAACGGGTAAGATTGTGCTCGGCTTTGTGGTGACAGAAGCGCAGCGGGATAGTGACTTACTGATTATCTCGAAACAAGGTCAAGTGATTCGCCTACCGCTCAAGAGCGTCCCTATTATTAGCCGTGATACCCAAGGTGTCCGTTTAATGCGCTTCAAGATCGAAAAGGATCAGGTCGCTAGCGTGGCGCATTTATAATCTTCAAAAAAGTGTTGGCGTCTAGACTAGCGCCACCAACCAACAATCCATTCACATCAGGCTGAGCCAAATAACCAGCAGCGTTTGTTTCATTGACTGAACCACCATAGAGTATTCGCACTTGGTCTCCCACCAATTTCCGAATCTGACTATGGATATCTTGGGCATGCTCTGGCGTAGCGGCATTACCGGTACCGATTGCCCATACTGGTTCATAGGCAATCACAATTGGCTTGCCCACTAACGCTGGCGTCACTTCTTCTACTGAGCGAACACACACAATTGGTGTCAATCCAGCAGTGAGCGCCGCATCAACTTTTTTTACTACAGTTTTGTCAGTTTCCCCAAAGTATTGTCTCCGCTCTGAATGGCCAATAATGACATAGATACATCCCAGTTCTTTCAACATATCGGCTGATACCTCACCGGTGAACGCGCCGGATTTTTCCCAATGCAGATCTTGTCCACCATGGGGCACTGCACCAAACAAATGGAGCACGGTAAACGGCGGACAAATTACTATCTCTCGGTCCTTCGGTAATGCAGCATTCTTCAGAAATTTAATAAAATCTGCGGTCTGAGCGATCCCATAATTCATCTTCCAATTGGCCACAATCAGAGGTGTGAGCATAGTGTTGACAGTATACCACAGATAGTCTAGAGTACAGCCCTATGCCAGTACCAAAACAACGTTTGTC
>AMFJ01034973.1_pt1 | contig 10013 bp, 7 predicted proteins | sample 427208 | NCBI WGS metagenome assembly AMFJ01 (sample SAMN02954298, study PRJNA114691) | groundwater metagenome | biome: aquatic; feature: subsurface aquifer; material: sediment; isolation source: subsurface aquifer sediment | place: USA: Rifle, CO | collected 2008-08
TAGCGGATGCCAGTTCGAAGAAAGCCAGAGAAGGCGATCTTTTAATGGCGGATGCGCTTAACGGTATAGAAGAAGCGAAAGAAAAAGTTGAAGCTGTGGCCAAAAAGATTTTATCTCTGGGTGAAAAGTCTCAATCAATTGGCAATATTACAAAAATAATAGATTCCATATCCGATCAGACAAACCTGCTTGCCTTGAATGCCGCTATTGAAGCTGCCAGAGCCGGAGAGGCGGGAAGAGGTTTTGCGGTTGTTGCGGCGGAAGTAAGAAAACTTGCAGAACGTTCCAGTGAAGCTACCGAGGAAATCAGACAGTTGATAACGGAAATTCAGACAGAAACCAACTCTACTATATTGGCAACGGAGGAAGGAACAAAAGGGGTTGACAGAGCCTCTGTGATGGTGAAAAAATCATCTTATGCCATAAAAGAAATTACCGCGATGATTCAAAACACAAATACGTCAGCCAAGGAGATATCTCTTGGGACTCAGCAGCAGCAGACTGCATCCGAACAAGTCGTTAAATCAATGGAAAATATTAATGAAGTAACAAAGCAATTTGTGTCCATCACCAAACAATCGGCGGCATCTGCAAATGAATTGGCGCAATTGGCTCAGGAGCTTAAATCTGCTGTTGATGAATTTACATTTTAATATGGAAATATTTTCATATGGTTTTTGATCGTTCAGAGTTTCTTTCAACGTTTACCGATGAAGCAAGAGATCATCTTCAGAAAATGAATGAGGGTTTGCTCGCTCTTGAGAAAGATCCGGATAATTCCGCCCTTTTGGAAGAAATGTTCCGCGAAGGACATACTCTTAAAGGTGCTGCCAGGATGATGGGTTTCGATGAAATTAAAGATATTTCCCACTGTATTGAAGATATCTTTGGCGCCATTCTCAACAAAAACATTCATATTGATGAAGAGCTTTCCACTATTTTATTTAAAAGTCTGGATACCATCGAATCCATATTAGGTGATATTATCAATAATCAGCCTATATCAACAAACTGGAAAAGCATCTTGGATTTACTTAAAAAAGCATATGAAGAATATCTGAATAAACCTCAAAAAAAAACTAAAAAAGCCGCAAAAAAAACAACTAAAAAAGTTCCTGCCCTTAAGGAGGAAATACCTGAAAGTGCTTTTAAGCCGGAAAAAGAAAAAGACGAAATAAAAGAAGAACCCGAAGAAGAGGAATTAAATTTTCAGGATGTAAAAAAAGAGCTGGAAGAAAAAGGACTGTTAAACCTGCCCTTTGAAGAAGAGACTGAGTCTGAAGAAAGTAAGCAAATTGAAGAAGCGGCATCCTCAGAGGATAAAATAAATTCTGAGTATGAGGAATTAAAGGCGACAACAAAAAGCAAAGATGCTGTTTTGGATGATAATGCAGAAATTGAAGAATACATTAAGGTTTCCATTTCTAAAATCAACAAACTTCTGAATCTTGTCGGAGAAATGGTCATAAATAAGATTAATTCAAATGAGAAGATAAATTCTTTAAGGCGACTCGTGAAAGCTTCAAGATTATCGCAAAAAAAACTTATTGAAATATCAGGTACAATCGTCAACAATCCTGCATTTAATAACTTGCATAATTTCGACGAATTAAAACTTAATTTTCATGAACTTAATAACGATCTTTTAAAAATAAAAGATCAGGCTACCGTGATTCTGGATGAAGTTTCTATTGAGGTCTCGCAGCTTGATCCGATAATTGATGAGTTGCAGCTTAGAATGAAACAGGTGCGAATGCTGCCCATAGGAAATCTCTTTGAAACAATGCCCAGGCTTGTGAGAGATATTGCGGTTGCACAAGGTAAAAAAGTTAAACTGTCTATTTCAGGTGAGGAAACCGAACTTGATAAAAAAGTATTGGAAGCCATAAAAAGTTCCTTTATTCATCTTTTAAGGAATTCCGTGGATCATGGAATAGAGGTTCCGGAAGAAAGATTGTCTGCCGGAAAAGCTTTGGAAGGCAACATAAGTTTGCGGGCATTTCATAAAGGCGGAAATGTGGTTATTGAAGTCGAAGACGATGGCCGGGGCATGAATGTGGAAAAAATCAAAGAGACGGCTTTAAGAAGGGGGCTTCTTTCCATAAATGACCTTTCTTCAATAACGGAACAGGAAATACTTAATTTTGTTTTTTATCCCGGATTTTCAACGGCACCCATCATAACTGACATTTCAGGCAGAGGAATCGGGCTGGACGTTGTAAAGACCGATATAGAGGCTTTGAAAGGGAATATTGCCATTGATACTCATCCCGGAAGAGGAACAATATTCTCCCTTCAGCTCCCGTTGACTGTTGCCATTATTCAGGCTCTTTTGGTGAGGGTTCATAATTCAATCTTTGCCATACCTCTTCTTTCTGTTGAAGAATCAATCAGCATAAGTAGAAAAGATATTTCCTCAATTGAAAACAGATTTGCAATACAGCTTCGAAATAAAACCATATCTGTTGTCAAACTCAGTGAAATCTTAAAAATACCAGTTCCAAAACAGAACGGTTTTCAGAAAAATCTGAATAAAGAAAGCGCAATAGTTATTTTAAATTCAATTGACAAGCTTTTAGGCATTGAAGTCGATGAGATTATGGGTGAACAGGAAGTGTTTATTAAGAGTCTTGATAAAAATTTAGGCAAACTTAAAAACGTAAGCGGTGCCACTGTTTTGGGAAGCGGAGAAGTTATAATAATCCTGGATGTATTGGATTTGTTTTTTTCATCCAAAACTGTTAATTTTATGCCTTCCTCGGAAGTAAAACCTGTTATACAGGAAATACAGGATGTAATGCCCGTAGGTAAACCCAAAAGAATTCTTATTGTTGAAGATTCACTCACAACAAGAGAACTTGAAAAATCAATTCTGCAAACTCACGGGTATGAAGTGGATACTTCCATTGATGGAATGGATGCACTTATAAAGCTTCAAAATTATTCATATGATCTTATTGTAAGCGATGTTGAAATGCCAAAAATGGATGGATTTGAATTATGTAAGGCAGTAAAACAAAATCCGGACCTGAAAGAGGTTCCTTTTATTGTGGTTTCTGCTCTGGACAGGGAAGAAGACAAAAGAAGAGGTATTGAAGCGGGCGCTCAAGCCTATATAATAAAGAAGACTTTTGACCAGTCGTCTTTGATTGATACCATAAAACGGCTTATTGGATAAAAATTTTAGGAAACAATTAATATGCAAACTTCAAGTCACATTGATCCAATTGTTCAAGTTGTGGTTTTTGAAATTAACAGCAAAGAATATGCCATCCCGGTATTTTCAACCAAAGAAATTATTAGAATACCTGCTATAATTGATATTCCGAATTCTCCCGGTTTTCTGGCAGGCGTTATAAACTTAAGAGGAAATATAATTTGCATAATAGATATGAGAAAGCAATTCAATGCGCCTGCAAATGACACTGAAAGCACAAGAATAATTATTGTACAAATAAATAAAATGAATATCGGTTTGATTGTGGATTCGGTTCATGAAGTTATTAAAATAAAAAAATCTCAAATAGATCCGGTTCCTCCAATGATAACCTTCCAGATTCCAAATAACTGCCTTGTAGGCATTGCTAAGGTTGAAGCCAGAATTATAGCTCTTCTAAACCTCCAGAACATTTTATCTCAAGAACAACTTGCCCTATTAAAACAATAAATGTATTATGCTCCCTTTTGTTAGGGCATTTGTTATAAGGATATGGGAATTATTTCAAAATGATTGTCGCAGAACAGATAACATTACAGCAATTTAAGAAATTCTATTATTTAAAGTTCAAACAGCTTTTTATAAATGAGTATGGTTTCATTTTTAATGAAAATCGTATCGAAGCTTTTAAAATTATCCTGCAGCAATTTCTTGTTAAAACCTCTTATAAAACCTTTGATGATTTTTATGATTATCTTAAATCTGTAAAAGGCAAAAAACTACTGAAAGAAATTATAGATGAAGTGATTGTAGGGGAAACTTATTTTTTTAGAAATATTCCGCAGCTGGATTTACTTAAGGAAAAAATTCTTCCGGCCTTGATTGCCGCCAAAAGAAGTGCAGGGGTAAATACAATAAAAATATGGAGTGCCGGTTGTTCCACCGGAGAAGAAGTTTATACTTTGGCAATGCTGATATATGAGAATATTCCCACAGCAAATTTATGGGATATAAAAATTGCAGGTACAGATATAAACGAGAAATCCTTAAAAACTGCAATGGATGGAGTTTACAAAGGCGCAAGACCCCAAAGGCATTTGGATGAAGAAATATTGAAAAAATATTTTGATGTAACCGGGCAGGAATATGTTGTGAAACCGAAATTGAGATCTATTTCCGGTTTTCAATATAATAATCTGGCGAAACTTGATCCTCCTCCTTTAATTGATCCGGATATAATATTTTGCAGGAATGTAACGATTTATTTTGATAATGATGTCACCAGGAAAATAATAAATAATTTTTATGAAGTCTTGCATGACGGAGGATACCTGTTTCTGGGTCATTCCGAAACCATATGGAAAATTTGCCCCAAATTTAAAATACTGGATTTTCCCAAAGGTTTTGTTTATCAAAAACTATTAAAAGAAGAAACAAAACCTCATGAAAATAATGCGGCTTTAGCATCCATTCCTGAATTCGATTTAGACAGGATAGCGGATCAGAATGAAATTTTGCATATTCATTTCACGAAACCTCTGGAAGCTATTCCCAAGCTTGAAAAAAGAATTGTGAAAGAAGAAGTGCCGCTGTCTTCTGAAGCCGAATATGAAAGACTTATGAAGCTTGATAGTGATTATCACAAAGCAGTGCAATTATTCGAAAGAAAACAGTATGATTCCGCGCTTGAATATTTTGATGATATTATTAAAAAAGACAAGAAATACATTCTTGCTCATTTTGCAAAATCGACTATTTTAAGTAATATCGGTAAATACAAAGAAGCTTTTGAATCTTTGGAATTTTTAATAACATCGGACAATCTTTTTCTTGATGCTTATTTTTTAAAGGGAGTTTTACATTTAAAATTAAATGAGCTTGAAAATGCCATTCAAACTTTCCAGAAAGTGATTTATTTGGATCCGGAACATTCATTGGCGAGTTTTCATTTAGCCAAACTTTATATTCAGACCAACCGGATAAATCAGGCTAAAATAACAGTAAACAACCTTAAGAAAATCTGCGCTAAGCATGATAAAAAGGGTGTTGTGCCTCTGTCAGATAATTTGACATATGAGAATTTAGAAGTACTTACAGATAAATTATTTTTTGAAAATCAACGATGAAGAAAATTTTAAATGTCAATTGAAACAAAAATTCTCGGGATCCACGGACAGGATAATTCATTATTTGTTAAGCTAGATACCGGACATCACATTTATCAAATTCTTTTTGATTGCGGACAATCGGGGTTTTCTAATCTGGGTAAATCCATTTTGCAGGAAATGGATCATCTCTTTCTTTCACACTGCCATATGGATCATATTTCAGGTTTTGACGGCCTTTTCAGGCATTTATATTCAAGGCGCAGGCCTTTTATTATATGGGGTCCAAAAGATATAATAAATATTATTCATTGCCGTATCAAAGGATTTACATGGAACCTGGTGGACCGAAGTCCGGGTGAAGTTATTGTGAATGAAATAACTGAAGATGAAATCGTTTCTGCAAAATTTCTATGCAGGGAAGGATTTAAAAATAAATATCCTTTGAGTACTGAAAAATACACCGATGGGGAAATATACAGGAATGCAGATTTTAATGTTAAATGTAAAATCCTGGATCACAAAACCGATTGTCTCGCTTATTCTGTTATAGAAGAACCCAGGAAAAACATAAATCCCGAAAAAATGGAGAAATATAATTTTAAACCGGGTAAATGGTGTTCTCATTTAAAACAGGAAAACCTCCCTTTGGATTTAGAATTTGACCTTGAAGGTAAAATATATTCCTGCAAGGAATTATATGATATGCTGGTAGAGGTTAATACAGGAATGAAAGTAACCTATGTCACTGATATAATAATGAACACTAAAAACAGAGAAAGAATACTGGAACTCGCTTCCAATGCGGATAAATTAATTATAGAAAGCACCTATAAGGAATCTGAAATTGAACTTGCCAATAAGAATTATCATCTGACTGTTAATGAGGCGGCTTTAGTAGCGAAGGATGCCAATGTAAAGAAACTGGTTTTATTCCATGTATCCGACCGATATACTAAAAATGATTTAAGGGAAATGCTTACCCGGGCAATCGAGATTTTCCCGGAATCACACTTTCCTTCTTTCTGGAAAATCGGAAAACTGCAATCTGCGACATGAAAACAAATTCACGTTATATCGCATATTTAATACCTGCCTTATTGGTGTTTCTTCTTTACGGATATTCGTTAAAATACGATTTTATTTATGATGATTTTGAGACAATTGTAAATAATGTGTCCGTGCATTCTTTGAAAAACGCGGGTAAGTTTTTTTATGACAGAGAAACTACCGCCACTGATTCGCATCTTATCTATGAAATATACAGGCCTGTAAAAAATTTAAGCTGTGCCATGGATTATTATTTATATAAGAGAAATGCATCCGGATATCATTTTACCAACCTTATATTTCATTTAATCGTAACCTTATTACTTTTGCGTTTATTCAGGCAAATAGGCTTTAAAATATTCACAAATATTTTCTGTGTATCTTTGTTTGCCGTGCATCCCGTGCTGTCTCATAATGTTTCGTATATAAGCGCCCGGGCGGATATAATTTGCGCCATGTTTCTTATTTTGACCCTATTATTTTATTTGAGGGAAGAAAAGAAGATTTCGGATTTGATAATATCTTATATTTCTTTTGTGTTTGCCTGTTTCAGTAAGGAGACAGCCATAATTTTTCCGTTATTTATTGTTTTTGTAAATATCTTTAAAAAACAAAAATATTATCATTCGATTCCCTTTTTTTTGATTGCCGGAATTTATTTTATCACAAGGCAAAATATAGTTTTAGATCTGGCTCAACAAGAGGGATTCAGAGGAGGAAGCTTTTTTGCTGCGCAAGCTGCAATGGTTAAAGCCTGGGTGCTTTATATAACCGGGTTTCTTTTACCGGTTAGAATGGATATCATACCGGCAATTGCCATTGAAAGAACTTTTTTAAATATCCGCTCAATCAGTTCTTTGGCTTTTTTGCTGGCAGTTATATTCATGTGTTTTAGATTTAGAAATAAAATAAGTTTTTCTTTTGCAGGATTGTTATGGTTTGTTTTATTTTTATTGCCTGTATCAAATCTGATACCCATAAAAGCCATAATGTCCTGGAGATTTATTTATATCCCGTTTATTGGTTTAATATACGCGTTTGCAGCTTTTATAGATAAATATAATCTAAGAACAGGATTTAAAACAATTTTATTTATATGGCTTGGGCTGCTTTCTGTTTATTCCTTTCATATATCCTCAAAATTTTACAATGATTATACACTCTGGATGCCTCTGATAGAAAAATATCCCCATCTTTCAAAACCTTACAGGGTGGTAAGTTTTTACTATCTGAAAAACGGCTCAGTTGTAAAAGCCAGAGAATATTTGGAAAAAGGCTTAAAAATAATACCTAATGACGAATATTTAAAATGGGATTTGGCAAAACTGGAATTGCAGGAAAATAACATACAAAAAGCTTATGATATCCTGAGCGGGCTTTCAGAACTTTTCAGAAAAGAAGCCGGATATAAGTTTACATACGATTTTGTTTATGCCTGTTATCAGCTTGAAAAATATGATGAAATTTTCAAAACAATAAAAGTAACAAATATTGAAGAGACTCCTCCGGAAGTTTTGTTCATCCAGGCGCATGCATGCGTTTTAACAGATAAAAATAAATTAGCTGTCGAATTATACAAAGAAATTCTTAACAAGGATAATTCTATTCCGCAAAGAAATGAAATCCTAGGGATAATAAAAGAATTATCCTCGACAGGTTTCTAAACTTAAGCCTAAAAAAACAGTTTATTTCTAAGCAAATGATGACTTGCAGTAGAAGTCAACTGCTTTTTTCAGGTTAATAAACGTTAGTCAGCCAATTGAACTTATCTGCTTCTTCTTTCTTAATTATTCTAAAGAAGCGATCCTGAAGTTCTTTTGTTACAGGCCCTCTTTTGCCGGCCCCGATTTTAATTCGGTCAACGGAACGGATAGGCGTAATTTCTGCCGCTGTTCCGGTAAAGAATAATTCATCGGCAGTGTATAAAGACTCTCTGGGCAGAGTACTCTCTTTTACACAAAGACCCATATCTTTTGCCATTACAATTATCGAATCTCTGGTAATACCGGATAAAATTGATGATGAAGTAGAAGGCGTAAGCAGTTTTCCGTCTTTTACCAGAAAAACATTTTCACCTGACCCTTCACTTAAATTACCGCTTACATCCAAAGCTATTCCTTCGTGATAGCCGTCTGCAAGAGCTTCCATTTTTATCAACTGTGAATTTAAATAATTTCCGCCGGCTTTTGCAAGAGAGGGATATGTATTGGGCGCTGCACGATTCCAGGTAGCAATTTTTACGTCGATACCGTTTTCCAATCCATCCTGGCCAAGATAAGCGCCCCAACTCCAGCAAGCCATTGCTGTTTCAATCGGAGATTTAAAAGGAACTAATCCAAAAGCTCCAAATCCGCGGTAGATTATGGGTCTGATGTAACAGTCTTTCATTGAATTTTCTTTAACCAGATTAACTGTTATATCACAAAGCTCCTTCAAAGAGAGAGATACATCCATGCGATAAATTTTTGCCGAATCAAGTAGTCTTTGCATATGTTCTTTAAGTCTGAAAATTACTGAATTATCCTTGGCTCTGTAGCATCTTATTCCTTCAAAAACACAGGAGCCATAATGAACAACGTGTGACATAACATGAATATTACAATCATCCCAGTTTTTAAACTGTCCATTCATCCAGATTTTTTGACCGCGTTCAGCATTCATTATAAAAACTCCTAAATATAAAAATTAATTTTAAACTGTTTGTTTAACCTAAAAAAAACAGCTGACTTCTGCTGCAAGTCATAATTGCTTAGAAATAAACTTTTTTCGTGAATTTTTGATTTCACCGTATGGACAATACGCAATCAATCAAAAATTACTCCAATTTCGTTTATTTCGTTGCACTTATGTCTTTCGTAACGAAATCAACTGTTTTTTTTAAGTTTAAGGGATAAAACATTATAGCAAATTAAAATATACGTCTATTGAAAAAATCGCTGTTGGAGTAATAGGAGATGTAGTTGGTGGTGAATTCAGTATTTTTGTCATTCCCGCTTGCCGGGAATCCTTCATTTTTTACGGCATTAAATACTGGAAAGATTCCAGACCAGCGGGAATGAGTGCGCCTGTGAAGGCGTTTTATTAACATGGTGAAAGTCCATGTCAGAGATGAACTGTAATCTCTATAATTGCTTTTCCGTGTTCTTTTTATTACAATGTAATACATGAATACAGATTCGCTTATAAAATTAACTAAATTTAATCTAAAAGAATTGGTTTGTAAAAATTTTACAATAACTATTCCTGAAATAGTTAAAAGTTTTGCAATTACTTCAAATTATAGTATTAAAAAATTTGTTTATCTTAATAAATTAATATGATAGTATTTATAAAATCAAATTTTTACCAAAAAAACTAATTTAATAAAAAAGGGGTCTTTATATGGGTTCGCTTTGGAGCAAAATGAAAATCAGAGATAAATTGCTTGCATCTTTTGCTGTTATAGGCTTGATCATTATGACTGTAGGATTTTTCAATTATAAAGCCATGAAGAATATTTCCAATGAAATTGTAGATATAGATGAAAGCCAATCCCTTATTAAAGCTGTAATGTCAATGCAACGTTCAGTAGATCAAACAATACGTTGGGGTATGGAGATGATGGTCTCTAAATCAGAAGAGGAATTGGAAGAGGGTTACAAAGAAATAAAAAAATTGATTGAAGAATTTGATCATGCAATAGAAGCAATGGAAAAAGGCGG
>AMFJ01018981.1_pt1 | contig 10008 bp, 19 predicted proteins | sample 427208 | NCBI WGS metagenome assembly AMFJ01 (sample SAMN02954298, study PRJNA114691) | groundwater metagenome | biome: aquatic; feature: subsurface aquifer; material: sediment; isolation source: subsurface aquifer sediment | place: USA: Rifle, CO | collected 2008-08
TCGCTCAGAAGTGAGAGGGGGTGGTGCTAAACCTTTTCGTCAAAAAGGGACTGGGCGTGCGCGTGCCGGTACAATTAGAAGTCCGCTCTGGCGTAAGGGTGGAGTGATATTTGCTGCAAAGCCACGTAGTTATGAACAGAAAGTCAATAAAAAAATGTATCGCGGGGCATTACGCTCTATTTTTTCTGAATTAGTTCGCTTGGAAAGATTTGTTGTCGTAGATTCATTTCAGGTTGAAACGCGTAAAACGAAAGACCTTTTGAATAAATTGAACGAGTTAAAATTAGATAAAGGTGTTTTAATTATTACCGAAGCAGTAGACGAGAATCTTTATTTAGCAACCCGTAACTTGGTTGATGTAGAAGTACGAGATGTTGCAGCAATAGATCCTGTTTGCTTGGTGGGTGCTGAAAAAGTACTTGTTACCGTTGCCGCACTTAAACAAATTGAGGAATTGCTAAAATGAAACAAGAGCGTCTCTTACGAATTGTGTTTGCGCCCCATCTGTCAGAAAAAGCAACGCGAGCAGCTGAAAAGCATGGTGAATATGTCTTTGAAGTGGCTCAATCGGCAACGAAACCAGAGGTGAAACAAGCCGTTGAATTTTTGTTTAAGACCAAAGTAGCTAAAGTCCGTGTAGTTAATGTCAAAACCAAGCCTAAGCGTTTCGGCAATATTCAGGGTCAAAGTAAGGCATGGAAAAAGGCATACGTGACATTAGAAGCCGGTGAGCAGATTGATTTTGCAGGTAGCCAGCCTTAGTTTTGTCATTCACATTAAGGTAGGTTCTAGCTAAACACTCTAAAAAATTCAGTAAATTATAGCAAAAAATACTTGGAATTTACTTATTTAGCATTATAATACCGCCTCACCGTTGAGTGAGGCGCTAAAACAGCGTATACAAAGTTGATATTGAGGATGATATGGCATTAGTAAAATCTAAACCGACCTCACCGGGCCAACGTTTTACAATAAAAGTAACGAATAAAGAGTTGCATAAAGGTCAACCTTACGCTCCTCTTGTTTGTAGAAAGAAAAAGACAGGCGGCCGTAATAATGAGGGTAGAATCACTTGCCGGCATGTCGGCGGTGGTCATAAGCAGCGGTATCGTTACGTTGATTTTAAACGCGATAAAGACAATGTTCCTGCGCGTATTGAGCGTCTTGAATATGATCCCAATCGTAGCGCGTATATTGCGTTAGCATTATATGCTGATGGAGAAAGACGCTACATCGTAGCGCCAAACGGGTTAAAAGCGGGTGATCAGATTGTTTCTGGCGCCGAAGCATCTATCGCCGTAGGTAATTGTTTACCATTGGCTAATATGCCTATTGGTTCAGTATTGCATTGTTTAGAGTTAAAGCCTGGCAAAGGTGCTCAATTAGCGCGTAGTGCAGGTGCTTCGGTGCAGTTAATTGCGCGTGAAGGTATTTATGCAACAGTTAGATTACGTTCAGGCGAAATGAGAAAAATCCTCGCAGAATGCCGTGCTGTTGTAGGCGAAGTGAGTAATTCGGAACATAACTTACGTTCACTTGGTAAAGCAGGTGCAAGTAGAAGACGAGGCATACGTCCTACAGTAAGAGGTGTTGCAATGAACCCGGTCGATCATCCGCATGGTGGTGGTGAGGGTAAAACTTCAGGTGGTCGCCATCCAGTGAGTCCTTGGGGTGTGCCGACCAAAGGATACAAGACTCGAAGAAATAAGCGTACGAGCCAGTTTATTGTACGCGGAAGAGACCGCAGTAAGTAACGTAATTTTATGAACAGGATCCAGAAAACTATGAGGGGATAAATGTGCCGCGTTCAGTAAAGAAAGGACCATTTGTAGATTTACACTTGATGAAAAAAGTAACTGAGGCTGTCGCTTCTAATAATAAGCGACCTATCAAGACATGGTCACGTAGATCAATGATAGTACCTGATATGGTTGGTATTACCATTGCTGTACATAATGGCAGATTGCATGTGCCAATTTTTATTACAGAGAATATGGTTGGGCACAAGTTGGGTGAGTTTGCTCCAACAAGAACCTTCAAAGGGCATTCAGGCGATAGAAAAGTGAAAGAAGAAAAACAAGAATCCGCAGCAGGGGGTAAATAATGGAAGTCGCGGCAAGGTTAAAATATGCCAGGCTGTCTGCACAAAAATGCCGGCTGATCTGTGATCAAATTAGAGGAAAATCCGTCGAGCATGCTTTAAGTATATTGAAGTTTAGTACAAAAAAGGCAGCGGCTGTTGTAAAGAAAGTGCTTGAGTCGGCAATCGCAAATGCTGAGCATAATGCAGGCGCAGATGTAGACGAGTTAAAAGTAAAAGCTATTTTTGCCGATCAAGGGGCTACCTATAAACGAATGCACGCTAGAGCAAAAGGGCGCGGCTGCCGAATATTAAAGCCAACGTGTCATGTAACAGTTGTGGTATCTGATGAGGAGAAAAACTAATGGGACAAAAAGTTCATCCCATAGGTATACGCTTGGGTATAGTGAAGGATTGGTCTTCTAGATGGTACGCACAGTCAAAAGATTTTGCTAATACATTATGTGCTGACATTAAGGTGCGCGAATATTTGTATAAGAAATTAGCGCAAGCAGGCATTAGCCGTATACAAATTGATAGGCCTGCAAGAAATGCCAAAATTACTGTCTATACTGCAAGACCAGGAGTCATTATTGGTAAAAGTGGTAAAGAAGTTGAAACCTTACGTGACGAAATTAATAAAATTCTGAATGTACCCGTACATGTCAGTATTGAAGAAGTGCGCAAGCCTGAATTAGATGCAAAATTAGTTGCTGAAGCCGTTGCGCAGCAGTTAGAAAAACGAGTGATGTTTAGGCGCGCCATGAAGCGAGTTGTTACAACCGCAATGCGATTAGGGGCTAAAGGTATCAAGATTTGTGTGAGCGGAAGATTAGGTGGAACTGAAATTGCTCGCAGCGAATGGTATAGGGAAGGTAGAGTGCCTTTACATACATTACGTGCTGATATCGATTATGGTTTGGCTGAAGCTTATACGACTTACGGTGTCATTGGCGTAAAAGTTTGGATATTTAAAGGCGAAGTCATTGGCGATAAAGAGCAAGCTGAAGGTGCGACTGAAAAATCTTCGGGCAAACAGGAGAAGTAAAAAATGATGCAGCCGAAGCGTACAAAATTCCGTAAACAATTTAAAGGTCGTAATCGTGGTATTGCGACAAGAGGAAACCGAGTGAGTTTTGGTGAATTTGGATTGAAAGCAGCAGAAATCGGACGAATTACCTCGCGTCAAATTGAAGCAGCAAGACGTGCAATGTCTCGACACATTAAGCGTGGCGGAAAAATATGGATTCGTATTTTTCCTGATAAGCCTATATCAAAGAAACCGTTAGAAGTGCGTATGGGCAGTGGTAAAGGTAATGTTGAATATTGGGTTGCGCTTGTGCAGCCAGGTCGGATGATGTTTGAGATTGAAGGGGTTCCTGAAGAGTTGGCACGAGAAGCGTTGAGACTAGCAGCAGATAAGTTGCCAATTAAAACTGTATTTGAAAGTCGGACGATAATGTAATGAAAACAAGTGAATTAAGAAGCAAATCAGTAGAAGAATTGCAAAGTGAGCAACTTGCTATTCATAGGGAATTATTCAATTTGCGTATGCAAAGAGGCATTGGGCAATCGCCACAAACACATCTCTTTAGAAAGTTAAAAAGAGACGTTGCTCGGATAAAAACGATCTTAAGAGAAAAAGAAGGTTCATGATTATGGTAGAACAGATAATTTCAGGCCGAAGCGTAATTGGAAAAGTCATCAGTAATAAAATGAACAAGACTATTGTTGTGGAAGTGGAGCGTAAAGTGAAGCATCCCCTCTATGGAAAATACATGCGGAAATTTTCAAGGATGTATGCCCATGATAATGAAAATATCTGTAAGATTGGTGACATCGTACAAATAAAAATGTGTCGTCCTCTATCAAAAACGAAATCATGGATGTTAGTACAAGTTATTAATCAAGGGGAGAAAGAAACAGCCGTAGGATAAATATATTAATCGGTGATTTCTTTATTTTTTTTGAATAAACATGATAGTATTGGCGGCCTTATTGCTGCCGTAAATTGGAGTTAAACATGATTCAAACGCAGACGATGCTGGATGTGGCGGACAATAGTGGTGCGCGTCGCGTCATGTGCATAAAAGTATTAGGCGGTTCGCATCGTAGATATGCCGGTATTGGAGATGTTATTAAGGTTAGCGTCAAAGAGGCTATTCCACGCGGAAAAGTAAAAAAAGGTGAGGTGATCAACGCAGTGATTGTTAGAACACGTAAGGGCATAAGACGTCCTGATGGTTCACTCATACGCTTTGATGAAAATGCAGTTGTGTTGCTCAATGCACAAATGCAACCGATTGGAACTCGTATCTTCGGGCCCATTACGCGTGAATTACGCGGTGAAAATTTCATGAAGATTATTTCATTGGCTCCGGAAGTTTTATAAAAGAGAGTGACCTATGGCAGAAAAAATTAAAAAAGGCGATGAAGTGATGGTGATCGCTGGTAAAGACAAAGGTAGAAGAGGCATTGTTCAATCGGTCTTGCGCGATAAGGGTATGCTTGTAGTCGAAGATATTAATACAGCTAAAAAACATGTTAAAGCAAATCCTAACACGGGTGAAAAAGGCGGTATTATTATCAAGACTTGTCCCATTCATCGTTCGAATGTGATGCTTTATGATCAAGTGTCTGGTAAAGGAAGTCGTGTAGGCATACGCATCTTAGAAGATGGACGTCGTGTGCGTTACTTTAAGTCGACGGATGAAGTCATTGATGTGTAGGAAATAGGTGAGTTATGGCACGATTGCAAGAGTATTATCGTAAAGAAGTAGTGAAAAAATTAAAAAACCAATTTAAATATACATCAGTTATGCAAGTCCCACGTATTAGTAAAATTACGTTAAATATGGGACTAGGTGAGGCAATGGATGATAAAAAAGTCATTACTTCAGGAGTAGCTGATTTAGAACGAATTGCAGGTCAAAAACCAATAGTGACTCTTGCGCGTAAGTCAATTGCAGGTTTTAAAGTGCGTGAAGGATGGCCTATTGGATGTAAAGTAACATTACGTGGTAAACGTATGTATGAATTTTTAGATAGACTCATTACTATTGCGTTACCGCGAGTGCGAGATTTCCGTGGCTTAAGCATTAAATCTTTTGATGGTAGGGGGAATTATAGCTTGGGCTTTAAGGAACAAATTGTTTTTCCAGAGATTGAGTATGACAAGATTGATGCTTTAAGAGGTCTTGATATTACAATTACTACCTCTGCTAAAACAAATAAAGAGGCGCATGCTTTGTTAGAAGCATTCAATTTCCCATTTAAAGAAAAAAACGTAGGCTAAGCGGTTATGGCAAAAACTTCAATGGTAGAACGTGAAAAGAAAAGAGCGCAATTAAACAAAAAGTTAGACAAAAAACGCAAAGAGCTCAAAGCAATCATATGTAATGTTCATCTAGGCGATGATGAACGTACAGAAGCTGAGCATGCTTTGCAGAAATTGCCGCGTGATTCAAGTCGAACACGACAACGTAATCGTTGCAGGTTATGCGGCAGATCCAGAGCGTATAACCGTTTGACAGGTTTATGTAGAATTCATATGCGTTCAGCGGTCATGAATGGTCTAGTCCCGGGTATGCATAAGGCTAGTTGGTAGGTCAGGATTGGTTAGAGGTATTTAAAAATGTCAATGCAAGATCCAATAGCGGATATGTTAATACGTATACGTAATGCGCAGATGGTAGGCGAGAAACAGGTTAAAATGCCTGCTTCTAAACTGAAAGCGTCTATCCTGAAGGTGTTACAAGAAGAAGGATACATTGAAAGTTATGAGTTTACGTCTGCCCAAGGTAAAAAAGATTTAACTGTAAATTTGAAATATTATCAAGGCCGGCCAGTCATTGAAAAAGTTAAACGTATAAGTAAAGCAGGACTGCGAATTTATAGAAGCGTTACTAAGTTGCCTGTTGTTCGAGCAGGAATGGGTATTGCAATTATATCAACGCCTAAGGGTGTGATGACCGAGCGTGCTGCACGCACCCAAAATTTGGGCGGTGAAATACTGTGTACAGTTGAGTAGTGGGAGAAAAAATGGTTACGTCAAGAGTAGGTAGAAAACCCGTTGCTGTTCCTGCGGGAGTTGATATAAAAGTTCAAGGCCAAAGCCTACATATAAAGGGGCCAAAAGGGCAGTCAACATTTGCTGTACATCCAGCTGTATTGGTTCAACTTGAAGGTGGGTTTATCAAAGTTGAACTAAGTTCGACAAAGTCGTACTGTCGTTCAGGGTCAGGTTTGAAGTTGAATAAATCTATTACGGGGACTGCACGTTCAAAAATAGCAAATTTGGTTCAAGGTGTAAGCAAAGGATTTGAGCGTAAGCTTGCATTGGTTGGGGTCGGTTATCGTGCTCAAGTAAAAGGTAAGGAGTTACATTTATCGATTGGTTATTCTCATCCAGTCATTATTACAGCTCCTGAAGGTATTACTATTGAAACACCTAACCAAACAGAAATTATTGTTAAAGGTGTAGATAATCATTTAGTGGGTCATATGGCGTCGAAAATTCGCGCGGTTCGAGCACCGGAACCTTATAAAGGTAAGGGAATTCGTTACGCAGATGAGATCATCCTATTGAAAGAAACTAAGAAAAAATAGCAGGGCAACATGAAAACAGATAAGAAAAGTTCGAGATTACGAAGAGCAAAGCGCACAAGAATGAATATTCGTGAGCAAGAAGCATTGCGTTTGTGTGTGCATAGAACGCCCCGCCATATTTATGCGCAAGTGATTTCTCGCGATGGCTCTAGTGTGTTGGTTTATGCGTCTACGCTTGATAAGCAGATTAAAGGAAAAATGAAATCGACGGGCAATTTAGAAGCGGCAAAAATGGTTGGGAAGTTAGTGGCTAAGCGCGCTCTTGACGCAGGTATTCAACAGGTGGCATTTGATCGATCAGGTTTTAATTATCATGGTCGCATAAAGGCTTTGGCAGATGCAGCGAGAGAAAGCGGATTACAATTTTAAGGGCTAAATATGGCGAGTTTTGACCAGACAACAAAAAGTGACGGCATGCAAGAAAAATTAGTTGCAGTGTCACGCAATGCTAAAGTAGTAAAAGGCGGTAGAATTTTTAGTTTTGCTGCAATTACGGTGGTTGGCGATGGCAATGGGCGTATTGGAATTGGGCGTGGGAAAGCACGTGAAGTTCCTATAGCCATTCAGAAAGCGTTGGAAGCAGCGCGTAAAAATATGCAGCGTGTCGTATTGAAAAACGGTACTTTGTATTCAGAGATTAGCGGTAAGCATGGTGCAACGAAAGTCTTTATGAAACCAGCCTCAGAAGGTACAGGAATTATTGCTGGTGGTGCTATGCGTGCTGTGTGTGAGGTGTTAGGAATTAAAAATGTATTAGCGAAAATTATAGGTTCAACTAATCCTATCAATGTTGTTAGAGCTACGTTAAAAGCATTGCAGAGTGTAACAACGCCGGAATATGTCGCTGCAAAACGTGGTAAGACGTTAGAAGAAATGACTGGAAACTAATTTATGCCAAGTAAAAAGAACAAAATAAAAGTGACATTAATCAAGAGCGCGATTGCTGCGCAACCCAAACATAAGAAATGTGTCAAAGGATTGGGTTTACGTAGATTGCGCCATGCGGTTATCTTGCAAGATAACCCATGTATTCGTGGCATGATCAATAAAATTGGGCATCTGTTGTTAGTAGAGGAAGCATAAGCAATGAATCTCAACACATTAAAACCAGCACCAGGTTCCAAAACACCTGCAAAACGTTTAGGGCGTGGCATTGGATCAGGAAAAGGAAAAACATGTGGACGTGGTCATAAAGGTCAAAGAGCACGTGCGGGCGGGTTTCATAAGATTGGCTTTGAAGGTGGCCAAATGCCTTTGCAGAGACGAATGCCGAAATCAGGTTTTCGCTCTAAAAAATCATTGGTACGTGAAGAAATTCGCTTATCCGATCTAAATAGCATCACCTCAGAAGATATCATTGATATTGAAGCATTACGATCGGCTGGATTGATTCGAGGCACAACCAAGTACGTTAAAATTATTTTGTCTGGTCAAGTCAATAAAGCATTAACCATACGAGGATTGGGGTTAACAGCAGGTGCACAAAAAGCAATTGAAGCACTTGGCGGCAAGGTTTGGACGGAGAAATAAATGGGAACCAACCGTCCAGGAGTCAGCGGCACAGCAAACCAAGGAATCGAAGATTTAAAGCGACGTTTGTGGTTTGTGTTTTTGGCGATAGTTGTGTTTCGCATTGGATCCTACATTCCTGTTCCTGGACTGAATCCATTGCGTTTGCAAGAATTATTTAGTGCTCAACAAAATAACATTATCGGATTGTTTAACATGTTTTCTGGCGGCGCGCTTATGCGGTTTAGCGTGTTTGCTTTGGGTATTATGCCCTATATTTCTGCTTCTATTATTATTCAGCTTTTAACGGTGCTTTCACCACAACTTTCTGAATTAAGAAAGGAAGGCGAAGCGGGACAACGTAAAATTAATAAATATACTCGTTATGGAACATTGATTTTATCAACATTTCAAGCGATTGGTGTTTCTAAAATGCTTGCGTCACATGGGATAGCACTTGCTCCAGGTATTCCATTTTATTTTACAACGACCATTACATTAGTGACGGGTACATTATTCTTAATGTGGTTGGGCGAACAAGTAACCGAGCGAGGAATTGGTAACGGTATATCGATTATCATCTTTGCGGGTATTGTGGCGGGATTGCCTGCTGCTATTGGCCGAACCTTAGAACAAGTCAGAGAAGGTCAATTACAGGTTGTAGTGTTGTTGCTGATCATGTTAGCTGTTGTTGGAGTGGTTGCATTTGTTGTATTTGTTGAGCGTGGGCAGCGTCGCATTACGATAAATTATGCTAGGCGGGTCCAAGGCGGAAATATGTATTCAGCCAAAAGCAGTCATTTACCTTTAAAAATTAACATGTCTGGTGTCATACCACCTATATTTGCATCAAGCATTATTTTGTTTCCTGCGACGTTGGCACAATGGTTTGGTCATGGGAAAGGAATGGAATGGCTAGGAGCAATAGGCGTTGCTTTGCAACAAGGGCAGCCTTTGCATATGTTATTATTTGGTACCGCGATTATCTTTTTTTGCTTTTTTTATACTGCATTGGTATTTAACCCGAAAGATACAGCAGATAATTTAAAAAAATCGGGAGCTTTTATTCCTGGAATACGCCCAGGAGAACAGACAGCAAAATATATTGATATGGTTATGTCGCGTTTAACGCTCACAGGATCCATTTATGTGACTCTAGTCTGTTTGCTGCCTGAGTTTATGATTTTGACATGGAATGTACCCTTTTATTTTGGAGGTACGTCTTTGTTAATTATTGTGGTCGTTGTCATGGATTTTATTGCACAAGTTCAAGCGCATATGATGTCTTATCAATATGAATCGCTTCTTAAAAAAGCAAACTTGCGCGGCGGCGGGATGAGTTTAATACGTTAGCAATCGGAGTTAAGTATGAAAGTAGGTGCATCAGTAAAGAGAATTTGTCGCCATTGTAAGATTGTGCGCCGCAATCGCGTGGTAAGAGTGATATGCAAAGAAAAGAGGCACAAGCAAAAACAAGGCTAATTTTCATAGTTTTATGTATAAGAGAGATTGATTTTTTATTAATTCAAGATTAAACTGACGCGCTATTTTGCTTAGATAAGACTGACGTTAAGTAGGAGTGATTGAATGGCAGCACGTATTGCAGGTGTGAACATACCCGTACAAAAACATATCGTTATTGGGCTCACGTCTATCTATGGAATTGGGCGTAATAGAGCCAAAGTCATCTGTCTCTCAGCAAATGTCAAACCAGAAATCAAGGTGAAAGATCTTTCAGAGGCAGAGCTTGAGAATTTACGTAATGAAGTCGCTAAATATCGTGTTGAAGGCGATTTACGTCGTGAAGTATC
>AMFJ01007910.1_pt1 | contig 9997 bp, 11 predicted proteins | sample 427208 | NCBI WGS metagenome assembly AMFJ01 (sample SAMN02954298, study PRJNA114691) | groundwater metagenome | biome: aquatic; feature: subsurface aquifer; material: sediment; isolation source: subsurface aquifer sediment | place: USA: Rifle, CO | collected 2008-08
TTACCTGAAGGATTTGTAGCTCCAAGTTTCTTTTCTATTTCATACCTTTTTCCAATTAAATACCTTCTTGTCTCTTCTGTAATATTTCTACGCCCCAGTTGGTTTGCGCAAATCCAGGCCAGAGCCTCTTCTTGAGTATTAAATTCTACTTCTTGAAGAGAAAAAGGTATTTTTAATCGAGTACAAATCTCATAACGATTATGTCCATCAACGATTGTATTCCCCCATACACATAATGGTTCACGGCAGCCGTCTCTTACAATGTTTTCTTCTAATTGCTTCTGTTCATCTGAAGTTAGCGAAGGAATTAATTGTTTAAAAGTTTTGTCTATTTGTAAATCGTAAACTTGTTTTTCTGCCATAAATTTTTACCTCATTCATTTATGGAAATTGCTTCTCTCATATCAAATCTAATAACAGCTTTATCTGGAATTTTTTCTCCATATATCCGGTATGCTTTATCATTTTCCCAATCATTACAAAGATTTCGTAAATTTTGAACCAAAGATTTACTGTAGATTTCAAAGGATTTTTTATTAACAAGCGAACTTTTTGAAATATGCTGTGCTTTAGAGTCTGAACGGTCACTTGGTAGAACTGCAAGTGTGCATTCAATTGGATTTACTAACAATAATATATAGTCAGGATCTCCGATTGAATGAAGTGTATCCTTGTGAATTCGTATTAGAGGCTTTTTAAGATTGACTGAAATAGCAGGTTTTAACGTTTTATTCATCCTTTATCTCCTCAGTAATGGTATCTTCTTGATTAGTACGTATTTTATCTTTTATGCCAAAAACTGTATAGCCGTTGAATAGATTTACTTGAAGCTGTTTATGATGTTCTTCTACCGGCAGACCAAACTGATTTTGCCATTCGGCAGGAAAGACCGGAGTACGAGAGGTCTTTGGCTTTTCATCTTCTTGTATTGTCCTTTGATAAATTTCAGTTGCTGTCAAATCAAAGATAAACAAATATTCATTACCGCTTTTAATTAATTTTCCGAGTAATTTATATCTATAATCAGGATTCCAGTCCATCAAATGAACAATTTTGGCAAAAAATACACGACAAGAGATTTGTTTTGGTTTGCGTTTTAAAGTGCACCATTGAAAAGAATCTTTTTCATCTTCGCTGCATGGTCTTACCGCAAGCTTTTTTTCTTCAGAATTAACAAGAATTTGAACATAGTTAATATCAGGCAATCGCTTTAAGCAAGCTGTATTCAAGTAAACTTTGCATCTATTAAAAGTAATAGAAGGTTCATAGAGATGAGCAAAGTATTCTCCACGAACAACTTCATAACCATCATAACTAAAATTAGCATCTTCAATAACATCAATCATTGTATTAGAGTCATTCTCCGTCATTAGCAGCCTCCTGCTCCATATCGTTTATAATCTTTTTTATATTGAGTTGTATTTCATCAGGACATGTTACTTTTAAATCAGGCTTTAAATACGGTTTCCCTTCCTCTTTGGATTTCCATTCATTTTCTTCGTTGAGAAGTGCTAACTCTCTTGCCTGAATTTGATAATAATAATTATTCCCAAAAGTATTTGCCCAGGTAGCAGGATATGCCACAATATCTTTTCCATTAGTGAATGGCTCTAGATCTTTTGGTAGCTGCCCATTTGAAGATGTTTCATCAGATGCTATTTGTGAGATAAATATTTCGGTTTCGTTCATATCAAAAATCATTAAAATTTCATCATCTTTTTGTCTTTTGATTCCTCTAACCCGGTATTTATACTCAGGATTCCAGCCAAATAATTCGTATAAAGTCTTGATATAAGCAGCACAACTTATATTACGGGAATAATACAAGTTATTATCAACATTTGCCCATTTAACTGCATTTCGCATTCTTTCCAGACAAGGTCTAACCGCAAACAAATTTTCTTTCGGATTAACTAGCATTTCGATAAAAGGGGCTTTATCAAACTTGCGAATACATTCGGTGCTAAATTGTATATTTTCCAGGGAAAACGTTACGCACGTTTTATTTGCTGTATCAAAAAATTGTGAGCGAGCAACCTCAAATTTTCGCAAATCAAAATCACCAGATTGTACTTCTACCTCTATATTTTCTAACTTATCTTCATTAGATTTGCATACGCTATTGGAAGCATCAAGATAATCTTTTGCTTTAAATACTGCCCATCTTGGATTTATTGAAACAAAACCTTTAAGAGCACCTTCATGAACTACTTTTAATTCAGGCAAAAAACCTTTATGCCCATATTTTGCATTACTTATTAATCTTTGAACTGCGATAAAATCATCTCTGGAAACAATTGCCTCATGGTGATTTTTCTTTCTATATTGGTTTTTATCCTGTTTATTCTTTTTTGATTTATGGTCTAAATAATTTGGTGTCCATGTTTTTCTTGCAAGCACATCCCCACAATGACGTTCATTTTGAAGAATTTGCAATATAGCTCCAGCTGACCATACAGTGTTTCCCTTTTTAGTTCTGCGGCCAAGTTGAGTAAGAGTTTCTGCTATTTGCAGGCACATATATCCATAAAGGTACATAAAGAAGACAAGGCGTACGGTCTTTGCTTCTTCCTGGTTTATAACAAGGTTGCCATTATCATCTACATCATAGCCAAGCAAAGGCGGGGTTAAAAAGATTCCACGTCTAAAGCGCATTTCAATAGATGCATTCATAATTTCACTTTTATTGTGCGATTCTTCCTGCGCTAAAGTAGAAATAAAAGACAAACTCATTTCACTGTTACTGTTTAGGGTATAGATATTCTCAGTTTCAAAAAGAATGCCGACCTTTAATTGTGCCAATTCTCTTACATAACCAATGCAATCAAGTACATTACGGGCAAAGCGAGATACGCTCTTTGTAACGATTAAATCAATTTTTCCTGCCCTGCAGTCATTTATCATCCTTATAAAAGAATCCCGGCGTTTAAGTGATGTCCCTGAAATTCCTTCATCTGCATATATGTCTACAAGTTTCCATCCTATATTCTTGCTAACGAGATCTGTATAATGATTTTTTTGTAATTCATAAGAAGATGTTTGCCTGGGATCATCGGTTGAAACACGTGCATAAACAGCCACACGTTTTTCTTTTTTGTCTTCATATAAACTTACTTGTGGAATAGCGGGAATTACGTCCAATTCATCGGGATTAACCCCCTTATATTTGCTCCGTATTTTTTCTTTTTGAATTTCAGAACCGTTCACTTGACATCTATCCGCATATATTCCTGTACACTTTGAAATTGTAAAAAACAAAAAATCAAAAGAACATAAACCATAGGTCAAACCTTTGACCTGTAGTCAAGGCATTTATTCAACCGAAGAATCTCTTTCATTGACAGGGCAACTTCAAATATTACTCGTTTTTCGTAACTGTTACAGTCTTCAACTATCCGTATTAAATCTGATTTGTACTCTACAGAGTCATTTTTTTGATGTCCATTCAAAAATGTATCTAACGTAACTCCTAAAACGTTTCCTAATCTTACTAAGGATTCTAAACTAGCTTTCTTTTTTGCTGACTCAATATAACTTATGTATGAAACTGATAAGTTGCACATTTCAGCTAACTTTTCTTGTGATAAACTTTTCCCTAGCCTGATTTCTTTAATTCTTTTACCTATAATCTTGTAATTTAAACTCATCTAACCTCCTATTTGTTGAGTAACTAGCTCTCAATAAGTTAAATTTTAAGAATAAATTCTTTATTCAAGACTTGAAATGATAAAAAGTGTATTAAAGGTGAAGTTTGCCTAAAATCAGGAATAGAAGAAATTTTTAAAGAGTGTAATAAGCAAAAGTAATTAAGGTTTGTGGTACCATAAGGTTATGGAAAGTAACGAGCTACAAAATTATTCAAATCTGTTTGACAGAATTTCGGGTATTATAGAGCAGTCTAAGCAAATGATTCATAATATTACTGTGCCTCTATTAAGACTTAAACGAAAGTGTCTAATAGAGGCATACTCTATTTTTAAATCTTTTTCAAAAATTCAGTATTGAATAACCGTCATTCATTTCATACTCAACATCTTCGTGCATAATTTTGATAACGTTAAAGAGGTCATCTACTGCTATTTTAAAATCATTCCTTGCTTAGTTTATAAAGGTTTTAAAGTTGTTTTCGCTCATGAAAATACTCCTTATGCTTGTAACAGTTGGTATATTACCATGCATAAGGGAAATTTGCTGTTATGTGTCGAAACGTGTTTTTATACTCAGATGAAAGGGTAATCCAGTATTTATTTCAAAAATTCAGTGTGAGATTAATTTGCAAATTAATCTTATCATATGTAGATACTTTAATCAAAGCATCTAAAGGTTTAACAGGCAAGAGTTCTGATTGATGTTTTTCCATTATCATCTATATTTCGGATATATATTTTGTTGCGCAATCTTTGATGTAATTGACTATCAAAGCAAGTCCGTTGGCTCGGCTCGGTGACAGGTTCGAGCTTAGACCGATAGTATCTAGGAACCATAAATCCATCGAAGAGATATCTTCCGGGGGTTGACGGTTGACTACTTTAAGCAGGATAGCGATGATTCCTCTAATTATGAGCGCGTCGCTGTCTACATGATAGATGACTCTGCCGTTTTCAAGGCTAGATGTAATCCAAACGCTGGACTGGCAACCGCTAATTAGATTTGCTTCGGTTTTGTAATGTTCTTCCATCATGGGCATATTTTTACCTAGCTCAATCAGTTTTTCGTATTTTTCAAACCATTCTTCCAGCGCAGCAAATTCTTTGATTATCTGAAATTGTATTTTGTCTATTTTCATATGTCCCTACCTAATCATAATAGCATTTCACGAGCTTTCTTGATGCCATTAATTAGCATGTCGATTTCCTCGCGGGTATTATACATAGCGAAGCTAGCACGTATGGTGCCTCCGATACCGAAGTGCCGCATGACTGGTTCGGCACAGTGATTTCCCGTACGTATGGCAATCCCCAGCCTATCGAGTATCATTCCTGCATCATAGGGATGAATACCATTTAGGTTGAAAGATACCGCCCCACACCGATGAGGAGAGTTCCCATAGATTGTGAGGTCATCCAGTTCATTTAACTGCTTGACAATATAGTTCAGGAGTTCTCTTTCGTGGAAAAGCACGTTTTTTATCCCAATACCTCGAAGATAATCTATCGCAACTGCCAGGCTTATCGCACCCACGTAGTTTACGGTCCCTGCCTCGAATTTCTGAGGAAGGCCAGCAAATTTGGTTTCGTCAAAACTGACAGAAGTAATCATGCCTCCCCCGGTCTGGTAGGGTGGCATGGCTTCCAACCACTTTTCCTTACCGTACAGAATTCCTACTCCTGTTTCCGCGTACATTTTATGACCGGAAAACGCGAGAAAATCACAATCAAAGTCTTGCACATCTACAGGAAGGTGTTGAATCGACTGTGCCCCATCTATCAATACAGGAATATTATGCTGGTGCGCTATTCGAATAACATCTTTAACAGGATTAATTATTCCAAGAGCGTTTGAGACATGGCTTATGGAAATGAGCTTAGTTTTAATATTGATTAAATCTTGGAGATTATCGATAAGAATTACCCCATTTTCATCGAAAGGAAGGACTTTCAGGCATGCTCCTTTCCGCTCGCATAAGACCTGCCAGGGAACAATGTTAGAATGATGTTCCATTTCAGTTATAATAACTTCATCACCTTCACGGACATAAGTGTTGCCAAAGGAATCCGCCAAAAGGTTGATGGATTCGGTGGTACTTCGGGTAAAGATTACTTCGGTAACGGACCGGGCATTAATAAAATCCTTTACGGTTTTGCGTGCATTTTCATAAGCGGTGCTTGCCTGTTCGCTCAAGTAGTGTACGCCGCGGTGGATATTACTGTTGATGGTTTTGTTAAACTCAGTGGTTTTGTTCAAGACTACTAGAGGCTTCTGAGTTGTAGCAGCATTATCCAGATATACCAGGGCTCTGCCATAAATTTTTTCATTTAATATAGGAAAATCAGAACGTATCTTTTTAATGTCAATCATGATAAGGAAACTCCTGGCTATTTTTAGTGAAAAGTGCCAGTGAAAACCAGTTTTGCTCATCTGTAAATATTTTCTGAATATTAAAGCCAGCTGTTTTCGCCAGTTTTTCAATTTGTTCATTTGTAAATTTATGTGAATTCTCGGTGTGGATAGTTTCTCCCTTTTTAACGGTAATTTTTTTTGAGAAGTAGGGAGATATAGTTTCAATGTCTTTCGTTGCCTGTAAGTGCATTTCGATGCGGTCTTGCTCTTCGTTAAAAAATGCGAGGTGTTCGAAAGAACGGGGATCAAAATCTGTTCCGATCAGCTTGTTTACAGCGTTAAGGATATTCCGGTTAAAATCGGATGTGATATTGAGACTATCGTTGTAGGCTTTAAATAAAATGTTCCGGTTTTTGACCATATCCAGGCCTAACAGAAACAAATCATCGGGACGCATGATTCCGGCTACGTTGCTACAAAACTGAAGGGCTTGTTTACGGGTCAGGTTTCCTATGGTGCTTCCAAACAAACAAAAAATGCGTCTGCCGTCTCCAGGGATTAATTCCACTTGTTTAACAAAATCGGCTAGAACTATGTGTAGCTGAAGTCCGCAAAAGTTATTGAGAAGAATATTAGCAGATTCAAGGATAGCGTTGTGACTGACATCAACCGGAGTGTAGCAGATGGTATTCAGGTTCTCTGCTGGAACAGATTCAAGTAATATAGAAATCTTGGAACAATCTCCGCATCCATATTCAACTATATTCACATCTTGTACCCAATCATTCAAATAGGTTGCCGCTTTCCGAATCAGAGATTTTTCGATACGTGGGATATAGTATTCCGGCAAATGGGTAAGTTCTTCGAATAACTTGGAGCCGACTTCGTCATAGAAAAAAATACTGGAGATATGCTTGTTTTCACAGGTAAGACCTGCCAATATGTTTTTTATAACTTCTTCCTTGCCAATTTTCGGCAGCAGATTATCAATTTTAATTTTTGAGTGAAAGCATGTTGCCTTTTTTTCAAAATACATAACCAATAATCCTCTCTGCTATAAATATTGCGGTATTCCTATTTCATAAGGGTTTGCCTCATTGCTTCCCCATTCAAACCAGCCACCGTCATAGACGGCAATGTTCGGCCAACCCATTAGCCATGCATTCAGGAAGGCTTCACTTCCGCGCCACCCTGTTCCGCAATAAAAGGCATTCCGCTTATCCGGGGTGATTCCTGCCTCCAACCAAAGTTCTTCAATCTCATGATATTCCCGGGTTGTGAAATCGAGGTTTCGGAAATTCTCCATATTATATGCATCACTTCCGCAATTACTAAATACCGCTCCCGGGATTCGTCCCTTTTTTTCTATATAGTTATATCCGCTGACCTTGCCGATATACTCAGGCCAGCTGCGTACACAAATCAGGTTTTGATCGATTGCTTTAAGTATTTTTTTGGCTTCGGGGGTATCCACCATGATTTCCGGGTAAGCGGGTATTTCTTCGCCAAAATCATCTGCAGGTTTTACCTCTGTTTCTTCACTGGTAATTTTATATTTCGCGTCATGCCAGGAGTGAAGGCCTCCATTGAGTATCCGTACGTCTTTCACGCCTGCGTATAGCATGATAACTGCACAGCGGATGGCTCCCAAATGCCCCGCGCTACTTCCGGGGTAAGGGCTGTTATTGTCCGGAAAGGAATAACGACCGTATAAAATGACAGTGGTATTGCAGGTGATCCCTAGTTCTTCTAGTGTTGCCTTTAATTCCTCAGGAGATCTGCGGTTCCATGTCTCTGTAGATTCCAGAGTATTGGTATCCAAAGAAATGGCTCCCGGGATATGACCTTTTTCGTAATCGTTTCTGTTACGGTAGTGCGCATGACAGATAGAGAATTTGTTGTTGTCATACTCAGGAGCTTTACACGTGGTAATGAGTTCATTTAGCCAATCTGCGGATACTAGATGCCGGTATCTTGGCAGATACTCCATGGGTAGCTCAGGATTCACGCTCCAGCTATCAAGAAAACCATCATATATATTTATGTTATGATATCCTGCTCTGATAAACCGTTTCGCGACTTTTTGTGAATTGCTTTGGTCATAACTGTATATTACTAAGGTGTGTTCAGGAAAAATGTCTTTAGCACGGACAATTTCCAGCCAGTCGATATAGTTCAACCATTTGACAGGAAGGCTTTTAGCACCCCGGATGTGCCCACCCCGAAACTCGCCGTTTAATTTCCAACCATTGTATGCCTCTACGGAGCGTACATCTACAATTTTTATTTGGTTATTATCTAGATTTTTCATTAATTGTTCTGTTGAGATATGTTTCAACTTGTCCATTTCTATTGCCTCCTTTCAATGATTTTATAAACGAGTTTCTTGTATCCAATTTTGCAGTGTTTTATAAGCTATTGCTTCAGTATATGGGTTTTCACAACTTATAGAAGGCTGAATTATTTTCTCTTTCTTTGCTGCGATACCCGAATTAGATTGACTTTCTGCATTAACAAATGTTTCAACCCTTGCATAATCAAAACGTGGCTTAAAAATTAACCTTAAATCCACATGTCCTTCAGTGCAGGTTATTTTTCTATATATAACTGTTTCTTCACTATCTTTTAATTGTACTGGCATAAAATCAGTAACAGTAACGAATCCAGCAGGATTGCTAAACATAGTCTGCAATATATTTGTCTTTTGAATGTATTTTTGCATTGATTCGAAAGGCTGAACAGGTTGTATACTGAAATGCCCACCTTTTTCTATGTCAAGAATTCCTGCAAACACACTTTCTGATTCAATATATGGCATGCAAAACCAATCTATTGGACCATCATTGCTAATAAGAGCAATGGTTTTAAGATTACCTATAATTCCGTATTCTTCGAGTTTTTTATAATGCCTCATTTGCCTCCAGTTTGAATACAATAATAGCCTTTATCAAGGTTATAATCTTTGTGCACTTCGCAATCACCACATAAGCAGCCTTTTTGCTCATTTATACAATTGCTTTTCTCATAAGCACAAAACATGCCTTCAAGATGTTCCAGTTTACTTATGTCGCCTTTTGCTCCAGCTAAATCAACAATTGTACCCGGAATAGCTTCCACTTTACATCCGAAAGTGTAACTGGGGCATTTGGGACAAAGACATCTTTTTAAATTATCCAGTGTTTTATCTACCTTACTCATAGAATATACTTCCTTTCTTTTTACATTGTTTATGAAATTGTTTTAGCAAAAATTTCGTTTTGCTGAATTCCACTTAAGGGGAATAATTCTTACTTATTTTTCATTTAAATTAACAAGTCATATGTGAGGCAATAAAATGAATAGAAATGAGAAAAATATGCCAGAAATAGTAATGCCAAAAACCCCGACACTGGAATTATTAAAAGATCAAAAGGCCCTTGTTACGGGAGGAGAATCCGGGATAGGTAAAAGTATTGCAATAGCGCTTGGTCAGGCAGATATTTCTACTGAATTTTAAGAAAAATTAATTATACAAGATTTTCCAAACAACATTAACAAGCTGTCTAGCAAGGCATTTACGAGCTTGTCCTTTTGATTTACCTTCTTTTAGCTTTTTTTCGTAATAAGCTTTTCCTTTTTCATCGAATATACTTTGATTTAAACTTATCTGGTAAAAAATACTATTTAACTGTCTATTTCCACCCTTATTATTCCTATGATTAACACTTTTACCACTACTGTTTTCTATAGGAGCAACCCCTGCATAATTTGCTAATTGGGCTTTGGTCCTGGATTTGCCTTTTAATTCTGTGTAAATTATTGCTGCACGTAAAACGCTTATTCCTGTTAATTCAGTTAATTTGACTGCTCTTTGAGGCAGCAGTGTTTCTATTTCTTTTTCAAGCTCTTTTATTGCAGTATTTAATTCTCTTATGATATTTCCAAAACTTTTAATGATTGTGTCATTTTGATTTGATAACTATACTATGCCCATAAATTAGGACAGAAAAATTCTAAT
>AMFJ01030309.1_pt1 | contig 9995 bp, 10 predicted proteins | sample 427208 | NCBI WGS metagenome assembly AMFJ01 (sample SAMN02954298, study PRJNA114691) | groundwater metagenome | biome: aquatic; feature: subsurface aquifer; material: sediment; isolation source: subsurface aquifer sediment | place: USA: Rifle, CO | collected 2008-08
CAACCCAACAAATACAACACAACAGCCGTTACCACAATATTGGCTATTGATAACGGCAACATCACTTTCCACCCCAGGTGCATGAGTTGGTCGTAGCGAAAGCGCGGCAGTGTCCAACGCACCCAAATAAAAAACCAGCAGAAAAACAAAATTTTGATCATTAAGAAAGCAAACTGGATAAACGCGGCAAAAATCTGTTGCCCCACATCCCCCAAGGGTTGCACGCCGAAACCAAAACCAAGCACACAAAGAACAATCCCTAAAAGAATAAAGGGGACTCCAAAAACCAGAACTTCGTAATCACGCTTGTCACCATAATTGCCCTTCTTATACTTGCTCACCAAAAACATCCCCAACACAAGAAAGGCAAAACCGTGAATCAAGATGACAAAAAACAAACCAATATCAGCCACACTCCTTAAAGTGTCGGTGGGCAAAAAGGGTACTTGCCACCCTCCAAAAAACAAAATGGAAATCAGCGCTGAAGCTATAATAATGTGCGCGTATTCCGCCATAAAAAACATGGCAAATTTCATGGAACTGTATTCTACATGGACCCCCGCCACAATTTCAGATTCACCTTCGGGCAAATCGAAAGGGTTGCGATTTGTCTCGGCAAAAGCCGCTGCCGTAAACAAAAAGAAAGCCAATGGTTGCCGAATAATATTCCAATGCCAGGGGTAGGCCGTCTGATTTACCGCAATATCACCCAGTTCCAAACTTCCTGAAACCAGCAAAATACTCATGAGCGACAAACCCATAGAGACTTCATAGCTCAACATTTGGGCTGAAGAACGTATCCCGCCCAAGAGAGCAAATTTATTATTGGACGCCCAACCAGCCAGCATCACCCCAAAAACTCCCAGTGATGCCATGGCTAAAATATAAAGAATGCCCGCATTAATATTGGCAGCCTGCAATGAAAACAATTCCCCGTTTATTGTGAGTGGCGCAGCAAAAGGGATAACCGCAAAAGTCACGCAGGCAATGGAAAGTGTCAGCCAGGGAGCCATAATGAAAAAGGGCTTATTAACATGACTAGGTATTATATCTTCTTTTGTTAAAAGTTTAACTACATCGGCAATCGGATGTAACAACCCGCCCAGCCGGATACCCTTTATGGAAGCACGATTAGGGCCGTGTCTGTCCTGGATAAAAGCCGAACCTTTTCTTTCAACCCAGATCAAAAGCGGGATCAGGTTAAAAATAACCAGAAAAGGAACCAATATTTTTAAGATAATAATCAACATCAGACGGCTTGTGACAACACAGCTTGAGATCCCTTTATCATCTCGGTTAAAATATTTAAATAATCTGTCAAAATCCTCGATTCACCTTTGGGTTCAAATGCCTGACTAAAAAACTGCACCTTTCCATCCAGATTAGTGAAACTACCGTTTTGCTCGGCATAGCTTGGAATGGGCATCACCACTTTTGCCAGTTTGGCCAGAGCTGATTCATTAACGGCCCAAAGACCTGCCAGGGTGATTTTCTTTTCATTAAGTATCTTTAAATCAGCCTCACTTAAATTGTTTAAAACAAGAGCGACTCTGGCTTTACCCAGTTTTTGCAAGGGTTCAAAACCCAATGCCTCGGCACCCCTGCGATTCGGGTTTTTATCGGCACTGATCAAAATCTGGTCTTGCGAAGGGTTTGCAACAACATTTTCGCTATAAAACAACTGGTTTGTTTTCAAAATATTTTGGGCGAATTCCTTCAGGGCTTTCAAATTTTCGTTTGATTCATGCAAATGACCAATCACCACAACTTCATCACCAGAATAATTGTTGAGTTCTTCTTTCAAGGCATACAAAGCTTCTTCAAATGAAGTTTCTTCAATAGCTGAAGCCTGATTGCCTTTGTTAAAGAAAGCTCTCAGTACACGATTTTCGTTGATGGGTTTGTAGCCATAACGACCTTCATCACACATCCAGTATTTATTTACTTCTTCATTAAGCCGCGGGATCAAACGATAAACTTTTCCGGCTTCATGATGAATTTCAATATTGCAACCTCTGGCACAACCCGGACAGATTGATTTGGTTTTGGTTAAAAACCAGGCCCGTTTTTTAAACCGGAAATCCTTGCTGGTAAGAGCTCCCACAGGGCACACATCCACAACGTTACCTGCATAAGCATTCGATAAAGGCCGACAGGGAAAAGTTGTGATAGTGACATGATCCCCACGATAAGCCAGGGCCAGTTCATCGACACCGGCCACCTCTTTACATAACCGGATACAACGGGTGCAGGCCACACAACGCTCCTGATCGAGCATCACGTTGGCACCCAAATAAACCATCTTGTCTTTTTCAACTTTATTTTCTTTAAACCGCGATTCGACCTGATCGTATTGCATGTAATAATCCTGCAAACGACATTCGCCAGCCTGATCACAAGTGGGGCAATCCAGCGGGTGATTAATCAGTAAAAACTCCATTACTGAAGCCCGCATCTTTTTAACTTTTTCACTGGCGGTATTAACCACCATACCTTCAGCAACAAGAGTGGAACAACCAATCATGGGCTTGGGCGCTTTTTCAACTTCCACCAAACACATGCGGCAATTGCCTACTATGGATAACCCCGGGTGATAACAATAATGGGGGATATCAATACCAATTTTTTTGGCTGCCGCAATAACAGTAGTCCCGGCCTCAACACTCACCTGTTTCCCATCAATGGTTAAATTAACTGTTGCCATTAGAGGATCCTCATCCTTTCTGAGGAAGTTGTTTTCTTTAAATGCTTTTTGAAATCTTCCGGAAATTTTTTGATATAACTCACAACAGGCATGGCCAGGGCATCGGCTAACACGCAGATTGTCTTCCCCACCATATTGTCACAAATCTCGTTTAATAAAGCCAAATCCCCTTCTGTTCCCCCTTCATGCAAGACACGTTTCAGAATTTTATTAATCCACCCAGTTCCCTCACGACACGGAGTACATTGACCACAGGATTCATGTGCATAAAAACGGGATAAGGTCTGCAGAGCCCATACCATGTCGACATCTTCATCCATCACAATCACACCACCCGAACCAAGCATAGAACCATGCTGGGCAATGGATTCATAATCCAGATTGACTGTTTCAATATCGGCAGCCGTCAACACGGGAACAGAAGACCCGCCGGGCACAACAGCTTTTAATTTTTTACCGTTTAAAATACCGCCACAATCTTTATAAATGAGATCTTTTAAAGGGTAACCCAAGGCCACTTCGTAGACACCCGGTTTAACCACATGCCCCGATACAGAAAACAACTTGGTCCCTGGTGATTTTTCAGTTCCCCATTTTTTATAACTGGCCGCTCCATTTTGCAAAATGAATGGCAGCGCCGAAATGGTTTCCACATTATTCACTACAGTCGGGCAGCCAAACAAACCCTTTGAAGCAGGGAATGGCGGCTTGATACGAGGTTGCCCCTTCCACCCTTCGATGGAATTAAGCAAGGCTGTTTCTTCACCACAAATATAAGCTCCCGCACCACGATGAATATAAATATTTAATTCATAACCTTTGCCAAAAATATTTTTTCCCAAATACCCCTTGTCATAAGCTTCTTTGACAGCCACCTCTAATCGACGTCTGGATAAATCGAACTCGCCCCGTATATATATATAGCAGGCATTACTTCTAATGGCATAACAGGCAATGATAATACCTTCTATTAATTGATGCGGATCTTCTTCCATTAAAAGCCGGTCTTTAAAAGTCCCCGGCTCTGATTCATCGGCGTTGACACATAAATACTTGGGTTGCCCTGTATTCTGGGGCACAAAACTCCATTTAAGCCCGGCCGAAAAACCAGCGCCTCCACGACCTCTTAAACCTGAATTCTTGATTTCATCGACCAGGGCTGTAGGCTCTGTAGCAAAAAGCTTCTGGATGGTTTGATAACCACCTGTTTGCTCATACACAGCCAGTGTATGGGAATCTTTGATCCCTACACGATTGGTTAAAACCAATTTTGTATTGGTGTCTGTCATTATTTCAATTCCATTAAAATTTTATCTACTTTTTCCGTGTTTAAACTTTCATAATATTTTTCATTTATCATGATAGCCGGGCCTGTACCGCAACTGCCCAGGCATTCAACCGTGCATAATGAAAACTTGCCATCGGGGGTTGTTTCACCCTCTTCAATTTTTAATTTCTTTTTTACGTGATCCAGCAAACTTTCTGATCCCAGCAGAGCACAAGAAAGAGTGCGACATAGTTGAATATGATACTTCCCAACCGGCTTCAGGTTAAACATCGTATAAAAACTGGCAACGCTATAGACATGCACGGGAGCCAAATCGAGTTTGGCAGCAATCATCTCAAGCGTTTCCATCGACAAATAACCAAACTGTTCCTGAGCCAGCCAAAGAGTCGGCAAAATAGCCGCCTGCTTGGTTGGGTAATGAGTCAGTACTTCTTCGAACTTCTTCTGATTTTCTGTATTAAATTCAACTGTCATATTATTCCAAAACTTTATCTATCTAATTCACCTACAACAATATTCAGACTCCCCAAAATGGCTACAGCATCTGCCACCATCAAGCCTACAATCATGCTCTCGAAGGCATAAAACATGGGGAAACACGGTGGACGACACTTGATGCGATAAGGGCTTTTGCCCCCTTGACTGACAATATAAAAACCCAATTCCCCATTGGCTGCCTCTGTAGCACTATATACCTCGCCATTAGGCGGCAATATGCCATGCATCACCAATTTAAAATGATTCATCAGACCTTCAATACTCCCGTAAACTTCCTGTTTCGGCGGCAAGGAAACCAGCGCTGCATCAGTCATTACGGGCCCTTTGGACATGCGCCCCAAAGCCTGACGAATAATTTTGGTGCTTTCAGCTACTTCGTACATGCGCACCATAATGCGATCGTATGTGTCACCGTTTTCGGCAACAGGGATATCAAAATCAAAAGTATCGTAGAAATAATAAGGCTCTGCTTTCCTTAAATCGTGAGCAACACCACTGGCCCGCAAACATGGCCCCGTAAAACCCCATTGCAAAGCCTGCTCTTTGGAAACAACACCAATATCAACAGTACGTTCAACCAAAATGCGATTATGCTGGATCAATCCCAAAACATCCTTGACGGCTTGCTCCACTTCTTTAAGTACCGCCAATACATCTTCTTTAAAACCATCATAGGTATCGCGGGCCAGGCCCCCAATACGTGTATACGCACAAGTAAGCCGTGCGCCTGCGCAACGTTCAATAATGCTGTAAATTTTTTCGCGTACGTTAAAGAAAAACCAGAAATTGGTGAGCGCCCCCATATCAACCAGGTTTGTACCCACACACACCACGTGATCCATGATGCGGGATAATTCACTCATGATCACCCGTATGTATTGCGCCCGCTCAGGTATGGTAATCGCCAATAATTTTTCAACTGCCATACAATACCCGGTATTGTTCATTATGGCAGACATGTAATTCAAACGGTCAGTATAAGGGATAATTTGCTGATAGGTGGAATTTTCAGAATGTTTTTCAAAACAGCGGTGCAAGTAACCCATCTCACAAGCAGCCGCCACAATAACTTCACCATCAAGCTGCATCTGAATGCGCAAAGCTCCATGAGTTGCCGGGTGCGCCGGCCCCATGTTGATGGTCATCGTAGGGATTTCTAGTTCTCGTTTTGCTAATGCCATAAAATCAACTCAAACCTTACATCTTGATTATATTATATCTGCCGATTCCGGCAGTCTCTGCCGCTTATTAATCGGGTAATCCTTACGCAATGGGTGCCCTTCAAATTCTTCCCACATCAGTAAACGTTTCATTTTGGGGTGACCATGAAATTTTATACCCAACATATCCCAGGCTTCCCGTTCATACCAATCAACGGCTGGCCAAAGATGAATGACCGATGAAACAACTGCATCCTCTTCTGGAACCCTTGATTTAATGCGTAGTCTTGTATGGGATTCCAGGGCATAGAGATGATAAACCACTTCGAAACGAGGTGTTTCACCTAAATAATCAACTCCACATAAATCCAACATTAAATTAAAAGGAGTTTGCGGGTGATTTTTTAAATAAGTCATCACTTCAACAATGCCTTCGCGAACTATCGAAATAGTTTCGTCACCAAAATCACTATGGGCAGCCACAAAATATTTGGGAAACTTATTTTTAATTTCTTCAGTTAAGCTCATATCAATCAATGGCCGCCCGTTTATCTATTTTTTGCTGAATTTTGAGTACGGCATCCAAAATTTGTTCTGGCCTGGGGGGGCACCCTGGCACATAAACATCCACTGGAATAATTTCATCAATACCTTGCACCACACTGTAATTATTGTAAAAACCACCTGATGACGCACAAGCCCCTACAGCTACTACCCATTTAGGATCACACATCTGCTCGTAAATGCGTTTCATGACAGGAGCTTGTTTATAATTGATGGTCCCCATGACCAGCATTAAATCAGCCTGGCGCGGCGAAAAACGGACCACTTCAGCTCCAAAACGCGAAATATCAAACATGCTCGATACCGCACCCATGAATTCAATGGCACAGCAGGCAGTCCCGTAAGGCATAGGGAACAATGAATTCTTGCGCCCCCAGTTGACCAAATCATCTACGCGAGTGGTCAAAACGGTGTCTCCGAATATTTTTTGCATGTCCATATTAATTATTTCCAATCCAATGCACCCTTGCGCCATACATATAAATACCCCAACAACAATATGGCCACAAAGAGAAGCATTTCAACCAACATGAAAATACCCATACCTTCTGCAATAAAATCTTTGTAAAGAATAGCCCACGGGAAAAAGAAAACAGTTTCAATATCAAATAAAATGAACAGCATGGCTACAACCGAAAACCTGACATCAATACGTTCTCTGGCTGTTCCAACCGGATTGAGACCACATTCATAAACAGAATATTTAGTGGCAATTTTGGAAATTTGTTTGGGCTTGATAATTGACGAAAGGAATAAAAAAAGACCAGCAAAACTACCCCCCCAGATGATCACAAGTAGAACTGGTAGGTAGGGATTATTCATTGACGCGCTATGTAAAAAATTTGGCCGTGAATGTCAAATGATATACATGTCCTTTTTGCTAAAAAGCATCGGGCGTAACAATCATTACATAATAATTTATAATTAATTCATGTGCTTAATTATAATTTTGTTAATCATGATCATCATGATCTCCTTTGGAATGTTCATGATGCTCCCCTCCAACAGGAGAATGCTGATGCCCAGAATCACGAATTTCCAAATGTCTGATTTGGCCGCCGTGATTAGCTGCATCGGCTATTAAATAAGATGTACCTAAAGATAAAATCAACAAACCTGCAGCCAAGGGTTTAGGAAAACTATTTTTCCTTTTGATAAAGTATAAACCGGCAGCCGCCCCAACGCCCAATACCAATGCGGCTATCATAGCGAGTTCACCTTTTTCAGCGTGGTGCTCAACAAAACCTTCCTCAAACCAGGCTTCATGCTCTAATGTTTCCTCAGCTTCTTCCCCGCTAAAATAAGCAGGTCCAACCAAAAATGCCGCCACAACCCACAACATCAGCGATAATTTGCGTGAATCCTCACACTTGGCCAATAAAGATATAATGAAAAACAGGGTACCAAGTATCACCGCCACCACCGGAAAGTGATTTACTATTAAATGCAGATGTACAAAATCCATAAAGCCCCCTTTTTTGATTGTTCGTTATACTCCTCCCAAATAAGCCTTCAAGACATCTTTATTGCCAAGTAATTCCTGGGCCGGGCCAGACATCTTGATTTCACCTGTTTCCAGCACGTAGGCCCGATGCGCTGTTTTAAGTGCCAGATACGCGTCTTGTTCCACCAATAAAAGAGTGGTGCCCTGTGCATTAATTTCTTTGAGTACCTTAAAAATTTGTTGCACCAGCGTGGGAGCAATACCAAGGGATGGCTCATCTAAAAGTAAAAGTTTGGGGCGCGACATCAGGGCCCGACCAATGGCCAACATTTGTTGTTCGCCACCCGATAGAGTGCCGGCATTTTGTTTGAGGCGTTCCTTCAGGCGTGGAAAAAGTGAAAAAATTTTATCTAAATCGTCATCAAACTTATGATCTTTGCGTGTAAAAGCCCCCAACAACAAATTTTCTTTTACACTCAAATTATGAAAAATCAATCGCCCTTCTGGCACTTGAGCCAACCCTGATGCCACTATCTTGTGAGGGGGCAGATTCGTTAAATCAAAACTGGCTTCATTTTTAAATTCAATCGTGCCAGAAGCTGCTTTAAGCAAGCCCGAAATTGTACGCAGTAAAGTCGTCTTCCCTGCCCCATTGGGGCCAATCAAGGTTACAATTTCACCTTCTTTAATTTCAAGAGATATCCCCTTAAGCGCCGCAATAGCTCCATAAGATACTTTTAAATCGGTGATTTTAAGCATGGGCATCTCCCAGATAAGCTTCTATCACACAGGGATTGTTTCGGATTTCATCGGGGGTACCTTCTGCAATAACGACTCCATAATCCAACACAATAATCCGGGGACACAGGTTCATCACCACACTCATGTCATGTTCAATTAAGATGATCGTCAGTTTGAATTCCTGATGAATACGTTTAATCAGTTCTACGAGTTCCTTTTTTTCAACCGCATTCATGCCCGCAGCTGGCTCATCAAGCAAAAGCAGTTTGGGTTGAGTGGCTAAAGCTCGCACAATTTCAAGCCGGCGCTGATCTCCATAAGACAAGCTAATAGCTGGCTGGGCTTGAAAGGATATCAGATCAAATATTTCCAATAATTTTTTTGCCTTTAAAATATTTGATTGTTCTTCTTCACAGTATTTTTTGGTTTGGGCAATAGCTGTAAAAAAATTGGCTTTTAAATCTTTATTAAAAGCTACCAGAACTTGCCCTATGACACTCATGCCTGAAAAAAGACGTATATTTTGAAAGGTGCGCGCAATCCCGCGCCTCGCCATTTCAAAGGGTTTAAGACCATTTAGCTTTTGATCTTCCAAAAAAAGCTCTCCAACAGTTGGTTCGTACACACCCGTTATCAAATTAAAAAAAGTGGTTTTCCCGGCGCCATTGGGGCCAATGACTCCCAGCATTTCACCTTCGGGGACTCTTAAATCAAGACCAGACAAGGCCTTAAGCCCGCCAAAAGAAATACCACAATTTTTGGTTTCAAAAAACATATTATAAATGCTTCATCCATTTAAATTCTTTGCGTCCCATCAAGCCTGCCGGACGCCAAATCATCATCACAATAAGCAAAAGGGCATAGATCATCATGCGAGCTTCGCTGGCAACACGTAAAAATTCAGGTAGTACTGTTAAAAGCGCTGCCGCAATCAAACTGCCCGAAATAGAACCCATGCCTCCCAAAACCACAATGGCTACAATTTCGATGGAGCGCAAAAAAGTAAAAGAGTTTGTATGTAAATAAGTATTTAAATGGGCAAACAAACCCCCGGCCATTCCAGCCCAAAAAGCCCCCATCACAAAGGCGACAACCTTATAATAGGCCGGGTTAATACCTAGTGAAGTAGCGGCCACTTCGTCATCACGTACAGCCAAAAAGAAATGTCCCTTGGATGAATGGATGAGGCGTGAAAACACCACCAGAGCCAATAGCAGAAAGAAAAAAATCCAGAAAAAATTGGCGTATTCAGGGATATTAGTAAAGCCCCTTGCCCCACCGATAAAATCGAGGTTGAGAATAATCACACGGATAATTTCGCCCAAACCCAAAGTGGCTATGGCCAAGTAATCCCCTTTCAAACGCAATGTAGGGATCCCCACCAGCAAAGAGGCGCCAGAAGCCAGCACCCCACCCAATAGCAAGGCAAATAAAAACAATAACACAGGCGGGAATCCATAAGGGGCGCCGTACACGGTTATGGCAGCCGATGTATAAGCCCCTATGGCCATAAAACCCGCATGTCCCAGCGAGAACTGGCCGGTGTGACCCATGATGAAATTCAGGCTGATAGCCAGAAGTGCATTGATACCAATC
>AMFJ01035703.1_pt1 | contig 9991 bp, 8 predicted proteins | sample 427208 | NCBI WGS metagenome assembly AMFJ01 (sample SAMN02954298, study PRJNA114691) | groundwater metagenome | biome: aquatic; feature: subsurface aquifer; material: sediment; isolation source: subsurface aquifer sediment | place: USA: Rifle, CO | collected 2008-08
GCAAGCTTACCTTTTGCTTTCAGCCATTCGTTATTATCAAGCAACTTTTTTGACTCCTGAATTATTAAGTCAACCTTCCGGTTTTTCTCAAGCTTAGCCGTTCTATTGTAAAAAAAGACCGATATGCCGGCTATGATTATTGTTAAAAACATCAAAGTAAAAGCGAACCTGTAAAGATTCATTTTTCTTCTTACGTTTTTATTGGTTTTAGTGTTATCCAGAGAACTCCCAAAGTCAATATCTGCCAGATTCATCAGGCGATTTTCTTTTTTCTTGGCTAACGCACCGGTGATAAAAGCCTGAAGTTCAGGGGTTATTTTGGGATTCAATTTCTTTATCGGAACAACTTTCTCATGAATATGTTTGTAAGCAATCTGGGGCAGAGTTTTTGCATCAAAAGGCACTTTTCCCGAAATCATTTCATATCCCATTACTCCGAGAGAATAAATATCCGATCGGTTGTCAACAGATTCACCGGAGAATTGTTCCGGAGACATGTATTTCGGGGTTCCGACAATTGTACCTTCCCGTGTCAGATGAAGATCTACTTCTTCATCTCTGGCTATTCCAAAGTCCATTAATTTCACTACCCCGTCAGAGCCTATCATAACATTGGCCGGTTTAATATCCCTGTGAACGATACCTTTATTATGCGCATATTCCAAAGCACTGGCAATTTGTGATATGATTTTCGCACAATCATCTATCGGAAGCTTTCCCTCTTCTTCCAAAGCTTTTAACAACAATCTTCCCTGAAGTAATTCCATCACTATCCACACAGTATCTTCTGCAAACTCAATTGAATATACTTTCATTATATTCGGATGATCCAGTTTTGCTATTATTCTGGCTTCAAGAATGAATCTATCCTTATTCTCTGAACTTGAGAAATATTCTTTGGGAAGCATCTTTATGGCCAAGGGACGCTTTAAGTCTTCGTCCATTCCATGATAAACTATACCCATTCCGCCTCTGCTGATCTCATCCCCTAAAGTATATTTGCCGATTTTTCGCTTATCATTCATGACAGCCTTGCCTTTAAGTTATATTACCGAATTTGTTATAAATATTATCCATATCCCACTCAATTTCAATAAATAAATCGACTATTGAAGGATCAAAAGCCAGGCCTCTTTGTTCTTTTATGTAATCGCAAGTTTTATCATGCGGCCAGGCTTCTTTATACGGCCGGACCGACCTTAACGCATCATAAACATCTGTTAAAGCAACAATTCTTGATGCAATCAGACAATCCGGTCCTTTTAAGCCTTCCGGATACCCTTTTCCGTCCCACCTTTCATGATGATGATATGCAATATCCTTTGCAATAGGCAAAAACTCAGATTTTTTTATTCTGCTTGCAGCACTATCCAGGCATTCAAAACCAATAATAGTATGATTTTTGATTATTTCAAATTCACTTTCCGTTAATTTGCCTTTTTTCAAAAGAATCGAATCAGGAATGCCTACTTTTCCAATGTCATGAAGAGGTGCGGATTTTCCGATTATATCAACAACTCTTTGAGTTTCCATTTTACCGAAACCGATATCCACAAAATCCTTATTCATAAAAAGCGCTTTTGAAATGAGCCTTGAAAAATACTGCATTCTCAAAAGATGCAATCCAGTTCCTTTATCACGTTTTTCTGCAAGCTCAGCGAGAGAAAAAATCAAAGATTCCTGCTGAAAAAGCATTTCGGATGTGACTTTCTGAAGAGTATATCTGAGAAATGAATTTTCTTCGCTCAGTTTTCCGAGATATATTCCTCTTTCAAAAGAAATTGAAATATTTGGAACAATTCCCCTTAACACATCCACATAATTATCGTTAAAATTACCAATATCATCTGAATAAAAGTTGATGAATCCAAAAATGACATTGTTTACGGCAATGGGAAAAGTCACTGCACTTTTCATTCCTTCATAGATGGAATTCAAAAAAACAGGATAATAGTTCACTGAACAAAACTCACTTATGTCATTGATTATCAAAGGTTCAAAAACATTCATCAACTGACAAAGCCCGGATTCATTTGAAGAAACGGAATCTCCCGTGCGTGTGCTTAAATGTCTGTCTGAAAGAACGTATTTTATTATAAGCCGCGTTTTTTCGGAATCAAACAACAATAACTCCATCTTATTTAAATTAATAAGTTTTTTCAGATTCTCAAACACATGAGAAAATATTAATTCGGGATTGGGATTTGTCACAAGAAATTGCAGGATTTCATTGTATTTGTAAAGCATCTCATTTTTAAAATCGAGTTGTTTTTTAAGCTCAACCTTAATCAGCTGCTGTTCTATGGTCTGATATATCATTTCCATATTTGTAAAAGGCTTTACAATAAAATCATCAATCTCCTGCTTAAAGCTTGAAACGACTTCATCAATGGATGCCTCGCCGCTCATCATTATTCTGATGGCATTTTTATTCTCTTCAGGAAGATTTCTTAATAATTCTATTCCGTTCATGACGGGCATTTTTATATCCGTGATTATTATGTCAAATTTGTATTTATTGGCTAAATCAAGCGCTTCCTTACCGTTTGAGGCTTTGATAATGTTACATTTATAACTCTGAAGAAAATCCGAAATTATTGACCTGAGAGTAAGATTATCGTCGGCTATCAATATGGTTTTATCTTTTAAATTAATCTTAATATTTTCGCGATTATGCTGCATTGACGAAATCCATTTTATTACAATAATTAAAAATCAAAAAACGGAAACAAACTAAAAAACCACGGAAAAAGTTATGCGACAATTGGACTGAATCCTCCAGAACAGCTGTCAACAGAGGGAGTCTGATTTCCTGCTGAGGTACCTTGAGAACATTTACTCCCTGCGGCATTACCGCTATTGCATGAGGGTTCCGAAGGACCTATGGCGTTAAAACCTGAATAACATTGAGTATCCGCCCAATTTCCGGCATTGCACATGAAATTTGCGGCAGGACCGGATGCGCAGGTAGGATTAGAAGCTGCTGTTGGAGCCCATCCCGCTATACATTGAGCTGCCTGCGCTTCTTTGCCTATAATCCTGAATAAAGGTTTAATATATGTCTTTTTTTTCATATTGCTATTTAGCTGAGTTAAGTTTTAATCCGAGAAAGTTCAATATAAACATTCATTGTCGTTTAATCAATAATTTTAACCGCCACCCGTTAATTATAATGACTGAGAATAATTTCTGCATTATTCTTTTAGAAAAAGCCATTAAAACAGAAAAGCAATTTTCCGATTGTTTTTCTTTTTTCAGGTTTTTAATATCAGCTATACCAAAAACATTTTTTCTGCTTATAATACTGTCAGGGAAAATATTATTATCCCCGCAGGTTAATACAAATTTATCCGAAATATATACCACTCTGTGAATAACAGGAAGCTTTCCGGAGAGAGAAAAAAAACAAATTATATCATTTTTTTTAACCACATTCGTTTTATTAACAAATACAGAATCTCCGTGTTTTAACAAAGGAAACATGCTGTTACCCGTTATGATGAATTTGGTATTTACTTCATTCATTTTCAGGCTGATTATTTCAACAATGATATTTCCTCAATCTCTACCAAAGGAATGTCCATTTCTTCTTTTGATTTATCAACTATCTTACCCTTTAAAGTAACCTTTTTCTTTACATAGGCACGTAAATCAATCTTCTCGCTATAAACGTAACATTGCTTTTCCTTTGAAAAACTCCCTGAGGCCAGAATATAGGCGGCTTTACCATAAAAGGCCGATTTTCCTTCCTTAAGCTTACCGGTTCCTGAAAATACGCCGTAACTATCAACCTTTATCTTGTGGTCACTTTTAAATTTTTCCAATTCATCAAGTCTCGATTGAGATAGTTTAGCTTCTTTTGTGTTGGGATAATTTTCTTTAATATATTCGTATTTACCTACAATATCTTTTAATTCGGTTTCACTGAATTCGTCACTTGAAACAAATTTCTGTTTTAATCCTTCAGCCTCATCAAATAATTGAAGCAGTCTTTTAAATTCGCTTACATTAATGCTTTTCTGTTTTGCCATTGCTTTCTTTTCTCTGGCATCAATAACCCTTTCGTGGGCTTTAAGAGCTTCATTTGTGTCAGGATATTTATCAATTATCGCCTGGTATGCGGCTACCACTTTGTCATGATCAATTTCATCAAATTTTTTGATAAACTCATCTTTTCTTAACTTTTCAGCCTCATCAAAAGCCTGAACCGCCATTTTCTCTTTAATAACATACTCCTGGTAAGAATATTCCGGACACAGAAACTTTACAAGAAAAGATGCTATCCAAAAGCCGAAACCTCTTGGCATTTCAATTTGAACCCAGTCACCTTCTCTTTTAATTTCAATAACCGGATCCCCTTCTGATAATTTGCCGAGCTCAGAACTGCTTACTGAAGAGCCAAGGCGAACATTAACATTGTTTTTGGAAACAACTCCGTTGTCAATCATATCTTTGTGAATCCAGGCAAATACTTTATCCCCCGGATATATTTTAATCCATTCACCGGATTGCCCGATAACTAGCAGATCCTGCCCTTTGGCAACTTCCATTACTATTTCAGCGCTTGTGGAAGGCCTTGCCCGGACATTGGCATTTTTATTCTTCACTCTTGCATAATATCTGTTAAAAGATATGTCCGGGTCGCTGCTCAAAGCAAAAACACTCAGCGTTTGAAAAGCAAAAAACATCAACACATACTTAATACACATTTTCATATTAACTTTCCCCTTTATTATGGAAAACCGATTGTTATTGTTCACATGGAACAAATGAATAAAATTAATAATTTGTCCTCATAAAAAATCTATCTTCAAATAAAAAATATTACAACATTTTATTTTTACAAATACTTATTAGTTATTCTTTACATAATACGAAATCTTTTGTAGTTTTAAAATGAATTTTTTAATAAAGGCTTTATATTAATAAATGTAATTAAAATAAAGGAGATATTAAACATGGAAAAGATTTGCCGTTATTTCACAGGAATCAAAAGAAGAAAAGGTCAGGGAATGACTGAGTATATCATTATTGTCGGATTGATTGCCCTCGCAGCAATAGTTGTTGTTGCTTTATTCGGAAAGCAGATTAAGGCTCAATTTGCAGGCATGACAGGAGCTATGTCAGGACAAAATGTAGTGGTTGACAACAAAGCCGCCACTGATGCCGCAAAGGAAGACGATACCGCCGGCTCATTGAAGCAATACAAAGGCCAGTCATAATATTTTCCAGCGTTAGTATTTTGGATATTGTAAAAGTTATAGTTTTTTTTATTTTATTAATACTTGCGGCTTATTTTGATGTAAAAAACAACCAAATACCTAACCGGATAACCTTGCCGGTTACGGTATTTGGTTTTATTTTAGGTGCGTTGGATTCCGGTTTTTCGGGATTATTTTCTGCTGCTTTAGGTTTTCTTACCGGGTTTCTTCCTTGTTTTTTTCTTTTCAGATTAAACGGATTAGGCGGAGGAGATGTTAAGCTTATGGGAGCTGTCGGTACACTTGCAGGTACAAAATTCGTTTTATTCACTTTATGGTATTCCTCTTTAATTGGTTTTACTATCGCTTTGTTTATTCTCATTAAAAATCGTCAGCTGATAAATGGTTTAAAAAAATCTTATTACTTAATTTTAAGTATTTTCATCAAACAAAAATCCGTCGAAAATTATTCAAATGATGAAAAAAAATCCTTAACAATTCCATATGGTATTGCTATTGTTACAGGCGCGTATATTTCGTTCTTTACATTGTGTTTATAAAAACAAAATTAAAAGGTGGTTTTAAATATGAAAAAAGCTTTACCATTAGTAATTGCCCTGATTCTTGGTTTAGTGGCAATGTTTGGAGTTCAAAACTATTTAAAAAAAATAAACCTGGATTTTGAGAAAAAGAACCAACCCAAAACAATTGTTGTTTTAAGTCAAAACGTTCTTGCGGGGGAGCGTTTAACCAAAGACGTTTTAAGCAAACGGGATTTTCCCGCTAAAATGCTGCCTGAAAATGTCGTCACACCTCAAGACTTAAAGGATGTGTTAAATCAGCCTGTAAACAGAGATGTATTTGCCGGAGAATCACTTCTGTGGTCTTATCTCGGATCGGAAAAGATGAAAGGCAGTCTTTCTCAGGTTATTGAACTGGAGGAGCGGGCTATTTCCATTAGCTGCAACAACATTTCCGGCGTTGACGGCTATATTCAGCCTAACGACAAAATCGATATTTATATAATTACAGAAATCCCTTATAAAAAGAAACAGCTGATGCCAAAAGAATCCGGAGAAATGGTGGAAGTTGAAGTTGATGAACAAAAAAGCGTTGCCTTCCTTCTTCTTCAAAACGTTACCGTGCTTGCAACAGGTTCTTCCTTCGGACAAGGCGGCATGGTAGAAACACAACAGGCATATTCTACAATCACTCTTTCTGCAACACCCCAGGAGGCCGGACTTTTGAAATTTGCCGGAGAAGTAGGCTCTCTTTCAATGGCGCTTAGAAATCCTAAAGATTTCAGTGAATCTTCAAAAATAGAAATTATCGACATGGATTCTATTATTGATGTTGCAAGATTAAAAGAAGTGCAGCAGGCAAGAAAGAAAAGAATTGAAGTTTATAATCAGGGCAAGGCTCAATTAATTGAACGTTAACGGGGAAAAAAAAATGAAAAAAAATATCGCATTTTTAAGTTTAATGTTCCTTATAGCTGTTTTCAATTGTTACGGTGCAAATGTAACAAAAAATATTTCACTTGAAGTTGGAGGAGAGGCGATTGTTACAATACCCAATTTAAAAGGTATATCCAATGCCGGAGACATGGTGGAAGAAGTTGTGTTAAGCGACGGGGAATCAATAAAACTCAGAGGGCTTGCATGGGGCGAAACACAAATAACCGCCTGGGATTCTCTTGGCAACCAATGGTTATACATGATTGAAGTAAAAAAACCAAAATTTGTCAGCGAGCTGCAGAATTTTCTTCAGGAAATTGAAGGCGTTGACGTGAATTTCTTAGGCAAAAACATTATTGTTGAAGGCCAGATATTTAAATCCAATGATTTAACAAAATTAAAAGGCATCTTAGAAAATTTTCCGCAAGTCAAAAACATGGTCAACCAAACAATTCCCAAAAATTCCGATGTATTGATAGAATCAATCAAGGCCGAACTTTACAAATACAATTTAAAATATTCTTTTCTTGGCGAAGGCTTAATGTATGAAGGACAGGTATATAATGAAGAAGATGCAAATTTTGCCAAAACTTTAGGAAAGATATACTTTGATTCTTCCTACCCGGCTATTGAAGTTATGAATCCGGAGCTTGAAATAAATGTTTCGTTTATTGAATTTACACCTTTCGATAATTCTCAAAAAGAATTTTCAAGTTTTCTTAAAACTTTTGAAAATCAAGGGGCAAATAAGGAACTCATAAATTATGTATTTTATGATTCCTCAAGCGCTGATCAGTGTCTGGAAAAACTTAACGAATGCGGACAAGTAAGACCTGTAAACAATCTCAGCTTGAAATGTAAAAGTGCAAGCAAATATCTTTGGGAAAGCAAGGCAAATGACACAACCCGTTTTTACATAGAATTTATTCCGAAAATCTCCAGTTCAAAATGGGTAGATTGCAGAGTAAATTTTGTACTGGAAAAGAACAAACAGAATTTATGCTGGCAGACTCAGAGAATCATAGCAAGAAATGGGCAAGGCAGCTTAACGGTAGGTTTGTTAAATGCGTTTATCAACACTATTAATGCCAATGAAAAATCAATATTATCGGCCATACCAATTCTTTCCCCTTTTATGGACTCCTCAAAATCAAATTCACGGCTTTTGATATTAATAACACCTAAATGGAGCATAAAAAGTTGAATAATACAGTAACATACAAGTTAACACCCCTTAATGACCCCAACAACCTTGGAGTTCAACCCCGAATAATTACTTCTTCCGCTTTTATGGGCCGGGACGATTCCTGCGAGATAGTTCTTTCCGATAAAAACATTTCCAGAAAACACGCAAAGATTGAAATTACAAATGACGGAATATTTATTGAAGACTTACAAAGTTCAAACGGGACCAAAGTAAACGGAAAAAAGATTGAAGCAAAAATAACACTTACCAACGGGGATATAATCTCCATAAAACCTTTTGAATTCAAGCTTGAAATTTTCAGACCGGTTGTTGCTCATGCGCCAACCTCAATTCAAAACGTTGAAATTTCCGATAAAGTAATAGAACTTAAAAAGTATGTTCATGAACTATTGCCTACAGAAATTGACCTTAAGCGCGTTGATTTCGGAGAAAATTCCGAAGACTTAAGAAAAAAGACTGAATCAGCTATAGATAAAATTCTATCAGCTAAAAAAAATGAAATAACATCCGACATTTCAATAAACGAATTAAAAAAAGAAATTCTGGATGAAGCTTTAGGCCTTGGACCTTTAGAAGATTTTCTTGCTGACTCTGAAATTTCTGAAATAATGATAAACAATAAAGATCAAATATATGTGGAAAAAAAAGGCAAGCTTGTTCTTTCCAGGAAAAAATTTATTTCCGAAGCTCAAGTTAAAGCCATTATTGAAAGAATAGTTGCTCCGCTGGGCAGGCGAATTGACGAAAGTACGCCTCTGGTTGATGCCCGTCTCAAAGACGGAAGCCGTGTGAATGCTATTATTCCGCCGCTGGCTTTAAAAGGGTGTTCTGTCACGATAAGAAAATTCTCAAAAAAACCTTTTACAATAGACAACATCATCTCCTTTGGCACAATGACTAAAGAAATGGCAGACTTTCTGGAACTCTCTGTAAAGAACAGACAAAACATCGTTATTTCGGGAGGTACCGGATCCGGTAAAACCACCCTTTTAAATGTTATATCAAGTTTTATTCCTGATGATGAAAGAATTGTTACCATTGAAGATGCCGCCGAATTAAAACTTCCTCAGGATCATGTGGTTTCTCTTGAAACCAGACCTCCAAACATTGAAGGCAAAGGAGCAATTACGATCAGGGATTTGGTTAAAAACTCACTGCGTATGCGTCCTGACAGAATAGTAGTGGGCGAGTGCAGAGGTTCAGAAGCTCTCGACATGTTACAAGCCATGAACACAGGTCACGACGGCTCACTTACAACCGGGCATGCAAATACTCCAAGAGACATGCTTGCCAGACTTGAAACCATGGTGCTTATGGCGGGGATGGATTTACCTTCCAGAGCTATTCGCGAACAAATTTCTTCTGCAGTTTCATTAATTGTTCAACAGTCCAGATTTCCCGATGGAAGCAGAAAAATAACCCATATTACTGAAATTACCGGAATGGAAAATAATGTTATAACCATGCAGGATATATTTATATTCAAGCAGACCGGCTTTGATTCAAACGGAAAAATTAAAGGTTATTATACTGCTACCGGTTGTGTACCTAAATTTGTTGATGATTTAAGAAACAGAGGTATTCAGGTTAATTTAAAACTTTTTGAAGAAAAACCTAATCCGGAAAAATAATATGGAATATTTAACAGGAAATACAGCAATTCTTCTATGTGCATTTATTTCCATGTCTATTTTTGTTCTGACTGCCATAAAAATATTATCAACGCCATATGGAAAATATGAGGAACGTTATTTAAAAGGGGCTTCAGGCCAGCTAAACCGAATGTTTATATTTCTTCCTCCCGAAGCAATTCTTTATCTGAAATTCTTAGGCTTATTCCTTGGAGCGGCTATAATGATTCTTCTCTTTAACAATGTTAAATTTAAAATCGTTCAATATGTTCTAACTACGATTGGAGGAGTAATGGGATTTTACACTCCGGATATGATTTTAAAATTCATGTGGCAAAAGAGACTTGAAAAATTTGAAAACCAGCTTCTGGAAGGGCTTAATTCCATGGCGAATTCATTGAAAGCAGGTTTTAGTTTTCCACAGGCGCTGGAACAATTGGCAAAAGAATCAGCCGCCCCTTTTTCGCAAGAAATGAATCTCGTTCTTAAAGAAAA
>AMFJ01002973.1_pt1 | contig 9987 bp, 9 predicted proteins | sample 427208 | NCBI WGS metagenome assembly AMFJ01 (sample SAMN02954298, study PRJNA114691) | groundwater metagenome | biome: aquatic; feature: subsurface aquifer; material: sediment; isolation source: subsurface aquifer sediment | place: USA: Rifle, CO | collected 2008-08
AGGCGAAAAATTTGCTTGGAAATCAGGGCATAAGTCAAATTTGTACAACGGCGGCCAATCAAGATGTTAGCTACAGATGTTCTTTTGTAGAAACGGCAGAACATTTTCACTTATCTTTTGGTTTGTGAAAAATTAGTGATGTTTCATATAGGAAAACAGTCATAAATACGCAGAGCCAGAACAAAAAGGAGAGATCATTTTTCCAATATAGCGTGTCGATTATTCCGTGAAAGAGTGTATAAAGAAAAAATCCTAAAAGAGGTGCGGCAAGAGCCGTATTTTTTTTGTCTTTAAATATCTGAAAAAATGTGCGGAAAACAAAAAAGAGAAGCGATAGGAAACCTATAAAGCCTAGCATGCCGGATTGTAGCCAAAAAGCAATAAAAATATTATGCGGCTGCGGAACTGCCCATTCCAAGTAAGGAGCAAATCTTGGCTGAAGAGATAAATAGGCCTGTTGGAAATTGCCAGGTCCGATTCCCAAAATTGGATTTTCTTTTATCAAAAGTAAGGATGATTGCCAAATCATTTGTCTTGATGCTAAGGATGAGCGCGAAGAAAAATTTGTAAGGGCAGATAATTTGTCAGAATTCCATTGGAAAGAAAAGACTGAGAGAAGAGCTAAGAGTGAAATTGAAATCAGGAAATATTTTTTTGGTGCTATAAAAAAGATTAACAGGATTAATGATACAAAAAGAGCGATCCATGCACCGTAAGAATAGGTGTAATACAGAGGAAAAAAAATAAGTCCAAGCAGTGCGGCGTTCAAAAAAAATAACTTCATATTTTTTTGCAAGTACGCATTAGTTAAAAAATATAATCCAAAAAAAATGCCAGGAGAAAGGTACATGGCAAGATGATTAGGCGACAAATAAAATCCGCTTAGGCGATTATCATAAGTCATGATTCCAAAAAATTTGTATAAGATACTGATAAATCCCACTGTTATTGCTGATAAATAAATGCTCTTGTAAATTTTATCAATATAAAGACCTGACTTTAAAGATGAATAAACGATAACGGAAAATAATATTGGAATTGCAAACCATCCTTTTAAAATACCCAAGCCTGTCAGAAAGTTGTCGTTAAAATAAATAGAAGTCAGTACTCCTAAAATTATTAAAAAACAGCTAAAGATAAAAATAGCAGGAAGGTCGCGAAAATATTTCAAATAAAGTTTTTTTTCTTTGGCTATAAGGATAGTAAATAAGAATACAATCAGCGCCAATAATTCAAAAAAATTCGAAGGAATGCCAAAAATATTTATTTTTAATAAATAAAGTGGAGTGCAAAATATTGCAATTAGTGTTAGTTTATTTAATGACATCGTTCTCTTTGTTTGGTTTTATTGATGAACTCAATGCTAGAATGATAAGAAAAAGAGGCAGGACATGTACTGAAAATAATGGGTTTTCAACAAGTGAGTGTACACTGAAAATAATAACACTAGCTACACCAGCGATAAAGAACGGTTGTGTTTTGGATGCTATCCAAAAATTTTTCAAAGCTGTTAGTAGCAACGCGATAAAGACCAAAGATGCAAAGATGCCTAACTCGGCAGCAATATCCAAATATAGATTGTGGGCATAGATTGGTTCGCGATAATTGGCGGTTGATTTCACTGCGAGTGAATATGCTCCAATTCCGACCCCAAAAGGATGATTAGCGATAATGACCAATGATTGTTTCCAGTTGGATAATCGTTCTTGGTTTGAGCCTTCTTGAACATCAAAAGAGGAAGCAAGCCTTTCCGTTACCGGATCATGGGGCGTAACAGTAGTTAAAAACAGGAAAAAAATTGCGCCTATAATTATTTTTAGAGCAGTTTTTTTGGTAACAAGTGGCAGAACTATTAATGATCCTGCAATTAATGCTATATAACTGCCTCTGGTAAACGTGAGTATGTTGGCGAGAAGCAGCGACAATACACAGATAAGAAGCCAAGTTCTATTTTTTTGTGTTGTGGCCCAGAGAGCTATTGACCAAGGAAGAAGCATTTCAAGATAATAAGAAAGCATGTGAGGATCAGGGAACACTGCAATGGCTCGCATGTAAGTTATGCCGCCAACATTAACCAACCAGCTGGGATAGGCGAGAACAGCGGTGGAAAATGAATTGCCAAGAAAAAAAGGTGAAATATTAGCCAGAAAAGAATAAACATGATCAATACTGAAAATAAATTGAGACGCAAATTGTAAAATTGCAACCCAGGACAACAGGGATGCTCCTACTATGAAGGAAAACAAAATGAGCCGCTGTAATTTGTCATTTTTAAAAACAGATATTGAAATGAAATAAATAGGTGCGATTGATAATAGAAAAAGAAGTTTTCGAATGGACCACGAAATATTTGATGAAAAAATTAAAGAAAAAAATGCCAAGAAAAAGAAAAGCAAAAGTAGCCAAGTTTGCGTGCTACATGTAAAGAAGCGTTCTTTGTTTTTAAATTTAGAAAGCATCCAAATTAAAAAAACTAGAGGAATAATAATTCTGACAATAGCTAGATCGATTCCTTCTCTAGGATTTAAAGCAAACTGAAAAGGTAAAAATACGCAAAAAAGCATTAGAAAATAATTAATTTTTTCTTTGTCAATGCGAGTTTTAATTTTCTTGATTGTTGATGAAAACATTTAAATGGAGATACGTGACTAATTTTTGAAAAATCTGAGGAATCGAAGTGTGAACGATTGAAAAAAACCAAAGTGTTTTTTGAAATAATAATCTTGCGACGCGTAATAGTATTTCTTTTGCTGTAACGGACATTTGGAGCTTTGTCCGCCAATATGCAGGATCCTTATTGAAGGAAAAAGCAATATTTTTTTTCCAATTTTTCTTGATCTTTTGCAAAGGTCGACATCTTCAAAATACATAAAAAAAGATTCATCAAATCCGGCGAGTTCTCCAAAATGTTTTTTGGTTATAGCGAAAGCGGCTCCACTAACCCAGTCAACTTCAGTTAAGGAGCTTTTCTTCCACAATTGCTTACTTTTAATCAGATTGAAATTGTTTTTTATGATATCCCAAAGTGTTATTTCATGGCCTACGCTCCAGGGTTGCACTTCTCCAGAAGGAAGTATTATTTGCGGTGCAACTATGCCGACAGATGAATTTTTCAGTTCCGATGTTAAATCAGAAATATTTCCAGTTTTGATTTCTGTGTCTGGATTTAAAAAGAAAAAATTTTCTCCCTTTGCGATGTCAGCTCCGATGTTACATGCCTTGGAAAATCCTACATTAGCTTCATTGTTCACTATGATAATATTTTCTTCTGGCAAAATGGTTGATATTGGATCAGTGTCGTTGTTTACGACTATGATTTCAAAAGAAGAGTCAGTATGTTTTTTGATGGACTCGATACACTTAACGAGAAAATGCTCGCTTTTGTAATTAAGAATGATAAATGATATATCCATGTCGTTATCGAATCTTTTTGAAATCCATGTATGCTTTGCGGACATCAGAAGCGTAAGTATTTTTTGAAAAACAAAGATCGTAAAAATTCTTTATCTTTCTCAAAAAAGTGTAGAGAAACATCCATATTTTTTGCGATAGCGAAGCATGTATTTTGAAAAAGAGAAGACCAGAGAGAACTAACCAATAAGTTTTTAAGCTGTTAGCTGAGATGCTTTGTTCTAAATGTTTAACTTTTGCGGCTGGCTCTACTAGCAAATCAAAAGAAGCTTTTCTTGTCCGCAGTGAAAAATCGGCATCTTCGTAATAAAGAAAAAAACGTTCATCAAAGAGACCTATTTTTTTAAATACATCCTTTTTTATAAACATGGCGCAGCCACTGACGTATTCAGTCGAGTACGCATTTTTTGAAATTGCGTGATGCAAATGAGTGTTTTTCATTTCTTTCCAATTAACAACTCCTCCAGCAAACCATGTTTCATTATTGGAATCTGAAATAAGCGGACTGATTATTCCAGCCTTGGAATTTGCAGCGGCCGTTTTCTCAAGCAAAGAAAGAGCATTTTTTTCAATGACAGTGTCATTGTTGAGTACAAAGACATAATCCGCAAATTTTTCAAGTGCATAGCGTATGCCGATATTATTCCCTTTGGCAAAACCGATATTGCTGGAATTTTTGATGAAATGTACGCGAGAAAATTGTTGGCGTGCTTGCTCAAAAGATCCATCTTTAGAATCATTATCCACAACAATAACTTCAAAGTTCGGGTAATCAGATTGAAACACTGAAGAAAGACAGTTGGGCAGCGTTGCAAGGCCATTAAAGTTGAGAATAATAACAAAAATTTTAGGAAACGAAGAATCCGACATGTTTGTAGTTTTATTTTTTAATCGTTTTAGCGCGCAATAATGCTTTTCAATTCCTTTATGGTAATTGTTTTAGTCAGCCATAGAAAAGCAATATATAAAATTGAGCTCTCAATTGCTAATAGGAAAAATCCTTGTGATTGAAAAACAAAAAGAAACAATGCCATTGCTGCGCCGGAAAAAATAATCTTTCCAAAATTCTCAATAGAAGGCCTGTAATGTGTGTATTTTATTACAAGCAGTAGGCCTGCAAATGCAACTAAAAATTCAGTCATTGCAGAAATAACAGCAGATGCTGTGTATGAATATGTGGGAATGAAGATAATATTTGCCGAAACGTTGAAAATTGCACATCCGACCAACATCCACAACATTTTTTTCTGATGATTTCCTGCTATCAGAATGTTATTAAAAAGTCCTCCAAAAAATATAAATGCGAGAGCGAAAATAAGAATACGCAATGTATTGGCTGCCTCAGAAAAAGCAGCGCCTCCGATAAGATGAATTATTCCTTCGGAAAGAAAAAGAGTTCCGATTACTAATGGCACGATAAGCATGATGAAAACTTTAAGAGTTTCATTGGCAAGATGCGTAAAGTGTTTCTTGTCAGAAAGAATATGTCTTGAAAACATCGGAAACATGAGACCAATAATCATGGCAGGAAAAAAAGAAATATTTTCAATAACTTTGTAAGCGGCATTGTATATTCCAACATCCGTGCTTGTTTTGAGAATGGAAAGGATGATCGTGTCTATTTTAAAATAAATAAAGATCACAATCGCGCTATAACCAAGAGGCGCGGATTCTTTGAGGAATTTTTTCCAATAAGAAAAATCAAACTGAAGCTTTAGTGGGATATATTTTTTCACCATTGTCAGAACTATGGTGAAATTGAAAACCATTGCCGCTAAAATAGAAAGAATGATTGCGATGAATCCCAAATCCATTTGAACTGCCAAAACAATAATTCCGATTTGCAACACTTTTCCAATTACTTCAGCAGTCGCAACTTTGTCCATGGCTAGGTTTTTCTGGAAAACTCCATTTAGAACCATGTAGGTGGAAGAAAAAACAAAAGATGCTGCAGCGATAAGGATGCCGACTTTAACCTCATAGGAATAAGGCAGAAAATAAACAATAAGGGGCGTGACAAGAAAAACTGCGATTGAAGATACCAATCTAAGTGCAAAAGCATTGCCAAGAATTTTTTTCTCATCAGCATCTTGTCTGGAAATCTCCCGAGCAGTAATTGCATAAAGTCCAAGATCAGCAACTGATCCAAAAAAAGCAAAGAAAGCGAGTACTGTGGAGTAATCGCCAAATCCTTCTTTGCCTAGATAGCGTGTAATAAAACCAATACCGACCAGTGCTAAAACGGTCGAAAGAATTTTTGTGATTGCATTGAAAATCACATTGTAAGCAATTTTTCGTGCGATTGCCATGCGCTTTTGAATGTTAGAAAAGACTAATCTATAATATTTGCTGGCTTCACTACTATCTTTCTATGCTCTCCTTCTCCGATACTTTCGGTTACCACGTCAGAATTTTTTGAAAGTTCCATGTGTACAATCCTGCGTTCATAGGTCGACATCGGATGCATCATAACTGCTCTTCCTTGATCTAGAGCTTCTTGTGCTGCTTGATGTGCCTGCTGGACAACTGATTGATTCTTCTGTTGCCTGTAGTTATTTATATCAAGTGTGAATCGGATTTTTTCCGGAATGTGCTTTCTCACAATAAGCCTTGCAAGGTGCTGAAGCGCTTGAAGATTGATGCCGTGTTGCCCTATAAGAAAATTTGAATCACTGTCTGTTTCTATGTTGCAAAAGATACTGTCATCATCTTGGTTTTTTGAAATTGAAACTTTTCCTGAAAAACCCATTTTTTCAAGCAGTTCCTCAATTGTTTTCGAAATAATTTCAATTGTTTTTACATCCATATCGGTAATAGAAACTCAAAGGGGCTTGCCCAGAAAGCTTCACAATAAATTATAATTAATTTAAAAAATCTAAATTATATTCCGAATCTTTCTAGATGCTATTTTGATTCGGTCATTTTCTGCTTTTTTTCAATCGAAATTTGCTGTACTAACATGAACAATGTTCCAGCTAACCAATACAATGACAAACCAGCGGGGAATTTGATACCAATAAAAAGTGTCATAAGGGGTCCAAGATACAGCATTTGCTTGCTCATGATTTGAGCCATGTCCGGTTGACCGGAGTCGTCTTTCTTTGGTGTTGCAATTTGAGTGGCCATCAACATTTTCGTTTGGAAATATTGTGCAATAGCGGCCAGCACTGCGATAACTGCACTTGGCTTTGTTAAATCAACTAAGGAAATAAAAAATTGATTAATTTTTCCTGGATCAGCCACAAATGAATATAGTTGAGTTGGATCAACAACCAAGCCATTGTCTGAAATGTTAATCAGAACCCTATAGATGGCGATAAGAAAAATAAGTTGAACAATAAGCGGCAAGCATCCTGAAAAAGGATTCGTTTTATTTTCTTTGTAAAGCTCCATCAACTGCTTAGTTTGCTGTTCTTTGTTGCCTTTGGTTTTTTCTTGCAATGCTTTGATTTTTGGTTGCAGCTCTTGCAGTTTCTTTTGTGATTCAATTTGTTTCTTGTAGAGAGGAATAAGAATTGTACGAAGCAAGATAGTTATAAGAATAATTGAGATACCAAAATCCTGTCCCGGAACGACGTTATAAAAAAATACAAGAATATTGTAAAGAGGTTGGTATATTAATGTGTGAAAGAGAGCTAGCATTTTGTTTTTTGATATTCCTTGAGAGAATATTAATTGAGTAAATTAGCTTTTTGGAAAACTTTTTTTAATTCCTCTGAAACTTTCTCAACTGTGATAACCTGATATGTTGGTCTAATCATTATGATTATATCAAATCCTGGTTTGATTTCGGAAATATTTTTCCTGCAGGCTTCCCTTAGTACTCTGCGCGTGCGGTTTCTGACAACTGCTTTTTTAGAATAATTTTTTCCGACAGGGAAACCTATACGAGACACCGAAAGATCATTTTTTGCGTATTTAACTGAAAGACCATCATATCCTGCATATGCTCCCCTGGAAAACACTTTAGCGAAATCGTCGCCCTTTTTTAATCTATGTTTAATCGGAAGCATGTGAGAATTATTGTTTAGTAAAGCGAGTGAAATGAATTGTCTGCAGACGAATTCATTTCCGAGCAAACGACAACAACAAAAGGTTAATACCTTTTATACCGAAAGTTTTTTGCGTCCGCTTTGTCGGCGTCTTTTGATAACAGCTGCTCCATTCTTTGTGCTCATGCGCTCAAGAAATCCATGACGGCTTTTTCGACGACCCTTTTTTGGTTGATATGTGCGTTTCATATGTATGCTACTTGTTAAAATTGATTAATGTAAAAAATCGCTTCCAAATCCTACTTTCCAAAAAACAATTAATCGGCAGTGCAACTTGGAATACTATAAACAAGTTTACCAGCAAGCAGGAAAAAGTCAACCCATTAGTTTGTGAAAAATGGCGCAACAGAGGTTTTTTTATGCCAAAATAATTCTAAAATAAATAAAAAGTTCAGTTTGGGCAATTGACAAGAGTGCTAAAGAGGGGATATTCTAGCCTTAACGAAAGAAACGCACCAATTGATGAGATGAATATGGCGGTATAGAAGGAAAAAAAGCACTTATCCACTTGTCCACAGTTTGTCAACAGTTGATCATCTGACTTGCTAGCGGGTGTGCTTGCAACATGATATAATTTTTTGTACGAGATTAACATCGGCTCAACCTGATTCTTTCCAATTAACAATGCACGAAAATATGAACAATGCAGAACTTTGGCAGGCCGCGCTAGGAGAAATAGAGCTTTCTATTTCAAAAGCAAACTTCAGCACGTGGTTCAAAAACACAACGATCCTTTCCAACGAAAATGGAAAGGTTGTTATTGGTGTGCCAAACGGATTTGCAAAAGAATGGCTGGAAAACAAATATAACACATATATTTTCAGGGCATTAAGAAACTTTCAAGACGATATCAAAGAGATAAGCTGCATGATTTATAGCAACGACCAGACATCTTCTGGTGAAGCTAAAAAAGCGGATTCGACAGTTTCCGTTTCTGAAAAACAATTATCACAGGAAATATCACAAAATACTGGATTTGTGCAACGCCCAGTTCATCCCGCGCAATCTACAGCTCCAAATGAGAATACGATAAATACTCGCTATACTTTTGAAAATTTCATAATCGGAGAAAATAACGAATTGGCGCGCGCCGCTTGTTATGCAGTTTCTCAAAATCTTGGCAAGATATATAATCCGCTTTTTATTTATGGCGGAGTGGGACTTGGAAAAACGCATTTGCTTCAATCAATTGGCAATGAAGTGCTGGCACATGATCCCACTAGAAGAATAAAATATATAACATCTGAAAGATTTGCGAATGAGTTGATAGATTCTATTAGAAATCAGACCGTAAACGACTTTAAATCAGCGTACCAAGCAATAGATCTTCTCATTATTGATGATGTGCAGTTTTTGGCTGGCAAGGAAAAGACTCAGATTGAATTTTTTCATATCTTCAATGCGCTGTATCAGCTCAACAAACAGATTGTTATCAGTTCTGATCGTCCGCCGAAAGCAATTGCAACGTTGGAAGATCGACTCAGATCACGTTTTGAAGGCGGCATGATTGCTGATATCGGAAAACCTGACCTGGAGACACGTATCGCAATTTTGAAAACTAAGTCCGCAGAAAGAAATTTTTATTTGGATGAAGAGGCTGCCAGATTTATCGCCGAAAATGTGAAAAGTAACATTAGGGAGCTTGAGGGAGCGCTGAATCGAATTATTGGCGCATGTGAATTTAACAAAAAATTACCTACATTAAAATTTGTTCAACAAGCGCTAGCTGAGATAATTTCCAGTGGGAAGAAAAAGGGAGTTCAGGCGCAGCACGTTATCGAAGCCATTTCTCAATATTTTAATATTTCCACGAAGGAATTAATTGAAAAAGGGCGTAAAAAGGAAATTGCCTACGCTCGTCATGTTGCTATGTATTTGATGCGCAGCGAGCTGAACGTGTCATATCCTAGCATTGGAGCGCAATTCGGCGGACGTGACCACACAACTGCATTGCATGCCTTTGAAAAAATAAGCAAGGACATGGAAAAAGATGAAAAAGTTCGTGAAGACGTGGGAATTTTAAGGGAGAGAATTTACGCAGTTTAGACTGTTATAAAGCCAAAAGTGCTTGTTGATAAGTTGTGGATAAATAAGAGAAAACATAAGGTATAAAACATATGAAACTTACATGTACTCAGGAAAACTTCAAAAAGGCCATATATAGCACTGAAAGAGTGGTTGGCAAGCAAATTACCCTTCCTATTTTGGAGAACATTTTGCTTGAAACTGACAATGGAATGCTTAAGATTTCAGCGACTAACCTTGAAATCGGAGTTTTTCTTAAAATTGGGGCAAAAATAGAAGAAGAAGGCAAAATAACTGTTCCAGCAAGACTTCTTAGTAATTTCGTGAACAACCTTCCTTCGGTCAGCACAGTTTCATTGAGTGTCGTGGATCAAACACTTCATATTGAAAGTGGCTCATCTAAGGCTCAAATTAAAGGTTTACAGGCTCAGGATTTCCCGATAATTCCTGAAATGGAAGGTGAGTTTCTGTTTTCTTTGCCGGCTCAAGAGATGAGAGA
>AMFJ01034156.1_pt1 | contig 9986 bp, 17 predicted proteins | sample 427208 | NCBI WGS metagenome assembly AMFJ01 (sample SAMN02954298, study PRJNA114691) | groundwater metagenome | biome: aquatic; feature: subsurface aquifer; material: sediment; isolation source: subsurface aquifer sediment | place: USA: Rifle, CO | collected 2008-08
ATAACCGGAAATATCCGAATGGATATATTGATAATTTGCATATTGTCTTAAATATTTTATTTATAAGAAGTATATGAGCTCGCTTATAAATGAATAGAGTATTCTATTTTATGATAAAATTCCCCTCAAAACATGCATCAGGCAAATAGAGACGTTTCTCTCCTTCGGGACATTATCAAAGAGCTCGCAACTACACTCAGAAAACAGGATTTTCTTACGTATTTTAAAAAGATATCTCTTCTGGAACAAACTCCGGAGAAGATTGTCTTCTGAGTTGTTTCGAGTTTTATGCGTGATAATCTCGCCCATAAGTTTTTTGATGAGATTCTTTCGGCCTCCAAAAAAATCATGCCGACCATTACGGCTATTGATTTTTGTGTAGATAAAAACATCGATAATCCCTCCAACGGCAATGTTATGGATTGTGCTATGGAATACAAAGAAATTACCGCAAAAAAGAAGAAAGAGGAAACTCCCGGAACTGAAATGGTAGAAGGAATCAATAGCCGAATCATCAACAGTAAATATCGTCTCGAAAATTTCATCGTCGGTCCGTCCAATCAGCTCGTACATGCTGCCGCGGAGGCGGTAGTTCGCAGACCGGGAAGTGCCTATAATCCCCTTTTTGTTTATGGAGACGTGGGACTCGGGAAGACACACATTCTTCAAGCCGTGGGGAATGCCATCAAAGAACGGCACAAGGACAAGAAAGTCATCTATACGACAGCAGATAGATTCCTCAGTGACTATATCGAGAGTGTAAAAAAACGAACGGTTGATCGCATGAAAGAAAAGTATCAAGCCATCGATGTGCTCATTATCGATGATGTGCAGTTTCTTGCAGGAAAAGACGCGACTCAGACAGTGCTCTATAACATCTTCAATACTCTTTACGAGAACAACAAACAGATTATCCTCTCAGGAGATAAGCCACCAAAAGAACTTACGGCATTGGAGCCACGTTTACAGAGTCGTTTTGAATGGGGAATCATCGTAGACATAGGGATTCCTGATTTCGAAACCCGTCTCGCAATCCTCCAGGAAAAAGCTCGTGCCCGCGAGTTTATCCTCCCGCAGGAAGTGGCGGAATTTATCGCCTATAACCTGGGAGCCAATGTTCGAGAGATAGAAGGAGTACTCAATCAGATTATCGCTGAATATGAGCTTCATAATATCCCTCCTACCATCGATAATGTTGCTCGACGTCTCAATAAACTCTCCATCACTGATTCGCTTATCGGAAACTCTACCAAGAAGATGGCAGCTTCCATCAAGACTTACGAAGAACTCATCGATGCGGTTTCGAGTCATTTCGGTATAGAAAAACGCTCCATCCTCTGAGACGATCGCAGAAAAGAAAATATGATTCCCCGTCAGGTCGCTATGTACCTTCTCAAGAATCGTATGAATTATACCTATGAGCGTATCGGAAATATCTTCTCCGGACGCAACCATTCGGCAGTCCTCTATTCTTGCAAGAAACTCGAATCCATTCTCAAAAAAGACCAAAACCTCTTTTATGAAATCAATATTCTTCGAGATAAGCTCGGGATATAATCGTATTTTTCAAACCCCATACGAAAGAAATTCTTTCGTATGGGGTTTGTTGAGATTAAATTATTTTGCATTTTCCGAGAAAGCCCTATAATGGCGGTTATAATATAATATCCATACTATGTCACAAAACTACGCGTTCATCGATGCACAAAACCTCAATTCTGGGCTTTATAAACTTGGATGGAAGATTGACTGGAAGCGGTTCCGCGAGTATCTTCGGGAAGAAAAGTGAGTGGAGATTGCCTATGTGTTTCTTGGATTTATGCTCGGAAACCAAGACCTCTATCTCATGCTTCAGAGATCTGGATTCGTGGTGGTTTTCAAGGAGATTCTCACCACGGAATCGGGGGAAGTGAAAGGAAATATCGACGCGGAGATGATTCTCCAGGCGATGATCGATTATGATCGATACGATCAAGCCCTGATTGTTTCCGGAGATGGTGATTTCACCTGTCTTCTCAGATATTTGGGACAGAATAATAAACTTCTTGGAGTTCTTGCGCCGTATGAAAAAGGACTCTCGTCGCTTATTCAGAAATTTGCCGGAGATAAGGTCGAATATCTTCGATCGCTTCGTAAAAAAATTGAATATCGCCCAACAAGAGAAGGAAGATCTCGCACCAAGCCTATGCCTCCAATGAAGACGGACACAGGAATACTCGAGACACGAAAAATTCCGTTGAAACAAAATAGGACACCCATCCCCAAGTCTGTTGGGCGTTCAAAAACCCCCATCGGAATTACACAGGAGAAAACAGAACAAAACACCAGACCAAAGATGCAAAATCCTCCCGAGCAAATAAAGAGTCTCCCAAGAAAGGGTACTTTGTATACAGGAGGAACAAAAGATATCTAAAAATGCGAGAAGCAGAATATCTGTTCTATTTTCTCTCTAGGCTCACTCCGCGATTTCGAAATATTTCTTTCTCAATCTCCGTGAGAAGAGGGGAGAGATTGGATCATTTAAGGACGATTTTTTGCCCGTATTCGTTATTTCTCTTCGTAAAAAGTTCCTTATCGAAATAGAGTTCTATATCAGAAGTTTTCAAGGTTTCTAATTTGTTTTTGAGTTTGTAGATGATATCTTTGATTCGCTCCTTGCTCTTGTCCCGAACCCAGATATGGACGAGCTCTTTGTAGGGCGGATAGGAAAAAGCCTTTCGTTCCGCAAGCGTATGCACGAGAAAATCCCGATAATTCCCCTCGGTGATGTTCCTGATGAGATCGGATTTCGGTGCGAAAGTCTGGATGCAGATATCCGATCATTTTCGAGCATTGTAGACGATATTGATATATATTTTCTCTTCTATATCGTACTCAGGGACGGCTATTTCGGATTCAAGGAGAAGAAAGGCGACAAGCTCTATTCATTCAATAGACAATGTATTTCATAGTTCCGTCGAGAGGAGGATTTGCGCTTCGGAAATTTCTTGAAAGTGCATTCCCTCCGAGCGCTTCTTATCGGAATCTATACGTGCAATCTGTGCTTCAGGAAAGAGTTTCGCGAGATTTTCTTCTATTTTCTGGATTCCAAAGCCTATGCTATTTAGGTTGCTTCCATGACACTGGGGACAGCCATGAGGTATAGGAGACTCGGCGCTACAGTGGTGACAAAGGAGGCGGTGGGATGGGGAAGTATGAACAATCATGGCGAGATCACAACGTTCGCAAATTGCCTGATATCCACAGTCACGACAGATGAGTGTGCGAGCTGATCCGCGACGGTTGAAAAAGAGGAGGCATTTCTTCCTTTTTACTATCGTCTCTGAAATCTTCTCGAGTAGTTCATTTGATAGAAACGGAAGAGAGCATTTGGCATAATTCAAATCGATGATAGTAAACATATTATTTAAACTTGAAATAACTTCAGAATTCAAGTTTAAATCTCCGCTTCCTCGTTCTCTGTACAGTTGTACAGTTCACTCCGGTTGACCCACGAGGGGAGCTAAATAGCTTTGATTTGCACTCGAATTCTATTGTTCTTTCAAGTTTATGTGAGTTTTTAAAAATTAAGGTATTATTCCAACTCACTCTTGATAAAATTCACGAAATCCTCTGCACTGTCGAAGTTATGGTAGACGGAAGCAAATCGTATGTAGGCGACATCATCGATGTCTTTCAGACGATGAAGGATATCTTTTCCAATCCGCTTCGAGGTAATCCCTTTCTTGTTCGATGCCCACTCGTTCTCGAGCTCGTTGATCATCTGCTCGATCTGATTATGATCCATACTTCGTCTACTGAATGCCATGAGGATGCTTCGCTGTACTTTCGTACGGTCGTAAAGTTCTTTTTCCCCGTCGGACTTTGTCACGAGGAAGTTGATAAATTCGAGGCGCTCAAAAGTCGTGAATCGTGCCTCGCACTTCTCACATTCACGTCTCCGTCGGATGGACTGTCCATCCTCGGTCATACGGGAATCGATGACCTTCGTATCAAGGTTCTTGCATTTCGGACAGCGCATAGGGAATTATGATGAGAAATTAGTAGTGCAGAAATGAAGCATTGCTCTATCTGTACGGCTTGTCATTGCGAGAAGCGGTAGCGACGTGGCAATCTCTTTTTCTGAATAATTGAGAGTGTATGTTTTTTTTACTTTTTGTAAAGCTTGAGGGGTGAAAAACTAATATTTCTTCTCCACTTTCACTCCATCGAGATAGTAGGCGATAATCTGGTCGTATGTGAAACCCATATCCTTGGCGAGATAGGTGGCGCCGATCCCGCTAATCCCGACTCCGTGTCACTTCTGTGTATGCCCGACTCCTCCCGGATCGGTGACACTCTGAAGGTAGGGGATATCTTTGCAGACAGTGCTTTTCCCAAGGGTTCCGTTCTGTACACGATTTTCGCAGTACTGCTTGGCGGAGAGGGTTTGCCCGCTCGACTCGCTGAAATACCAGGGTTTGATAGGAACTCCCCCGTAGGTGATAATCTGTCCGTTGGTGATATCGACGAGACGGGAACTCATGGGACTTCGCTTCTCATACCCATATCCGAGATACTTTTGGAATTCATCGGGATTGTCAGATCCGTCATAGGTTTTGCCGGGGAACTTACGATTCTCGGGATAGCTGTAGAAATAGGCGTACGAACGAGCTGCCGTGAGGATGGTTTTGATCTTCTCCTCGTTGTCTCCGTTGGAGACTTCGGCAATCCCCCGAAGATAGTCCTCGAGCGGGAGTTCGTTGACGACGACGAGTTTTCCTCACTCGTTCAGAAGTGAGATTTTCCCGCGGAATATATTATCATTCATAAGCCCGCTTGTATCCCATGATGGTTTACGATTCCAACTCGGGATTTCTATAAGGTTTGCGGAAAGTTCGACTTTCGAGAACGGGTACTTTTTCTTTCCGACCACGAGAGCAATCTTATCGGTTCCACTTGCTTCAAAAGGGAGTTCCAGATTCTTTTTGAGGATTCAGGAATTCACTCCGATGGTGAGCCGCGGAAGAGTGTTATCTCCGGATTTGAGTCGGATTACTGAGCCGGTATAAGAGAGGCGGATACGGACAGTAGGTCATTTATTGAGCGATTGTGGAGGAGTGATAGAAGCGATTTTGATGGAATCATAATTCGGATTGATAACCAGAGAACGTCCGATGGAAGCCGTCTCTGTCTTGCGAATGTTTTCCACGACAGCGAAGAGGTTGCCTCCCGGGCAGCTTGTGAATCCCACTTCCCGATGTCCCGTGAGGTTTGGAACCGCGAAATCATTGATGAAACAATCGTTTTTTGAACACTCTTTGTGTCCTATGGAAGTCTTGTGAAGATCGATTCCATATTTTTTGGAGAGATATTCCACGATTTGTTTTATTGCATTTTCCTGTTCGGCCACGACAGCATCCGTCATAAAATTCCCCATAACGCTTACCCCGACGGAGCTCTTGTTGTTCCAGAGCGCGTGCGCCGACACGTTGTAATCGCCCCCGGCACGACCTTCGTAAATCTGTCCGCGTTGTCCGACGAGGTAGTTGTACCCAATATCGCCCCATCCGCGAACGATGGTATGATAGTAGTAAATCCCCCGGATAAGTCCGAGATCGTCTTTGTTGTTCTGATTATTTTCGGCAGTATGATGAACAATGATTCGTTCCACCTGTTTTGTTTTCTGTATCGGCCACGCGAGAGGGTGTCCATTCTCGCTCTCTATCCTTTCAATCGCCCGATCCTGTTCGGGAAAATTGGTGGCAAGATGCGTTGCTATGGTTTGGTTTTTGAGCTCATTTGCGAGAGTTTTGTCGGATTTCGGTTTATCTTTGTTCGCTTCCAACTTCGCGAATATCGCTTGCCATCGGGGACTGTCTTCATAACGAAGAGATTCGTCCGCTCCCCAGCCCGCTCGTTTAATAATATTCGGATTGGCTGTTCCGACGGCCGCTTCTGCGAGATTCGAACCAAAAGCCACCCGGAGATTATTTGCATCGGTATCGAGTCCTATAACGGAAACGGCGGGAATCTGAATATCTGATCTTGTTTCGATAACATAGGAAACTTGTTCGGTTTTATCCAAAAAGAGGGGCTCGGTGTAATAGAATGCTTCGTCTCGTCCGTCGCCATCAGAGTCTATGGAAAGGGGAAATATCTTTCCATCTACACTGAGATTTACCCGAAGGGGATTATTCCCCGCTTTTATGTCAAATGTTTTCGGAATCTTCAATATGAACATATTTTCCGAAGACGAAAAACGAACGGCTCCAGTCGAGCGCTTCCAGAATGAGAGGGATTTCGTCCCGTCGATGCTCGCAGTCGGTTCCGGGATATTTTTAAACTTGAGATGCTGGACTTGCTCCTCGGAAGCGTAGGAATATTTTTTCTCTATATGAAAGCTCCCGCCGATAGGGGAAAATATCGGGAAAAGAAGAGCGACGAGAGTGAGAAACACATATTTTTTCATATGAATGAGTATATGGAAAAATAGAATTTTTCAAATTATCCTTCCATTTTCTTCCTCTCGCACCGAATTCTCCACCAGTTCGATACTGGTATTTCTATGTAGGTATAGCTGAGCCAGGCGAGAGAGAAAGCTCCAAAAAATGCTACTCATGCCAATATGAGCCACTCCGGCATCGGGAGGTCGTGCTGTCAGCCGAAGGCAAATCGTGTCATAAGGACGATGACTATGGCGTGCCAGAGGTAGGTGGAATAGGAAAGACGGGCGATTCTCTGGAAAATACGGTTATCGAGCCATTTCCCGATATATTTTGTGCTGGGGGCGATAAAAACAAGAAGAGCAAGAATAATCGTGACAAGAGGAAATCGATGAGCGCCATGGAGCCAGCTGTAGTCGAAATCACCGGCTTCACGTATCATCCAGAGAAAAGAAAAAAGCAGGAAGGTTATGAGAATAAAAAGTATATCATATCCGAGAGAATGGGGGCTATGATTTTTTTCTCGCCATACCAGAGCTCAGGCGACGAGGATTCCGACGAGAAAATGAAGTCCGAAAATAAACGGATTATAGGCAGGGAACCATTCGGACACTATCCCGTCCAGAACAGGAAACGGAAGACTTATAAACCAAAAATGAAGCGCTACAAGCAATCCGCCCGTCGCAAGAAAAACAAGAGGAATGAATATTTTTCGTACTCGAACCATGAGACTCATCGTCCCCATAACGAGTATCGCTCCCATCATATCGTAGGATATGTACCAAAGAGGACCATTGATATCCACCGGAAAGAAAGTGAACGGGTGGGTCCATGCGAGAAAAGTGGCACCGGCTACGAAGCGGAGCAATGCACCATCACTGTATCCATTGAGGATGATGGAAAGAAGAAAGGTGAAAATGAGCACCGCATAATAGGCAGGAGCGATTCGAAAAAAACGACCGATAAAGAGCTCCCGGGTTTTTGGTACCGGTGTATCTCTCAGAATAGCACGCCAAAAAGGAAGAGAATTGGTGATAGCTGAGAGTATGAAAAAAAGACTCACGGCAATTGGCCACATCTCGACGAATTGATAGAGATTCCAATTCCAGAGAGCGAGGTCGGTAACCGATCGGTGTTGATTCAGGTGATAAAGGACGACACTCAGACAGGCGAGCGCTCGAAGTCCGTTGAAGCCCTGGAGTGGACGTGCTTGAGACATGAAAAATAGGAGATTTTTATTGTAAATAGTCCGATAGAATATCTTGGTTTTGAATATACCAAAATAAAAACCAAACACAAGAGATTTTTAAAACTTTGGAAGTGTATATTTCCACCCCTCCTCTTGTAAGTGTGTACGATGTGTCTTCCAGTCAGGCATAATCGATTCCACGAGCGTCCAGAAACGAGACGAATGGTTCTTATGGACGGTATGTGCGAGTTCGTGCACTATCACATAATCGATGACCTTCTCCGGCGCCATCAGAAGCCTCCAGGGGAAGTTGAGATTGTTACAACCACTACACGATCCCCATCGGGTAATCGCACTCGTGATGCGAATCTGCTCGTATTTGAGTCCATGTTTTTCCGAAAAATGAGCAACGCGTTCGTTCAGGTGTTGTTGTGCCTGTTTTCGATACCACTTGGTAATCATTACCTGTTCTACGGAAGCTTCCCGTACCTTTCCTGAGAAAACGAACATTCATTCCAATCGGAGAACCGTTTCCTTTTGCAGGAGATTGTATTCGTACGAATGGGGCTGTCCGAGATGATAGAGTATAGTGTTTCTCTGTTCTTTTTGTTCTCTCTGTCGTGATAGATGCTTTCGTATCCAGTCGGATTTCCGCTCCACAAAAGCGTGGATAATATCCTCTGGTACGGAAAAAGGGGCACGAACGATAAGTCCTTTGGTTCTGGAAATTTGGATGGAGATGGAACGCCGGGATGCTCGTATAATCTCGAAAGGAGGAGTTTTGGGCATGATGAAGAGAAGAAAATACAAGAAAATCCCTATCTTCCTCTGTTCGCGGCTCGTCCGGGACGTTGGCGGTTGTTCATGGCACCTGCCTGTGAGCCACGGAACTGGTGAACGGGCGGAAAAGCCGGACCGGAACGGGAGATAGGAGGTTTTGGAGGAATCGCTTTCGGTTTTTCTTCTACTGTATCGACTGCTTCGGAAAGTACTTCTGCTTCTTTTATAGTGAGGATAGCGTCTTCTTTTTTAATAGGTTTTGGCATAAGTGATGAAGATGAGAAATAAGACCCGAATAGTGTATCTCAAATGGATTTTTGTGCAAATGAAATTTGCTTTAAAATTTCGTAAACTCATGTTTTCATAAATCGATTTTCCCTCATACTGTCTTGATTCCGTCAGCATACAACCTCCGTATCTTCTCTTCAGTTCATTCTCGGTATCCTCCGATTCGTCCATCGGTATGGATTATACGATAGCATGGATAGGTATCAAGGAGAGTATTTGCAGCAAGCATGCTTGCGATGGCTCGGGGTGAGGTATGAAAGTGTTTGGCGAGAATCCCGTACGTAGCCACTTTCCCTCGCGGAATGAGCCGGATGGTGTTATAGAGAGCAGTTCTGAGAGGAGACATCGGAGAGATGTAAGATAACATAGGGTTTTATTTTTTCTTCTTCACGAAACACGTCTTGAGAACGAGTCCGCCCGGAGCGTCCACGAATTCTGCATCGTCAGTGAGTCGAATCTTGTAGACAGTTCCTTGTTTGAGCATAGTTTTGGAACCTTTTACCGGGAGATCCTTGATGAGGAAAACCTGGTCTCCGTCGGCGAGAAGTGCTCCGTGCGCGTCTTTGGTTTCTACTGAATCCATGATGTTTGAGATAAAGAGTAAAATGCGTGGGAATTGTATGGGAAAATAAGGAAAATGCAATTTATTTGCTCTTAAAAATATTTTTATCTCTGCCATTCATAGTCTTTTGCCCATTTATAGATAATGGGAAGATTTTTTTGAGAATCCTTTCCCTCAACAACCATCCATCATGCTCCTTGTTTCTCAAATATTGCCAAAGTTTTACAAGTTAATGGCGTACTCTCGCATTCCAATAGAGCACGAAAAAGAAAATGTCCGTCCTCGAAATCCACATACATATGGCGCTCGGAAGTGAATCCGAAGCCGTCGGCAAACCATTTCCCATTGGTCGCTTCTTTGGTGGAATATGCACCGATAATCTCCGTGATATTGGAACTTACATAGTCGATAAAAAGTTGACGAAGTACTTCTTCATCGACCGGCGTTTTTGTCCCGGAAATTCCTATCGATACCGGAACTTTGAGCGCATCGTCGTTCTCCGGCAATCCGGAGGGATTGTCTCTTTTTAGCACCAATATACCTTTGCCCTCCGGGAGCTGACTGCCTTCAAAATTCAGTACCGCTTCGAACGGCACGAATTCCTCCGTCATCCATTCGCTCTGGGCGGTCGCGATGGTTCCCGTCAGAACCCGCCCTTTTTTATCGGTGAGTACTACCGGAAAACTCGCTTCGAAAAACCAATACCCCCGTGCTTCACCCCGGATCGTGAGGGGACTCGTAA
>AMFJ01007529.1_pt1 | contig 9982 bp, 9 predicted proteins | sample 427208 | NCBI WGS metagenome assembly AMFJ01 (sample SAMN02954298, study PRJNA114691) | groundwater metagenome | biome: aquatic; feature: subsurface aquifer; material: sediment; isolation source: subsurface aquifer sediment | place: USA: Rifle, CO | collected 2008-08
TCTAAAAAACCTGTCTAGACAATTCAGTACACTTTACTTTTTATTACTTCTTTATTAAATGGACAATGTGTGAACAAGACCAAAATTGAACAAAAAAATAAAAGGGCAAAACCCTTTTTAAAATAGAAATGCGCCTGCTGCGATTCGAACGCAGGACCTATCCCTTAAAATGAGAATATAACTGGCTTTTTGGATTAAAATAGTCAATAATTGTAATGATTTTAGCTGTTTTGATTAAAATACTAATCCTATGATTTAACATAGTCATTACGGAAATATTACGGAAGAAATTAAAACTGAGTTTTTGAAATAGGCTAAAAAATACAGAAAAAACCGTCCATTATACTTAACTAATAGCTAATTTTTTTAGCAATAGCAAGTTGCAAGTTTTTATTATAAGCAGGATTTTCCGACTCTAATTCCACAGCTTTTTCAAAATATATCAATGCATTATCTAGATTACTCATTTCTGCACAAAGTATACCTAGGATATTATAAGTTTGTGAATCATTTGGATTTAATTCAATTACTTTTTGGTAATGCTCAATTGACTTTTTTCTGTTATTTTTATTTTTATATGCAAAACCAAGATTTTTGTAGATAGCAATATCATTAGGATTCAATGTTCGAGCTATTTCCAGATATTTTATAGCTTCCTCCAAGTTCTCTCTAATACCAAATATTATTCCTAAATTCATAAATGATTTATAATCAACAGGATTTAGCTCTATAGCTTTTTTACAATTTTCCTCTGCCTTTTCTAAATTTTGTTCTCCAAATAAATATAGTAATCCTAAATTACTGTATGGTATAAAATTACTTTGATTAAAATAAATTGATTTATTAAAACTTTCTACCGCATTTTTAAAATCTCCTGAATTAAGCTGTTGAGCTCCAATATCATTATATTCATTGCTTTTTTTGATATTCAAATTATGTATATATTGTTCTCCAATACTTTCAAGACAACTAAACTCATCTTTCAAAGTTAGAATAAATTCATGGGCTAGTTGTCGAATACTTACTAGAATGGGATTAGGTCCAAGAGAATTATTATCTGTCATCCAGCCTAATGAATTAAACTTAGTTATATCAATATATGTATCATCTGATTGAGGATCAATATGTGATCCACCCTCCTTATTGGCAACAATAAGAATTAAGTCTTTTCTAGTGAGCTGTTTTTTGTCTTGATCACTAAATACTATTTTCTCCCACCAGGTACTAAAAGAAACTTTATGTTTGCTTCTATTATCTAATGGTGCTGTGTAGATGCATACTCCATTAGACATTCCAATTGCAATGAGGGAATGAGTTGATGCAAGATTATCTGGATCATAGTCTTGAGTTGTATCATAAAAAAGTATATTTTTCTTTTCTAACTGTTTTAATAGAGAGATTGATCTATTAGTATCATGAACTAAATTCCGAATTGTAGTTGCTATTCTCTTTGCCTCTGCAAGATTCCCTTTATCAAAATCATTACTTGAGCATACCAAAAATGAAAGCTGTTCCTTTAGAAGATCTAATAATTCCTCTTCCGTCTTGTTATAACCCATCGTTTTCCCTTTTTTGTCTAAACTCAATCTCATAACCCAGCACATCGGGCTATTTCTTCAACTTCTCTATATCTGATTGAATCCCGATTAAGCCAAGTAGGATGTTCATTGCGCACCAATAATTATTTCTTACTTATGAGAGTGTTTAGGTGTTTTTGCCATTCTATAGCCAAAATATAAGAATGCGCCAAAAAGAATTAATGCACCTGTAAGTCCTATAATATCACCAGTAGACATATATTAGTCTCCTTTAAGCCTTCTAAATAAACTATCAATTTGATCCAGTTTAGTAAAATATAAATAAAATAAGAACAATGAAAGAATAATGCCTAAACTAAATAATGATATTCTTAATATTCCAGATAAACTTAAAATCAAAGTCATAGTTCCGCCTAATGTAATCATTAAAGCTGTCCAGATGTGATTTCTTTCATCTCTTTTTATGTCTATTTCTTTTAAAACCTTATCTTTGTCCATAAAATATATTTTACCTTTTATGTGTATTTTGTGCAATTTTGCGTATTTTATCAAAGAAGGTGTTTTTTAATCAAAAAATAAAAAGGCCTGAAGCCTTTCTAAAAAAGTATGCGCCTGCTGCGATTCGAACGCAGGACCTATCCCTTAAAAGGGGAGTGCTCTACCTGCTGAGCTACAGGCGCATGTATTATTCAGTTTTCATTTGACAAGTATAAAGATAACAACAGTAGATTTCTAAGTCAAGCCTTTTTACACTAAACTTTTGTTAAGATATTTCTACCAGTAGCAGTAACAGGGTTTTCCAAGATAATTGTCTGCTCACGTTTAGCTCCGATACTGATTATTGAAACAGGGATTTCTATAAGCTCTTCAATTCTATTGAGATAATTACGAGCATCTATAGGTAGCTCCTCTAATGTTTTAGCATATGATAAATCTTCTTTCCACCCCGGCATGGTTTCATAAACAGGTTCTAAATATTTGTGCATATAAGTATTTGTTGGGTAATATTCATATATTTTGCCGTTTCTTGTATCTTTATATGCTACACAAATATTTATTTCATCAAAATCATTTAAAACATCAAGTTTAGTAATGGCCATATCGGTTAAACCATTTACAAGAACACTATATCTGGCAATAACTGCATCAAACCAGCCACATCTTCTTGCCCTGCCTGTTGTTGTTCCAAATTCTTTCCCGATATCCTGAATTTTGTTGCCGATTTCATCACTTAATTCAGTAACAAAAGGTCCTTCTCCAACACGGGTGATATAAGCCTTGCTTATTCCGACAACTCTATCAATACAGGTTGGCCCAACTCCAGCTCCTGTACAGGCTCCGCCTGCAACAGGATTTGAACTTGTTACATATGGATATGTTCCATGATCAACATCAAGCATAGTGCCCTGAGCGCCTTCAAACAGGATGTATTTTTTCTCTTTTAAAGCATTGCTGAGAATTTCCTGCGTATTACTTACATATGGTGCAAGCTCCTTCTCGTATTTTTTGCAAAAGTCTAAAATTTCCTGCTTTGTATAGCCTTTTAGTCCGTAAATATCTTCTAGAACCTTATTTTTTTGAGGCAAAATTAAGTCTAATTTATCATTTAAAGCTTCATCGTCATATAAATCTTCTATTCTAATGCCTACTCTGTTGATTTTATCTGCGTAAGTAGGCCCGATGCCTCTATTTGTGGTGCCAATTTTTTTCTTGCCTAAAGATTTCTCGCTTGAACCGTCTATATCTATATGATAAGGCAGTGTGATATGAGCTGACATGCTTATATGCAAGCCACTTACATCTATTCCTTTTTCTTTTAAACCATTGATTTCTTTCATAAGGACTTCCGGATTTATAACTGTTCCAGAACCTATGATACAAACTTTCCCAGGGTATAAGATGCCTGATGGAACCAAGTGAAACTTGTATGTTTCTCCGTTTGCTACAACTGTATGACCTGCGTTACATCCGCCCTGATATCTTATTATGATATCTGCATACTCAGCTAAAAGATCCGTAATTTTAGCCTTACCCTCATCGCCCCACTGAGCTCCGATTACTACCGCATTAGCCAAAACTTAATTCTCCTCTTTTAAGTTGATCTGAAAGTCTGATCAACCATTTAGCACCCAATGTAGTATAAAATACACAACTACTCAGGTCAAATGCGAAATTACTGCAAATAGGCTAATTACAATGTAATACAATGGTTATTTGCTTCTTTTTTTTTCTTAATAATCAATTTTATTCTTTTAATTATATAAGGCAGCATACTAAATAATAGCAGGAAAATTACAGCAGCAATGATCTGTGGAAGTGCACCTTTACCGTCTGCAAAAACTTCCTTACCTGCATAACCTAGATATACATAAGTAAAAGAACCGGGAATTATGCTAAAAAGAGTTGTCCAAAAGAATAACTTAAATGATATGTCAGTAACCCCAAAAATATAATTTTGAATATTAAAAGGGAAAATTGGAGTTATTCTTGCAATTGCGATAAACTTCCATCCTTCTTTTTTTACCAATTCCTGCACCATAACAACTTTAGTAGGTGATTTTCTATCTGCCCAGTCTTTAACAAGATATCTACTGGCAAGAAAAGCAACACTTGCACCAAAAGTAGCCCCGAGAACTGTATATACAGTTCCCCATACCGGCCCGAATAATATTCCTGCTGTTACTGATAACGGGGTTATCGGTACAAAAAATGTCGGCCCGATTGTATATATCAGGATAAAAGCCAGAGGCGCAAAGAAACCAAGACCTTTGATGAAGCTTTGCAGTTTTTCCAGGCTAAACCCTGTTTTTGTACTTAAAAAGAAAAACAGGATTATTAAACTGCCAAGAGCTATTATTAAGCCTATTTTTTGCTTAGACATTATTACTTACCTTATCCTCAACCCTATAAGGTACCAAACATATATAATTGTGCTTCTACAATAACTTATTGGCTTTAAATTAAGTCATCGATTGTAGGCTAAGAAGTATTTAGACTTAATTTAGGTGATATTATCATCTATTTTTTGAATAATTATAATCATCTCTATAACTAGCCTGAATAGAAAACCTGCCTTTTCGAAACCCTGAAGTTCAATAAAATAGCTAAACTAGCCAATTGGAAAAGAGATAAAAAAACTTAAAAATAGGTATAGGTAATACTAAGCAAACCCTGCCCAGCTAATGCTTATAATAAAACTAATAAGGGGAAGATAAATGAATAATTCACAAGACAAATACAGCCCTATCAAAGATTATGGAGTTGTAGGCAATTTGGAAACCATAGCGCTTATATCAAAGGAAGGTTCCATTGATTGGTTATGTTTACCAGATTTTGATTCCCCAAGCGTGTTTGCAAGTATTCTGGACAAAGAAGATGGCGGGTTTTTTCAGATAAAACCGATGGAAAAATTCTTCAGCCAGCAAAAATATATTGAAAAAACAAATATTCTGGAAACTACTTTCATTACAGAAACTGGTAAAATTGTTAAAATTACTGATTTTATGCTGCCAAAAACAGATCATAGCTGCAAACACTGCATGTTATTCAGAAAACTTGAAGTAATTAAAGGAACTTTACCTCTAAACTTCTCGTTTCATCCTAAGTTTAATTATGCACGCAGTGAACCTGACTATAAATTCATTGAACAGGGCATGATCGCTGCTACAGACAAAAATAATACTCTTATTTTAAACTCTGATATTCAAATGCATCATACTGATAATAAGATTGTTAAAAAACTTATAGTTAAAGAAGGACAAACACATTGGTTTTCACTTTATTACAAACCTGAATATGACAAGTTAATAAATGTTACTGATGCTTCTCCTATTGATGATGCCTCAGATGAACTTGAAAACACAAAGAAATTCTGGGAAGACTGGAGTTCAAAACTGGAATATGAAGGTGTATTTAAGCAAGAAGTCCTCAGATCAGCATTATTACTGAAATTGTTAATGTATAACCCCACAGGAGCACTTATTAGTTCTCCTACAACTTCACTTCCTGAAAATATTTTAGGCAAGCGAAACTGGGATTACAGGTATGTATGGTTAAAAGATACAGCCTTTGCCTTCCATGCGCTTCTCAATATTGGCTATAAAGATGAGGCATTTAAATTATTCAGCTGGCTCGAGAATATTTGCATGCAGTATGGTAAGAATTTAAGACCTGTTGTCGGCTTAAGAGGGGAAGCTGATTTAATAGAGCATAATCTTGAACATCTATCAGGTTATAAAGATTCTTTTCCTGTCAGAATCGGGAATGATGCACATTTAAAATTTGAATTGGATAGCTTCTGTATGGTGTTAAGATGTGCTTTATCTGCTATAGAAAATGGATTTAAGCCAAATAAACAAATGACAGACCTTTTAATAGACTATACAAATATACTAAGTGAAGCCTGGGATAATCCTGATTACAGCATATGGGAAGTCAGAGATCTTAAAAGACGCTTCACTTTCTCTAAAGCAGCTGCATTGCTTGGAATTGAGGCAGGTATAAAAATTGCACAATCTTTAAGACCGGATAATCCCAATATTTCCAGATGGGAAGATGTCAAACAGGAAATACATAATAAAGTAATTGAAGAAGACTGGAGTCCTGAAAAAGACAGATTTAAGTCCTATAACAGCTCTTTAACAGCTGATGCAAGCCTACTGCTGCTGCCTATTTTAGGATTTCTGCCAATTGATGATCATAGACTAAAATCCACTGTTGTCAGAATAAGGAAAGAATTAAGTACAGATAGTCTTGTTTACAGGTATAAACATGAGGAGTATGACGACGGCATAGAAGGTGGGGAAGGAGCTTATACTTCAGGATCATTCTGGATGGCTCATTCCTTTGCACTGTTGGGAGAAAATGAAACAGCTAAATACATTATTAAACATATACTCGAGTATTCTAATCCCTTGCATCTATTCTCAGAAGAGATTAACCCGGATACAAAAGAAAATCTGGGTAACTATCCTCACACTTTAACCCATATTAGCTTTATTAACGCAGCCTTGAGTATAAAAAGCTAGTTATAGCTTTTTCTGTAATCAAAACGTCGCTTTATTTAGTAATGAGCGACGTTTTTAGTTTATTTAACTTTTAAAATGTAACGAATTGTTAAAACTAGCAAGAAAAAAGGTAAATTAATTAAATCCTTTCTTCTTAATAAAGATGTAATACAACCCCCCAAATCTCCTCCCAAGATTGTCTAGCAGCTACCTAAGCGGTAGCTTTTTTCTTTTGAATAATTTCTTTATAAAATCAGGTCAACCTCTTCTTTATCCGATTCTTTATCAAAAAACAGCTCATCTTTTTCCGCGATACTTGTATTCCTAAAATGCTCCTGAGACCTCTTTTCTCCACAAGGACCAATTTGGGAATCATATTCCTGTTTATGCATTCTCATTACTTCAATTTTTTTATTAATTTTTGTTTTATCAGTCATATATCTTCGCCCTCTTTGAACTTTCTTAAAATATAATGCTTTTAAATTTCCCATGTATTCCCAACTTGGTTAGTTATGTATAATGGATTCAAATTTGATAAAATTGCTTATGAAATTATATTTTGGAGGAGAAATTTATGGCTGAGAGCAAAATGCTAGCATCAATTCCACGTAGCGCTACAGAAGAAATCCATATTCAGATTAATGAATACAAAGGCAAACAATATCTTGATTTGAGAGTTTATTACACAACTGATGATGGTATTAACTGGAATCCAACTAAAAAAGGAGTTACATTCCCGCCTGATAAATTAGAAGAACTCAAACAAGCAGTAGAAGAAGCTATAACAGAGCTTTGCACTGAAGAAGAATAAGCAGTCAAATTGCTCAGTTTTTAGTTTGATGCTGGTGCGTAATGCGCACCCTACTATTAAAAGTAACTTAAGCGAAATCGATGGAAAAAAATAAAGACAATAAATATGTGCAGGTTATAGTAGATATTCCTAATCTGCACATGCGCACTTTTAGCTATCTTATTCCTGATGAGCTAAAAGAAAATATTCAAATAGGACTCCCTATACTCGTGCCTTTTGGGGCGCAAGGTGTAGTGAATGCTTATGTTGTGGGATTTAGTAATTATTTACCTGAAGGGATTAAAGCTAAATCTGTGTATGAAATTCTGGATAACGAGCCTATCTTTGATATGGAGTATCTTCGGTTTCTGGAATGGATTTCTAATTACTATTGCTGTGATTTACCTACAGTAATAACTACTGCAATTCCGGTAAATTTCTTTTCTAAAGCAAAAAGAGTTGTAATACTAAAAGATGCTGATTTCGATATCTCAAAATTAAACAAAAACCAGCAAATCCTCTACGAAATCCTGATAAAGAATGTTGAAATCCCAGTGTCCAGCCTTCAGAAAAAGGCAAAGTTACCATCCTCAAGATTTTATGAGTCTTTACGAAAGCTTAGAAGTTTTGATATTATTACGATTAATAATGTTATAGATATAAAAAACCAGAAAGCTAAAACTGAAAACTGGATTGGGCTTTTAGACAAAAGCTCTTCCAATAAAAGATACTCTGAAATTCTTGAAGCGCTTGATTCTTTGGGTGGTAAAAGTAAATTAAGCGACTTTTTAAAAATTTCAAAAACAACCTATCCAACAGCAAGAAAACTTCAGGAAGCCGGTAATGTTGAGATAATCGAACAGGAAATATACAGAAATCCTCTGAAAATATTTGATATTGATGAGATAGAGGATTTTCTTAAATTAAGTTTTGAGCAAAACGAGGCTCTTGAAAGAATTACAAAAGCTATAACGGAAAAAGACTCTGCTCCTTTGATGCTATACGGAGTTACAGGCTCAGGTAAAACGGAAGTTTATTTCCATGCAGCTAAAAAAACTCTTGATGCAGGTAAGAATGTTATATTTTTAGCTCCTGAAATACCTTTAGCCTCACAATTGGCGAATAGAATATCTAAAAGATTTGGCACTGATAAAGTCGGTATCTGGCATAGTAACCTTTCTGACGGTGAAAGGTTTGATATCTGGCAAAGAATTAGAAACAAAGAGATTAGAATAATTATCGGGGCCAGATCGGCTATCTTTGCCCCGATTAAAAATATAGGTTTAATAGTCATTGATGAAGAGCATGAATCAAGCTACAAGCAAACCTCACCTACTCCTAGATATAATGCCAAGGATCTGGCTAAAGAAAGAGCTAAAAGATCGGGTGCCGCTCTCGTTTTAGGGAGTGCTACTCCTGATATTGCGACTTATTATCAAAGCATAAACACTAACAGGGTTATGCTTTTGCCTGAGAGATTCGGGGCAAAAGATATGGCTAAAGTTTCTGTAATCGATATGAAACAGGAATACGGCAGAGGCAATAAAGGGGTATTCTCAAGAGCACTAAGACAGGCCCTTGAAAGGAACCTCAAAGAAAAAAAACAATCTATTTTATTAATAAATAGAAGAGGATTCTCCACATATACTTTCTGCGACAGCTGTGGTTATACAGCTGAATGCAAGAAATGTTCAATTCCTCTAATACTTCATAAGACTAATAATAGGTTAAGATGCCACTATTGTAATTATGAACAAAGTATCTTTACCAGCTGCCCGAAATGTGGCAGTGACACTGTCAGGTATTACGGCATGGGAACTCAAAAAGTTGAGGAAGAATTCAAAAGAGAATTTCCTCATGCTACATCTGCACGTTTAGACAGCGATACTATGTCTAAAAAGAATGCTCATATTAGTGTTATTAAAGAATTTGAACAGGGCAAAATTGATGTTTTAATCGGAACCCAAATGATTGCTAAAGGGCTGGATATTCCAAACGTAACGCTGGTTGGTGTTTTAATGTCTGATTCTTTATTTAACATGCCGGATTTCAGATCAAGTGAAAGAGGATTTCAACTGTTAACACAGGTGGCAGGACGAGCCGGCAGAGGTGATTTTACAGGAACTGTTTATTTTCAGACGCATTCTCCTGATTTCTTTGCCCTGCAAACTGCAAAAGCACAGGATTATCTGAGTTTTTATTACTCTGAGATACAAAGCAGGTATGAGTATTCATACCCTCCTTATAGCCAGATAATAAGGTTAATCTTAAGCTCTAAAAATGAAATCAGAGCTCGAAAGTTCTCTGAAGAGCTTGCTTATAAGCTGACCCTACTCACTGATTCCAGAGGGATACAGGAAAAACTTGAAGTCCTAGGCCCTGCACCCTGTATAATTTCTAAAATTAAGGATGAATACAGATTTCAGATAATAATTAAAAACAGGCTTGGAGAAAATGGACATTCCATAGCTACCAACTTTATCAGGCAGTTTAATACCCCGGAAGATATTAAATTCCTGATAGATGTTGATCCATCTGATATGCTGTAATCAAGATTACATTACCCGCCTGTTTTGTAGTCGATAATAACTATTTCATTTTTTTACTGAATTTTGAAATAGTCTAAGAAATAGGTTAGACCTCTATTA